>Ga0099808_1215085_pt1:2500-17727 | contig 17727 bp, 6 predicted proteins | sample OrbTnscriptome_2_FD_81140 | JGI IMG/M metagenome (GOLD analysis project Ga0099808, IMG submission 81140) | Coral microbial communities from Puerto Morelos, Mexico - Orbicella T R B metatranscriptome (Eukaryote Community Metatranscriptome) | ecosystem: Host-associated > Invertebrates >...
CCGTTAATGAGAGAATTAATTCTTTCGTGGTTAAAAACAGCATCAAAACGATGTTTTTGAATGGGCGCTAATGACTCAGGAGTGATTGTGCTATTCCTATGAGAGAGTGTTTTACAGTCCAGCTGCATCGAAGACCCATTGCAAAAAAGCTCTGTAATGTGTTTGTTCAGTATCTGTCACCAGGGGTAATTTATTTTCTTATCTCTTGGGGAAAAGATTTTAAGTCGTGATGTCATTAGATGTAATTACCTGATACGTCCTTATTTTCATACCTTTCAGGCTGTAACGTGTTTCCTTGACATCAAGACGATTAGCTAGAGGCCAGCCCTTGTTTTCTTTATTTATCCATTTAGGAAGCCTTTTTGGGCGAGTTAATGCTTGATGGAAAAGAAGTGAAGAATAATATGGCCTTTTAAGCATAAGGAAAGTTTTCTCTTATCGTGTTTGCGATTGTGCAATTATTGTGGGCCAGTCTTAGCAGTCGCCAACTTCCACTATAAATTTTCATTCGATCGTTTGAATTCTTGGTCGTAATTTTTTGTTCGTCCTTGCATAGTAAATGGCTACATATGAGTAAGGGCAAGGGAAATTAGTGTGTTTGGCGGAGCCCAAGGGGTTTAGGAGTTCGTTAACTGGAACTATATTTGTAGAGCCCATAAATGCGTGAAACAAACAACATCGAGTTGGCGTGAATTTTTTCATCAAGACTTTAGCCACACTTGATTTAAAACGTTGCTTAGCACAATATCACAATGACTTTGATTGCGTGCATTGATTATGTTGATGTTTCCGTTATATTTTGGTGAGAGCGCGAGCGTGATGCGGCTTTCATACAAGAATTTGCAAGAACACGATGAAACCAATGGGAAATAGAAATTGCTCAATACGTCGTTCATTAGCGTAACAAAACTTTTATGGTCTCCTAGCTCTCAGCTATCTCTTTCATCTCATCAGATACAATTAGGCATCTATAAGCGTCGGGCTTATGTCTTCTTATAAATATATTGTCATCTTGAAAGGTGACTGATGCACTATAAGGCAATTGTTAGCCAATTTTTGGAGGCGTTCCTTATTTAAGGACCTCTTAGCACAGTGCAGCGGAGCGCGTGTGTTTATCTGTGAATGACAAATCTCCTGAAATGTTTGCTATTAGAATGGACCTGCATTTAGTTAGGCACAAGGCGAGCTCCGCGTTTATTTGGCAAACTTCTTTACATAATACTATTCAGTCCATTAGGAGGTACCCATTAACGTTCCTGAAACATTTGTCAGTCTTCAGTAAAACGGGGTCAAGGTTTATTACAGAAGAATTCAAGGTTTTAAGATGGGCGTGATAACAGTCAGTCCCTGTCGTCTTGACATGTGCTCAGTTTCACAGACATGATAAAAATTACATTGCACTACTTTATTTTCACATTCTCCCGTGCCATTCCCTATTCACGTGCCCTCTATGACGTTTCTAATAGACTTGACAATAAAAGGGTTATGTGTTATTATATTAAGTGATCTGGTATACTCTACTCAGTCACTGTAGGGTTTGTTTGCTTTTATTTCTCTCGAGCCTTTTTGTGGCTTCCTGGTCGTTGACTGAAAAATAGCAGGGGATTGTAGTTCTTTAAGTACCCTTCGAGTGATACAAGACTAGCAAGTCATGTTTGAAACGGTAAACGTGAATCAACGGAAGCGTAAAATCTTTGCCTAAAGCAATATGAATATTAGACGTCCATAACTGTGTGAAATAGGAGTCACTCGAAGTATCAAAACATGGGAGAACAGTGGTACTAAGAGGTTTTTCTTTCTTCTCTAAAACTTGATTATTTATTTCGAGAGACGTTATTTTTGTCTCTTGGAGTGAAAAAGAATAATTAGTCGGAAAAAAAAAATCAAACTTGCCACAAATTTTAAAAGTTGGAATATTTATGAGGGATGTTAATAAGTGGTAAGTTGTCGAGTCACGAACGGAAAACATGCTTCTTAGTTCAGTAGCGTTAACTGGTAGATCTAGCTGAGTGAAAATATCGTTCTTGATTTATTTATTTGTGGCTAAAATTGGCAATAAAGTTCATATTCCTGTGCTAATTTGCTTCAAGGAGCACTTCAATGTGAAGTTGTTGAGCTCAGTGGACCGAGAACGGAAAGAAGATGTCAACTGTGGCCCAATATCAGCCACGCTGCATTAGTTTTGAAAGGGAAATGACGCCGTCTAGTCCTCGATATCCTAAGCGTGATTAACGATTATTTAGCTAATGGATGTGTATTTGAAAGAAAAGTGTGTTTCGTGTCCTGGGGCTGTTGCACAGATAGCAGTTTGTCCAGCATACATTAACAACTTTGATTTATGGCACGAAAGCTAAAAAAAGTCACGCGAGCCCAGGCTGTGATTTTAGGCGTATTGAACCGAAAGTTTCTGCATTTGACGAATTAAGACGTGTTCTGTGGCCGGATATGACTCAAAAAGTATTCACAGAACGAAGAAAAGAATTGAGTGTTTCTTGTCGTTGACGCGAGCGTGGATCACGGCACGTGCTTCGAGTTCTTTCTTAGAATGATGGTTTTCGTTGGTATCTACTTGCACGCTTTGAGAGTGGGCTAAATTGGTATTTATCAACGGGTCCTCTCGCTTTGAGTTGCTGATTAATTTTTGTTTTGCATTGTCAGTTGAATTGAATACCCGTGGAATAGACTGGAGCGGTCATCCAGTGTATACACAGTATAAATGACGATAGCCATCTTGTCGACAAGTAGGTGGAAAAGGCGGAGTTAGTTACTCCAGAGACAAAGATCAGTTGCATTGATAACAGGATTCAGATCAGATAAGTGGGCTTAAAAGAAGTACAGAACGAATTGAACCAAACGATGGCCGTGAAGAATTGTTTATTGCTCTAAAAACACTTTGATTAAATTAATATTTTGAGAGGATTCGTCATTCCTAAAAGCGTATTTTGAAACTATTTTTAAGGAAATAGTGCGTGTCAACGCAGACGTTCTTTTCGTGACCTTGAGCCTCAAAGTTTCGTCGCTGAAAAAATTCGGCAATATTTTCGTTTTAAACCAAATGAAACGATTCCGTATTCTTTTAACGTCTCCACAGATTGTTACTTTCTGAAGAAAAATATGGAATATAAACTGATAAAAAGATCTGCATGAAATCACGAAGAAAGTTCCACAGGTGGAAATTTGGATTCTTTACGTAATTTCAAATCCACGGTTTTGGCATTTGTCTGCTTCTCGTCACTTTTGCTTATCCTTACCAAATGACTCCGGATGAATAGACAATACTGAAGTAAAGCTTATCTGACCCCTGCCAAACTACTTAAAGACCCTTTAAGGGGGTTTGGGGCGACAGCATTTCCTGCGATGACAAACAATGAGCAGGCAAGGGTCTTGTGTTCATGTAAGAGAATACCCCGTTGAGCTTATGGCGAGCCAACAATGTGTTTTTAAGAGCTGACTGAGCTAACTTTGATTGAGATTTAATTGGAATTCTTTGTCCTTGAGTACAGTACCGTTTCTAAAGAGGAATCCCATCGGTTGTATGAATTCTAACATGTAGATTATTGCGGACACACTTATAATCCGGGTGGGAAAATTGAAACAGGTCTTCTATTCTTGAGGCCTGTACTGCTTGCTTTGACTTTCGTTTAAGTAAACAGAAAAACTGCGGTATTTTGGAAATGGCTATGTGTCTGCCTTGTTGCTTTCAATTTTTTTCAGTTTGGATTCTTATCTCACCCGCGACGAGTCTAAACTCGTTTCTTAAACGTGATTTGTGCGAAATAAAGCGCCTTATTGCTCCTGCTATTTCCACTGATAGTAAACCTGGCCTGATCTTCTTACAGAATGCTTCGTTCTTCCGCTTTATGTCTGAGAATTGCCTTTACAGTTTACCAAGTGAGAGCAAATGTAACTAAAAACTACTTGATTCTGGCAGCAGTTGTACTTTGTACATAATTAAGAGCCGAATTGTTATGAAGAGTTTTTGACGATAGCGTGGTATGATGCCAAGTAGCTTTGAAGGGGATTATCTCTTTCTGACAGCTAGAAATAATATCTTTGTGCAGGACTGTCCATCTTCATCTGCCTAAGCAGAATACTAAACTTCAGTGAAAATGTGACGTGTTACTCAACTCGTACTCCGCTACGAATCAAACCGGTACTGAAACAGTTTTCGCCAGTTCAACTGTAAGTCCTGTAAGTCAAGGTATATCATCGTTTCCTCCTAGTTAAGTCAGTCTGAAACCTTTCAAAATCTAACCGCAACCTTTTTTTTAGTGTTTCCGTTTTCGCTTTCCTGCTTATTCAAGTTATCTATTGAGTAACAGAAATGTTTGATCATCCAAGTGAATTCAGTTGTGAAATCATTCATACAAGAGCTTTCACCAATATTGTAGGCCTCCTATACCTGACATGGCACGACGCGGAATAGTCATCCTTGAGCGACGAAACAATAGAAACACCCCTAAAGGAAATACAAAAAGCAGGTCCAAATCGGGGCAATTGTAATGCTTTAGCAGAGTAGGTCGACCATTGAGACATTTCAAGCAGTTTTCGCATGTAGTTGGGGTTTCGCAAACTCGCAAGTCATCAGTGTATTCTCTGACTTGTCTGTGGTTCTTTTAAAATGTTATCGCTTTGTCAATAATTGACCTAGTGTACTGAAACTTTGTAGTTGTACTGATTTGGACAAGTCCTTCGCATTACTGGGAGTATTGTTCTAGTTGCTTAGCGTTTTGGGGTACATTATCGTCATGGCATCATTTTACAGGGGTCGAATCTACATTACGTTTCCCACAATATTATATCGCTGGTGTAATTATGCCCGCGGCCACGGGAAAGACAGGCGCCTCTTTCCTTGATTTGAGAGGCATAATTCAATAAGCGTGACACAAGGACCCAAGGACCTTGATAGTGTTTGAAGTTCCTTCTAGAAGTGCGTGGCAGGTGTGATGTTAACGTTTGTTTGTTCATATCAGTATTCACTTTACCCTCTTATTCATCGCGACTTGAAAACAAGAAAAAAAAACAACAACCATACGATTAAAGCCGCATGAATAAAAACTGAGTTTTGTCGTTCAGTGATATTGTGCTTTTATTACCAGTAGAACAACAACACATTAATGTACATGCATACGCTTTAATTATGCTTTTTATTCCCGTTGCCTCGATTTCCATGGAGGCAGTGCTCTGTGTTGGCGTACACCTTACTCAGTAATTCTTTTAATAGACTGGTGCCGAGAATCTTTACGTGAACATAACTGCGGCTTTCTGAAAAGAATTTCTTTATACAATGATGGCAACATTTAATGAGCCAGTCGCCAAATTACTACTCTGAGTAGTTTGAATTTGTCATAGCAGACGTCAGGCTATTAGTTTTCCATTGGCAGTCTATGTGTGAGCCGGATTCTATATACTAGTAAATCCAACTTATTTTCTTCTTTTAAAAGGTACCTTGCAATAACTTGAATACAAGACTGTCGATGTATACAAATAGTTTAAGAGGTACAATTCTGTGAGACTGTTCCTCCTTTGAAACGACTGGCATACAACTATGCTTTGATTTGCTTTTTGGGGGACCCTATAGTAAGAACTGGTGTTGGAGATGAGATCCAAAATTCAATCTCAGTCTTTATGTTGTTGAGAAATGAAGTACCACAAAGTGCATCACTGCTTAATTATTCGCGATGATTTCCTTCCCTTGAAAACTCTCATGTTCAGAAACATTTATTTCTCATTGCCTTGGAATCTGGCAGGCAGAGAGTCTATCTTTCTCACCCAGCCGTGTTGTTTACTTCGAAATCGCGTGACGATCAGAACGGTAGCGTGCACTGAACTCTTTGCGAAGCCGATATATACAGTCTCCTCTGTATCACTTAACTGAATACGAATCGTTAAGTTGTTTACTAGACAGTGAGCAGTGTTTCCGTGACTTGCCTGTGTCTTCATTCGTGCAGTTGAGTGTGATTTGAACGGAGAACAGTGGGACAAAAATGGGCGCGTGCGGGGTCTCGTGCGCAGAGTTGTAAACGTCTAATATATGCTGTATGCTATGACCTAAGTGATTTGAGTGTTCTTTTGGTATTTCATCACCTTCTACTTGTTTATCAGCCAGCCCGGCGCTAATCAGAGTCGTCCTGTTGGTAGAAATACCCTCTTTCCCTCTTTCATGTTTGACAAAAGCTTCGTGTCTTTCATGAAATCCGTCGGGCGTCTTTACTGTGCGTTATTTCTCATGAGCTATTCAGTCACATCTTGAAATTGGTACTATCGAAAAGAAAAATGCAATTCACACAAGCATTGTTGGGTAACCAATTAAAAAGAAACACTGCCGTTGTCGGGTGTTATAGTTGTAGAAAGTTAGTTCTAAATTGATCTAAGACTATCAGACCCTAACTGAAACTGTTATTCATTTATTATACATTTTTTACATTTACGTTTTTTAAAATACTAAGTTTTAAAGGTTATGGTGCTGTTCTGTTTCAAACAACGTTTGAACAGTGACGGGACTTGGTAATTAAGTGGAATTTAGGGATCTCAGATATTTAATTTTAGTTCTATTAACAAAACAAATGTTACCTTTAATTTTATTCCAAGCAGTTCTAGTCCTTATTAGTTCCTTAGTTTGATCGAGGTCTGTGAATTTAACTACTTTCTATTGCTTGGTAATTCAACTGTAACAATTTAGAAATAGACCTAAATCTGTGATGCTTAACCTAAAGAAAGGAGCAATGACAAATACTAGACGTAATCGCTAATACTGTGTGTGCGAATTACCCAGTTCAGTTAAGGTCAGGTTTTTGTCAGTTTCCACAATAGTTTGATAAAACAAGACCATCTTTTTAGATTTTGGCGAAAACTAGGTGCAAACATGCTGCATCCTAACTTATAATTGTGCACTTTATAGGCACTTTTTCAACATCGGAATGTTTCAGTGTGGCAAAAATTATCTGGATTATGGGAGCGACAGGATTTGAATGGGAAAGGTTTTTTTTTTTTAATCTTCTTATAATTCAAATTCTTGTTATTACAGCTAATGCACCCTACACGATTCATCCTCTCGACCATTGTTTTCACAACATGGTGTCTCACGCCTTCGACTAGAAAAATGCCATACATTCAGCAGTGTCGACCGAGCACAAGGTCATATGATGGGATATTGGCCAAGTTCTATTTCAGCGAGTGTTATTGACTGAGACGAAGTTCTATGTTAAGAAACACGCAAAGAGAGAACGAGGTCAACATCAGCCACGCCATCTTGACTAAGAAAACTTGGCCAAGTAGATGATTTCGTGTTATAGTTAAAAGAGCCAACTACGATAACAAAAATGTTGTCTCGATGCTACGCCAAAAATGTTGCGGGGTTTATCGATGCTCAGTAGAAAAAAAATTGAAGGACAGCCCACCATACTTAGATAGATTCCCAATAATAAAACAGAAGGTGGTAAAGGGGCCCCTAGAGAGACAACTCCACATACATTTGTTCAATTTCGTAAAAAAGGTCCAACTCGGAGCCGTTTTTAAGTATGCTCAGACGTCGACAAGTGTTTTTTTTTAATCAGCAATTCTTTAATTAATAAATGAGGATCTAGCAAAAGCTTCGCAAATGATACGAATGCGATGCTCTTGTGTGGGAAACTTTATTGTTGTCAGTACAGTAGAAGACTGAGGTGTAAATACTCCGCATTTGTTCAACTGCCAGGACACCTCGACTTCAAAATTTATCTACCAGAAATGACTGAGTCCTCGTATTAAATACAAGGAATAATGATAGCAATAAAAAAATGTTTGTATACTCCACGAGCAACATGTGCGGAACAGCCTAACTCGCCAATTTACCCGCCGCTTAGCAGAATAGACCTTCTTCCATCGCTTTAATACCGCTCCGTTAGCCAATCAAATCAAAGGATTTCATTCCCCGGCCGGGCGACAGACAAGCGGATAATAGCAGTTATTTTATGGCCGTCACTCCCCGAGGGAAGGAACGTTCGGAATCTGTGCTTGCGATCTTGAACATGATTTCCCTTATAACCATCCTCTTAATTCTTAATTTTACCCTTGACGATATGTGCGGATTTAAAAAGGAAAATTAGCAGAGGGAAAGTGGAGAACTGTAGATGTACATGTAACGCGATTCATCAATGAAACGGTACTTCAATTCTTCACTTTGTACGAAACGTCGCATTGCCTGTTTCACTGACCTTTTCAATTGACTTTAGAAGGGACTAAATAATCCTACAAACCAAACTTGGTCGACAAAATAGAAATGTCCAGAAAAGCGTTCGTTCTTGAATTTCACGAAACTCAATCCGTTCTTAATAGTTTGGTCTTGTACAAAAAAGGACAATGACTAGGCAGAATTTGTAATACAATAATGGCCTTGGTTGAATGGCATGTTCTGGAATTTTGATCCAATTTTGACAAAGTTAACATGCTTTGTTGTAGAAGCGCTCGCTTGGGAAACTTTGTACGTATTCAGCTATAAGTACGCGGTGGTTGATTTGTCCCAAAACGTCCAGGGCATATCTTACTTGCTTTATAGCTATGCAGTTGTTTGGCTTTGCTTGTGCGTCATAGTATTTTCGATTTAAATAATTTGTAGTCCCTTTTCTTTATCTACTAGAAATTTCTCCAGCGGATTAATCACCAGCTTGGTAGTTTGGAAATTTGTCAAGGAGCCCCTGAGAAACTCTCCCAGCAAATGATTTATTGGCGATAGATTTTCAACAGCTTAACATGACTGTCTTTATGAGAACTGCTTATATCGCCTTAAATTAATTACAGCTTTGTTTTTTTTTCTACGCCGCTGTCAACGTTTTGGTCTGTTTCTCAGCATGTTTATCACGTGAAACTGTTTTCGTACTTGAGACTTTTTGCCGTTGTCAAAAGCTTATCTGAATTCTACTGAAAAGACGTAAGACGTAATTTTTGCTTTGTTTACATGTGTCTTGTGGTTCATCTAATCGCTTGTGGATTCTAGAAAACGCGGATGATGATAAGATCCTCGGTTATCTTTGTTGACAGTGTTAAACGCTGAATATTTACTCTGGCCAAACACGAGGATCACTCACATGTTACTCTTGTCAGTCTTTCAATGGAATTTGACTGTCTAACGTTTGGCTTTATACCGATGTCATGGTTATTAGCATTGAAATACTTTACACCCGCCCTGGAGCTTTATATTTTGGTGAAGCTTGAGACATTGTTAATTTTCTAATGTTACACAGACCAGTGGCTACTTCGATACCGAGAGAATTTCCAATTGTCATTGAATATATTTGGAGAGGTAGCATCCAGCTAGGCCAAAGTTTTACAAAATTACCAAGAATGTTTAAATAAAACAATTGTAGTTCAACGAAGAAACCTTTACCTCACGTGGGCGGAATTTATGTAAAAACACTGATCCCATATGCTTTCGTTGAGGGAAAGAAATTGAAGAAACGAGACATCGGTTGATATTCATATTTTCAAAAGATTGCCAACCTAGCACCACTTGCTTGTATTTTCATTCGTTTGTTGTATTGATATGATTCGTTAATTGTTTTGTTATTCGCGGAGATAGTCAATCTTTATCATGGGTAAATATAGACTAATCTACAAACCAACTCCACAGACTGCTCAGAGAATATGCCACCATTATGCTATACTTTGTTATCTCGCAGCCATTGTATTTACACTGTTTGATCTGAAATCTTTTGTTTGATTAGCACTTGAATAGAAGTAGTTTTCTTTTTATATAGCAGTGCCGTAAATTTCGTCTGTTAATCATTACTCAGTGTGAAAAGTTCTGAACAGAACGTACGGAATTGTCATGGTAAACTTTTTGTTGGGACGCAGTAGCCAGTAGGCGTCGCCAATGACCCGTGCATCTGACAACCCTCACGTTCAACTTGCGAACATCCTTCCTGTCGATGTCATAAAACTGCCCAAAAGATTCACAACAAATGCTCAGGGGTTAAAGATCGTGTAACACAATTGATGTTAGGCTTGTACCAACCAAGATCAAATGGGAATGAAAAAAAGAAACCCTTTCCCTTCAATAGTACTTTTTAACTGTTTACACTTAAGCGCTACGTAATTTTTCACGACAATAAGAAGAAATTTGAACTTTTACCAGTGACTTCTTCTCTTTAGACTCTCCTATATTGCAACTTGCATCGTCACCCCCGATCCACTCAAAGCGTGATAATAGAGGTTCAATTCTTGACTTACCACTTAGACAAATGACGTTGTTGATAATAAAATACACACAGGAAAAGTCTTTGAGAAAGGTACCACATTAGTCAAAATTGAGCGTGAGAACGAGAACAATTTTTAATGGCATGCAGTAATGGAAGTAATAACACAGGTCGTTTCCGGAAGTAATTCATGCAACAACATAAGTCGGTTTTTCCTGTTGATATTGGAAACAAGATTTGTATCATTAGGAGGGAATTTTGATTAGAGACAACGAATGATGTGGGAAAGTTGTTACACCTGAAGAACTTTAGTGTGGCTCTCGCACGAAATGTGTTTCGCGTTAACTGAATAACAGATCTGTATAGTGACGTCTGAAATCCTTTATAAATTAACTGAGTTAGCCTCGTAAGAGTTGGGTTTTGTTTTTGTTCTGTTTTCTTATCGGGAAGTTTCATTTCTTAACAACAATAGTTTTGTTCCGAGGTCATTAAAATGATAAGGTGCAGTCGAAAATTGCGATTTCACTCTGGATACCGCACTTTAAAACCACACCATTAGACTAACCACTACGGAGAACATGCAATAGCTTTGTTTACAAGGACGTCCACTTCTTCAGAACTAAAGAAAGAATCCGATTAAGTTAAGTATCTGCCCGCAATTGAATTCCTGCAGTAATGAGCCATTTTATGAATACTTTACAATTAAAGGAAACCCCGCTCAAACTGTACACAAATGCTCAATTTTTAATTTTTTAACCATACTATTTCCAAAAGGGGTGGTAAACATTTCGTGCTTCTGTTTTTCCACACATCCTAAGGTTCCATACTACTAGTAAAGCCTATATAAGACCGGGAATCTTAAAATTGTCAACATACTGAGGTTGCGAGCTATATCTTCTTGTCTCGTGATGGTAAAATCAGAAGAGGAAAACATGTTTTCGTGACTTTTGCTGTCGCGTGTGTTTCCCGGGAGCCAGTGACGTCAACACTGTCGCCACACCGGACCTTAGTGTTGCAGTATTGGTCTCCTTAGAAGCGTTTGGCTTCTGACGTCTCCAACAGCTCGTGACAATTTCCCGGTTAAGCAATTAATCCTTTTTACAGTAGTTAAAAATCACGAATTCCATTTTCTTTATCTTGTTCATTGGTTTTGTAGGTGGGATTCAAAACAGCATCTTGATGACGTGCTTTTCTAGCGTGTCCTACGTACTCTCGAGTTGATACCGAAAACGGCCTCGATAGCCTATAACCAAAACAAAAACAAGTGTATGCTTCGCGTACAACGCTTCATTTACGATGTCGTGACTAGCTGCAGGTTCCAAGCGAAATTCTTTTCATTCCTTTTCGCAAAGTATGTGTTCTTTGAATAGATTGCTATTTCGATTATTGCGATTAGTTGTTCTTAGATTATTTTGATCTCAAGGAAAACCAGCGGACCAAAAAAGATAAAAAAAAAAAGAAGAAATGATATTTAGTTGATGTTCTGTTTTAACGATGAGACATTTCATTAGTGGTTTCCGCAGGCACGGATCTAATACAGTTAATAAGTGAGGTTAATGCCTGTATGAAAGAGAGATAAATTTGCACTTGCATACCTTCAGCTAACGTTGTGGTAATTCATGTATTTTCATTGGGACCCAAGCCACCTTACATCATCATTGCTGGCGCAGGGTCAAGCGTCATTTTCATGCTTTGATCGTTGTAGAATCATTCTTCAGTACGTGAAAACGTAGTTCTTCGCAAATTGGTCGGTCGAGTAATCTAGAGACACTATTAACCAATAAACTAGAAAACAAGCTATATCTGTTTGTTTACTTTTATTTTTATCGAAGTCCAGTGCCAGAGAGGTAGAACAAAGAACAGTGAGAGGGCACAAATAATGTCTTTTTAATGATGCTTTCTTCCGGCTATCCCTCCCTTCTGTGCCGAATTAGTAGTAATGTCTCGTGTGTTGAAAATTGGTGTGAGACAAAACTTTCTTAGTCCCTCTGACCTTGAATGGGTCCATTGCTTAATTATTCCACCACGGTACAAATTGGTAAGTCCAAATCTAACGGCACAAGATGGGGCTGGCACACATTGACGCAAAGGAGGGAAAAAGGCTTCTCCCATATGTTTAAATTTTCCTAAAGTATAAACATCTCTTACAATATTGTTAGCCTCATTGCTCAAAAACTCTATCAAAAGCAGAAGTTACTTAAGTGGCTTCACTTATGTAGGTTTAAATCATAACGTTTTTGCAACACGACCCATAGCGTAATAAAGGTTTGTGGCACAGTTTCCGAACAGCTTGATATAACGATATATTTCTTAGGTTCTAAACAAGGCCTGATTACTTGGCGCAATTTTGAACGATCTTACAGTTGAATTTTCAAAGGTAGTAAATCTATAAAGTTTTTTTGTTTTTTGCTTTAGTTCTTCGTCTTTCGTCAAGTTGAAAGTCTGATCTTTTCTTATCTAGTAGATCGTTGAAAACAACCTGTCTTTCTCCACAAGTCAGCTCAGGACTATGTCTTTCCCTTTGCCATGTTCTGTTCTCTTTGGGTCTACCCTCGGGCACCCGTGCTTTCTTTGGTGCTGAACATTTACTAATTCCATTTAAAAAAAAAAATCAATTTTCTGGCACAGACGAGGCTTGAAAATGGGTTCAAAGCGATTGCCATTCTTCTATGGTAATGTGTTTCTTCCCCTTTTCTTTGCCCCACCGCCGGTTTGTCAGTTCAACGGGGTGATTACATAATGGGGTAGGACATTTCCTTTTGTGTATTCTGTTGTGGCTTTGATAATATCTGTTTATTTGTACAGTTATGAGTTATCAGAAGTTATGAATTCGGCCCGGTACTGGTAGTTAAATAAAATCAGTTCTTGTTCCGGTACAAAAAGTCGTACTAGGGTTTGTAAAGAAAAGAGTCACACTGACCCGTTTCTTTGCGCATGGTTACTGGTTTGTGAAAAATACGATAAGTACTCTCACTAGTTTGTACCGGAATTAACCCTGGACCTTACAAATGATACGGGTTACATGGGCAAATTTTTAATGTGGAATTACATTCAGTTTTTTACCATAATGGAGATACCACCGGTAGGTAACGTTCCGATGTAGACTTCTGTCTTCAAACTTGGTCGATATAGTTTCAAAAGTGACATCACTGAGACTTAATTAGGGTACATAGAAATTTGCTAGAACATTGTTTAATTTGGAGCAAACGAAGGTGTCCGATAATGTAGTGTTAATCTTCGTTTGCAAGATCGTTGACTAGCATTTTTTCCTTTAGTCGTTAAGTAGCTCTTGACCTCACTTTGAATCAAATCATAATCTTCCGTGCATCCCGAATCAAGCAATATCAAACACGCTTCGTGAAATAGAGTACGTGTACATTGTAGAAATGTAGTGTTTCGTATTACGCATATACAAGAAGACGTTCTTCAGCAGAACAAGATTTTAATTGTTTGAAACTTGAGCTTTCGAATTTTCATGAAGAGTACCGTTGTGTGGTTAATATCATAATGGGTCGTAATATTCTGGACGTGTGATTAACACTGATTTGCGTGCTTCAAGAAGCGAAGCTAACAACAATCATAACAAACGACTGCACGCAATCAAAACGGGGGATGTTCAATATAGCCTTCGTGGCGTGACTTAGTAAAATTTTTTTTCATTTCAGTAGTCTGTTCTATAAAAAGCGTTCTCCCTAAATAACTCTCATGTCGCCAGAGTTTGGGCGGGAAGTGATATTTTAGTAACTGCCCGATGTTTTGATTTGGCATTTATAAAAAGAACCTCTTAGGCAATGACGAAGTCTTGTTTCGTGTTTACGTAAAAGATGAGAGATATTAACCGCGCTTTGCCCGCCGAGAGGGCGTCAGGCTCAAAAGTGTGAAGATAGATCTTCAAAACAATCTTGATGACGTCAATTGAGAATAAACTCCCTGATATTAATGGCTATTCGTGTCCACTCTCTACTGCCTAAGTCCTGATAATAGTTTTAAGTTCGGTCTCAATATGAATTTATTTTGAAAAGGACGAGACGCTATATCGATGTAAAGAAAGATTTTTTCAATGCGTCTATATTACACTTCGTACTTTGAACGCAATACTCCATCTAGAACAACGTGAGACCTGCATCAGTTTGCTTTCTATATAAAACGATAGATTTATTGGAGAAAGAACTTCAAAGGACTTACAGCAATTCAATCATTTGTTGGTATCTCATCTTTCCACGTTCCACTTTCCACATGTTCTCACTTTAAGTGCCTTCTCATGGCTCTTCAAATTGCTGTAATAAAATTGGATACTCCAAATCGAAAATAAACGGGGCCTTGAGTGAGGTGCTCTAGTATTGGCTGATGTTTTCCTTTTGCACGCGTGCATCGATACAATACCTTCGGTTAAGCATTAAAGCGTTTTTTTTACTTCATCCTCGTCGTATTTTACCGTCGGCAACAATTGACACGCGACTTTGAACCACATGTGGACCTCGTTGAAAATGAAAGTAAACTTGTATTTCATTCTGCTGGGCGTGGTCTGCGCTTTTATAATTATTTTTGTTACAATTAGTGGAATATTGGTATTTTTGCCGCTTGTAGCGCTTTTAAATTTGCTGACTAAATTGATAATTCTGTAAAGCATGAAAGTTAGCCGGGAACGATTTAATACTTTTTCGGGGAATGGAAGCATGGAACTAAATCTTTTAAAAAAAGTCTCCAACGCTAAAATTACGAAATGACGTCATGTTGGCATTTTGACAGTTTGTGCTCCCCGTACTCCCCTTCCCTACAAACCTTATCTATGCCTATCTAGGATTAAAGCTAAGTTCGCGCGCTGCAGAATGGTCGGGAAAAACAAACATGGCGCTCATCCAGCGTCATTTTATTTTCTTGCCTTTTTCTGTATGGATTGCAATGTGCCATTTTCTTCTTAAATGGACATTCTTTTGTTTTGTTAAAACGTTTGTCAGCGCGTTATGTCAAAAATTCTGGACGAAAGGAACCCAATCATTTCGCAGATTTTACATCGTTGCGATGAGAACCCATTTAAATATCGCGCATGCGTAG
>Ga0099808_1178078_pt1 | contig 17285 bp, 16 predicted proteins | sample OrbTnscriptome_2_FD_81140 | JGI IMG/M metagenome (GOLD analysis project Ga0099808, IMG submission 81140) | Coral microbial communities from Puerto Morelos, Mexico - Orbicella T R B metatranscriptome (Eukaryote Community Metatranscriptome) | ecosystem: Host-associated > Invertebrates > Cnidaria >...
GCCATATAATAAACAACTTAATAACCTCGACCGTTCGGTCGTTACGGGAAAATTTCAAACCTCGGCCTACCGTATTGACCTCGCTATCGCTCGGTCAATACGGCAAGGCCTCAGTTTGAGACTTTCCCGTAACGACCTCACTCTCGGTTATTAAGTAGTTATTCTTGCCACTTTTTCAAGAAAACACATTTTCCATTGTCGCAAATGCCTTGCGGCGGAACTCATCCAAACGAGTTCGAACGTTCAGGTACAAGGTTCACCCTAACTCTATATAGGCAGCTAGAAACTACGAGGTTTTACGTACAGAAGTGCAGTAAAGTAATCAAAGTTATAAACGTTTGAAAATTAAGGGCACTTGCTGATTTTTTGCAGGGTAAAAGTAATTATTCACAACTTCGGGTTCACCAGAACTCAACACCACAACTGTTTTTTTGGTGTGCTATTTGACTTCGAATGTCTTAATCAAGACGATGCGATACGATACTTTATTTAACGTGGGGTTTACGCTTAGCTAATCAGCTAGTCAACAGGTAATACACGGCCCTAGTATATTCTAAAAATTAAAACTAAAAATGTACAATAACTGATTGTATAACACTATAAACACAGAGAACTAAAAATTACAATAAATTCCGATATCAGTCAAACTTAAGCGATCGAATTTTGTTGTTCACTTCATTGCTGCCTACTTTAGTTCCAATATCATTATTCGTAGGTGGGGGATTGACTAGATACCGGCAAATTTGTTACTACTTTTGCGCGCTCGCCGGCTCCCAAAGCTTCGCCGGCGAGTCGGGCAAAACGGCTCAAAATTTGCCAGTATCTATTCAGTCCCCAACCTACTCACACGCCCCGGCAAAACTCATTTTAACATTTACGGTTACCTATTATAACTAAAGGAATGGAAAGGCAGCGGCTTCGCGAAGTGGTCCATAACATTTTGTACTAACAAATTCCAGAAAAAGTGAAGCAGTGGTTACTGAAACCCCTTAGACCTTCTAAAGGAGGCAAACCAACTGCGCCTCCAAGGAGGGAGAAAGAAACAAGAAGGCAAGTGCTTCTTAAAGAGTTTGACCCCTATCCGCCTCATGGATATCAAACAGTCACTAAACACAAGAATGAGCTCCTTAGGCTGTATGACGCGCTTGAGGGCGAGGAAGAGGGGCGGCGTTTCATGAGACTGATTTTTAGTAGGAGATTGGGACAAAACCTTACGCCTTCTATTATAGGTTAATTGAGAGAAAGGGTGAATAGGGCTTTTTATCTAAGGTACTTCTACTCATACGTAATTGTGAACAACGAAGACGGAAGGAGAGTGATTTTCTATAAACAGAAACGAGGTTCTTGTTGGATAAACAGCCTTGCTGTGGCAGAAAGATGGTTGAATCAACAAAAGAATGAACGGACAACTCTTCACAACATCGAGAGGCCCAACACGAAGTGGACTTTTGTAAGGTTCTTTAACGTTAAAATAAAAGTGGTGCTTGACAGGCAGCCGCTGTTAGGCACGGGGCCGTTGCCAGACTGGCTGCGCAACCTTGCGCGCGGGCGTGTATAAAAAATGGTTTCACTGAATACCTTTAATGACAAATTGTGTCTCTGGTACTGCATTGCTGTTGATCAGGGGGCACGTCCTGATCGGAGTACACAGGCTGCGAGAGAGTTCGCAAAGAGTTTCTTAAACCGCAGAACAACACCAAACGACATTCCAAGAACGTCACTTGATGAATTGGATAAGGTCGAGAAGCAACTAAATCAGGAAAAACAGCTATCAGATTGTCTTGGCATCAGACTCTATGAGCCCGAGTGCCAGGAAAACGGTGAAACTCTATGGCACTTCGGAAAGAATTTAACTGACAAGCTGAAGAAAATACTGACGATTGGGATTTATGATGGACACGCATTTTTGATCAAAGACATCAAGAAGCTAGCAAAACTTTACGCGTGCATTGATTGTTGAGCGCGCTTCACACAAGCTTGTCACCTTCAAAGACACACTGAAACCTGTGCACAAGGAAAATTATTATTGATTGCCCAAACGAGTGGGTCAAAGCGCCGCAGACAGCTTGTGAGAGAGCTTTCTACGGCAAAGCTCAAGCTTCCGTATCATCGATCTGCTGGCTTGAGTGCACAAGCAAGCTGTTGGGAAAGCACATCCATCATGCTTTATGCAGCCACAGCGGTGAGTTGTGGATTGTTGGAGCACCGGTGGATGGCTATGACCCGACATCAAGGACCGTGTCCCAATACCACGGCTGCCACTGGCATGGGTGTCTTCAGTGTTTTCCAAATGCCCCAGGCACAATTATCAGTCATGGTCAAACTTGAGAAAAACTATTTCTTGCAACAGCGGAACGCGCAAGAGCTCTCCGCTTAGCCGGCTACCGCATCATCGAGAAATGGGAGTGCGAAGACCAAAAAAACTCAAGATGTTCTGCCACAACAGGAAACGCGAACTAAACCGCATGCCATCTTCTATGATTTTGAATCCTACCATGACAAAACAAAGAAAAAGGAGGTCACAGCAGCGCTCACGTATGAAAACGCCTATGTCCCGATTTCGGTGAGCATTAGCGACATGCTTGACCGTGCGCCCAGGCATATCTGTGACCCCAACCTAAAAGAGCTGATCCGGAAGTTCATGGAAGAGTTGGAGAGGCGTGGGAAAAACATTCGGACCTTGGTCAGAGCAGAGTTCATGCCAGAAGATATTGGTCTGTTTCTGGGGAAGCAGCAGAGAGTAGTTGTGGAATGGTGTGACCGGGTGCCTATTCTCGATTTCAACTGTGGGCATTATGACCTGAATCTGATCAAAGAACATTTCGCAGGGCTGTTGGCCGACACTATGGCCAAAGTCCACGTGGGGAAAAAAGCGAACATGACGATGTTCATGAAGACAAACGACTTCCGCTTCATTGACATTATCAACTATCTAGGCCGAGGCACCAGCTACGAAAAGTGGGTGAAAGCGTACGGCTGTTCTGTCCAGAAATCGTGGCTTCCTTATGAGTGGTTTGATATCGCAGAAAAGCTGAATTATTGAGGGGTGCCAGATTACCCAGCATGGTATTCACTTTTAAAGGGTGGATATGTCCTCAGTCTTTCAGAATTCCAAGAGCGCAAGGAAATCTTCAAAGAAAAGGGGGTGCAAACATTCACGGACTGGCTGTGCTACTACGTTCTTGATGTTGTGCCAGGGTTAGAAGCCTTGGAAAAGATGAGGGCCTTCTACACCGACAAAGGCACTGACATCTTGAAAGATGCGGTCAGTCTCCCTGGGTGAGCTTGCATTATCTCCTATGAGGCACAATAGAGCGACGCGCCGAGCTTCATAGCCCTTGCAAAGAGGCTTACACAATGTTGAAAGAAGCTGTTGTGGGCGGGCAAAACCTGGTGTTCAAACGCTATCACAAAGCTGGTGTGACGTGTATAAGACCGAACCGGTTCAAAACCCCCGAGAGTTTGTAAGCGAATTATCGGCTACAATGCCAACGCTCTCTATCTGTCAACAATGTTGAGAGACATGCCTTGCGGGAAGGAAGGGTCATGCACTAATGAAATGCAGCAGGCGCGGCGACCATGTTTACAGAACGCCTAAAAGCTGGAACTTGGTTCGGATTTGCAGAAGTAGACATTAAATTCCTAAACCTCTGTGGCCGAAGTTTGAAGAAGTGCGGCCATTCTTCTTCACCAAACAGATCCTAGGTGAAGTTGTGCCACAACACATGAAGGATCACCTGCAGCACACTGGCAGAAAAAGAGGTCACGGGAAAAAGCTGATAGGGGCATTTTCAGCGCAAAAGCTGTTGCTGTATGCTCCACTATTGTGTTGGTATGTGGAACATGGTGCAGTCATCAAAGCTGTGCATTGCACGATCGACTATCAGGCCATGAAGATCTTCACATGGTTTGGGGAGCAGGTGACAGAGGCTCAGTGCAGCAGGGATGTGGACAAGAGCAAAGCCCTGCTTTCTGAGGTGTTGAAACTGCTGGGAAACAGCGATTACGGTAAACTCGCTGAAGCACTAGAGCGCCAAACGTGTGTGATCTACACAAAGGATGAGAAGGTGGTGGACAGAGCATACTTCAGCAATCTGGACAAGCTCGGGCAAGCCTACGAGCTTGAAAGCAGGAAGCGGCAAATCACAATCAATCGGCCATTCCAGATCAGAATTGCTGTGTATCAGCTGGCAAAGCAGAGAATGCTTGAGATCTACTATGACTTCCTGGATCGGTATCTTGATCGCCGCGACTTTGAGCTGATTCAGATGGACACAGACAGCAACTACATTGCCATCTCTGCTGATTGACTTAAGGACATCGTTCACCTAGACTTGAGTGCAGACCTCGAGGCAAAAAAGAAGCAGTGGCTTGCATGGGACAAGTGGAGTGGGCATACCCCGGGGCTGTCCAAACTGGAATGTGAAGGCAGCAGGATGATTGGGCCATGTTCGAAGTGCTACTATGTTGATGAACAAGACAGCAAAAAAAGAAGTTCAGCATGAAGGGCATGTTGACAGAATAACATCACCTGGCAGCACCGATAGAGCAGAAGACAGAGGATTTCGTATGGTTAACAGTCAGATGGCCACTTATGAGCAGCAGAAGCTGGGGCTGAGCACCTATTATGACAAATGCTGGGTGCTGCCGGATGGGATTCACACTGAGCCGATCAAGTTTCACATGACATGAGCGGGCGGCAGCTGTGTATTTGGCGGGACAACCAACAGCTCCCTGTGGACAAACCCCCATTTCGGGCCATCGTGCAAAAAGGAAGGAACAGGCTCGTATGGTTTGGTCACAGCTCTTTCAAGCTTGAAGACTTTCAAAGCCCAGATTGGATCTGTAGCCCTTTTAGTCCCACCTTCGAGCCCACCAGGCTGGTAGAGAAAGCAAACATTCCATTGGAGGGGAGCTATTTTTCGTTCACACCAACATGTCTTGAGTAAGGAGTAGAAGGTTTTGCCACAACACCTTTCGTTTTGATTGTGACAGCAGGTTTTTTGCCAGTTAGGTGAGTGACCTCATTTTTCAGAGTGCTAACGATGTCGGGAAGCCTTTTGACCCATGCAGTCAACTGCTGGCCAGAAGGCAGGAGCATTTCTACGACATACTGATGTCCAAACAAGCGCTCAGCGAGCGTGCAGTTAAACCACTCAACAATACCTTGATCTTTGTGAATTTCGGTGCACTCATGGTGAATGGTTGTTTTGTGGTTTTCTAATTCTTTGGTCACACTTCAAAAAAACTCGTGGCCAGGGTCAACCTGCAGCAGTGGAGGCCACGTCAAAGGGCTGTGCTTGTAAATCGCCTGAAAAGCCTTCGCAACTTCAGCAGTCTTTCAAGGTCAGAGGCTCAGCTTCTTTGTAACGGCTGGCGACGTCAGCAACGGTCAGCGCGTATTTGTAAATTTGGCGGCTGTGGGGAAGCTTGTCGTGTGGCAGAAAAAGAAGGTCCGTTTGGTGGACCACGTTTTGCGATGATACCTTGAATTTTGGATGAGGAACGTAGCGTGGTGCAGGGAGATCGATCTGCCAGAGAGCTTGTTTGATAAGCCACTGCTTGACAGTTTATTCAGGGACTTTTGCAGCTTCTGCTAATTTTTTGATGGCAGAGATGCCTTTTCAGTAGCCCTTGGGACTGTAGTAGACTTTGGTGAGCTTGGTGTCCATTATTTTACACCCGCGAAAGTTCAAAGAAAACGGAAAGCGGCATAGCCAAGAGTGAGTGCGCTGCTGCCCACAAAAAGCAGCTCGCCTTGTTTCTGTAGCTCACTTGGCTCTTAGAAGTCAAAGAACTGGGGTTCTTTGGGAGGCATAATTTGTTGGTCTGGGTGTGCCTGGTTGTAGAGTTTGAATGCATAATTGATGTTCGTGAAGTTCTGCTTTGCCTGTTCTTTGATTTTCCTGTTGGTGTTGATCCAATCAAGAAGCTTGGGGCGGTCACGTGTGTGTTTGGCCATAGCGGCCTGATAAGCTTCAAGAGCTTTGTCATGCCGCATTTTCTCTTCTAATGCAGCCTTTCCGCTGTTGCCGGACAAAATATTTAGCAAGAAAGTTGCTGCTGGTGAAAGCCGCGCTGTTAAGAACTGCACCTCTGATCATCATTGCAATGCTGGCCATCATAAAGCAATATGCTTATTTTTTTCAATTTGGTGGAAGAATCTTTTCTTCAAGATACTGTTTCAGTGTGATGCAGCCAGCCATGACAGCTGTGAACTTTGCATACTTCATGGCATTGTTGCTGGGGTCAGGGGTGAAGTTCTCTTTCACCACCTTTTTTGCAATCCAGCCGATGCTGGTAGTCAAGCCAGTAAGAGTGTTTTCACAAACTTGTCGTCAGACATGGTTTCTTTGAAGAAGACATGTAAGTCGCATTTTTTATTTTTAAAACAAAAACTTCGTCACTGGCATGCCCAACAAGTCTTACATAAGTACCCTTCTTCTTCTTTTAAATCAGACTCGTCATCTGAGTAATATTCAAAACAATCCTCACATATTCGTCTTTCTTCTGACAAGTTGAACAGCGCAGAAATGAGATGGTGAACCGTTTTGAAAACCTTTTTGTTGAAGTTGATCCAAAGCAGCCCTATTACAAAAATGGGAGCAGTGCTGATGAAAACTTTTAGAATGTCAACTTTTGTTACCATATCAGATATAATAATGAAGGAGAAATGTTTAATTATTTTTTTCAATCCATACAGTGGACGCCTTTTTTAGGCTGCGGTAGACTCTTCGAGGGCTTTGTTGTTGGTGATGGTGGGGGAGTCTGTGGTGTCCTCTTGGTGAAAACTTGCTTGATCCTTTCGCGTTTGTGGCAGATTCCAATCATTGAAACCAAAATGCTGAAAACACTAAGCCTTGGCTGGTGGTGTGAACATTTCTTGTGTCTTCACCGACAGAATTTGAGGGCGTGTTTGTTTGACGAAGAGGGGCTGACTCGAAGAGCTGGGAGCTTCTTTTGCCTTGTTATTTGAAATAATGACAGCAGCTTCAGATGCGGCTTCTTTCTGCACCTCGCGAGCCAGTCTCATTCTTTCGGCGATGGCCTTTCCCGCAGCCACTCGTTGTGGGTTTTTTGCTGGTTTAGTGGTTGGAAGTTTTGAAGTCACTTGTTGACTCGAAGAGTTGGCTTGCGTGTCTGCGGAATCTGCCATTGCTATATTCAGGGAATGCCGGGCAGATGAGCATGATGTTATCAAACTTGCCACAGAAGGGGCCACAGAGCTGGTTCACAAGAAACTGACTCTCAACAGGTTGGGGAAGATGTATTTTTCTGAATCCCTTGTGCCTGTGGCATACGGCTCTATGGACAGGAGGAGGATGCCTTTCATTGACCTTTTTTGGGTGTTGACTTTGATGTTCAGCCTTGTGTCAGTGCCTTTCACAACCGGGACCACTTTATGACAAAACACATGGTCATAAGCAAACTCCTTGCCACTGGAGTAAACGCTGTGCACCTCATCTACGAGTGTCTTGCTTTGGATCACTTCGTATTCGAGCTGGATGTCAGCCTGTATTTGTATTTGTGGGGTCAGAGCCTTTGACCACTCGTGAAGCTGGGACAAGACTGAATTCAAAAACGAGGTCATTGCAAAGGGCCTGGGGATAGAAAACACCGTGGTCAGTCAGGATATCATGGTCTAGCCTGATGCAATATTTGGTTCTGTAAACTTTGTTCAGTTTGTTTTCAGCGGCGATGCCCGAGGTTTTCTTGTCCCCCGAGTTTGAATGGATCTTGCATAAATCCTTGCTCTGTATTCCCTCAGGCACCATGTTGTCTCGCTTTTCCCCTAGAAGGAAAAGGTCCTCAAAGGTTTTGTAGATTTCGTAATCAACCGTTTCTTGAAGGATAGTGCCCCCAAACTTCACAAACAACTTGTAAACAAGCGCACGCGTGACGTTCTGAACAAGAAAGTTGTTGGTGTGTCCTCCAGAAAAGTCAATGTCAAAGCGAAGCGCCAGCGTGCCAGGCACAAGAACCTCGTTCTTGTTCAGCTTAGGCACAGAAACATTCAGCCTCTTGCCAGGGTTGGCTTCAGTGCAGTCAAAGGCCTTCATGCCTTTGGCCTTCATGGCATGTAATGTCTTTTTGTTGGGCGTTGGGTGAAGGTTCTCTGGTACGGACATCTCTTCTTCAACGAATATATACACAGCTGTAAATATTTTTCTAATTAAAAAACAAAATTAAAATAAATATTGTAATGGTGGAAGGTGGTGGCGATTTTGATTACCAAGATGATGGCCTTGATTGGAACCTTGACCACGACAACGGCGATGATGAACAAGAGGTCAACACAACCAGGCCCTTTCAACCGGGTGCGGCATCCACCCCTTACCACAGTGGTAAAGAAATACAAATGCAAACAAGGCAGCATGAGCAGACTCGGCTGCCTGAAACTTCTTATGAAGAAACCCCTTTGCTTACCGAATTCAAACATCAGGAAGACAAACCAGCCATGCTTGAACGGGCCAAAGAATTTATCAGAAGGTTCCCGAGAGTGAACTTCAAGAAATTATGGCCAATTAGTTTCAGCAAGAAAGGTGCCAAAATTTTCAAGCTGATGGAAAGGGCCCTCAAAAGTTTCACAGACAAATTTTCAAGCCCTCTTGGCCCATGGGCTGAAGAAATTATAGATGACGACCATGATACCATCCGAGAAGAACGCCAAAGATTGCTAGAAGCTGAAAACCCATTAAAACAGACAGAGGCCCTTGCTGCAGAAAGAAAAAAAAACTCTCAAGAGATGCAAGAGCTTAGAAAACGAATCGATAGAACTCAAGCCCGGATTGATGCCCTTCAAGAGGAACAAGGCACCAAAGTTGAAAGTGAAGCAGAACTTTTCAGTCTAAACCAGGGAAAAAGAATTTACAAACCGACTTTGAAAATGCAAAAAAGGAAGTGGCATAAAAAAAACAAACAAAAAAAACAGGCATAAATCAAAGAAAAAGTGCAAGCAAAGGTTGACAGACTCAGAGCAAGCATCACTGCAAAAGAAAGTGAAAGAAATGCCATGGAAGAAAGGCTAAACAGCACAAACCCGTTAGATGACCCGAAAGAGTCAGAAAGCAAGCTGCAGCGCCAAAATGAGGAAGATCAGGCGATCATCCAAGATGAGAATGCCACGCCCTCAGAAAAAGAAGCGGCAGAGGCCAGAGTGGTAGAAAGAAACCAGGAGCTCACGTGTTTGCAAACTCACTTTGGAGAAAGAGAAAGAGAATTTTGTTTTTTCTCAAAATGCAAATTTTCTTATCACAGATGAACAAGAACTAATTTAATTACCAGATAGTCACGGGATACCACTTTCTTTTTCTGTTGCCACCTTTGTTGTTAACAATACAACAATTCTAAATTAATACACAACAATATCGATTGATACCACTGGGAAGCGTTTCAATGAGAAGTATTGAAGGTAAACAACACTACTTGGCCGATACTATCCTGCATCGATGAACAAGTCTCCTCAAAGACTGATTACATTAATTTGCACTTTCATTAGGTGCCACGGAGTCTGCAGCAATATTTGAGCCCTTTCCTGGTTTCTTCTGTCACAAATTTACAATTTGCAGAATCTTAAAGCCACTAACTCGGGAACTTTTTGGTCTCTCTTACAAATGCAGTTAAGGCAAGAAACAAATAAGCCGCTAATGAGAAACTTCAGATTTCTCTTCCTGGAAACAATAGCTGATAACTTGTCAGCTCTAATTGAATTTACTCCCATATAAAAAACAAAAGTGTTAAGTTACCATTTGTAATTAAAGATAGCAAACATCTCGTGGGAAAGATTGGTGACGATTCGTCAGCTTTAATTGAATTTACTCCCGTGTGAAAAACAAGAGTGTCAAATTACCCTTTGTAACTAAAAAATGAAAATATCTCGATATATTTGCATGCAACAAGAAAACAATCATTACCTGCACTTACTACTGTAATCGTTAGAAGTGTTTCAAATCTAAATAGTCTCGTCTCCTCTAACACATGTCCTAAGAACTAGAAGCGACGATTCGTGACCTGTAATTCATTTTACTCCTTGTGAAAAACAAGAGTATCAAGTTACCTTTGTAACTAAAAATGAAAATATCTTGTGCCATATGCATACTACTAACTCACCAACTGTTTCAAACCTCAGGGCTCATCTCGTTCATAACTAAAATCCTTAGCCTTGCCCACAGAAAATGTCGAAGTAAACCCAATATATGAATACTTCCTCCATTTTATAGAAGAATAAATGTGGCCGTTCTGAACTCTATCGGGATCAAATCTTCTCGCATACAGTTTACCTTTACAACAAGAAATTTGTTTGGTTGTTTATAGTAGATCCAATCTGATTGGTGTGACATACGTACATCTCTCTCTCTCACTCACTCACTCACTCACTCATCCATTGACCTGTCCATAACATACGTGACGTGCCGACTAAGAGGTATTTTTTAGAAAAAGTAACTCAAAAATTTGATTGATTGTTTATAGTAGATCCAATCTGATTGGTGTGACATGTGTACATCTCTCACTCACTCACTCACTCACTCACGCACTCACTCACTCACTCACTCACTCACTAATCCATTGGCCTGTCCATAACATACCTGACACGTCGACTAAGAGGTATTTTTTATAAAAAATACCTCAAAAATACATTAAGAAGCGGCGTTAACATAGCGCCATGAACAGCAAAGCCACGACTTCTACCATACCAAAATGACAGCGGTTTTGTTGCGAAGCAGTGGGCTCTATTTTTTACCCTTCTTGTGTGAGTGAGGGAGGGGGTTCTTTCGAAGTGCTTGTGGCCTTGTTGATCAGGTTTGAAGGGTGGCTGTTTGGCGGGTTAATTTTTGATGGCCCTCCTGCTATTAGTTTAAGGCCGGCCTTCTTTGCACCTGGATTCATTGCATTGTTGGCCCGGAGTTTCATACCAGAAATCTCTTGTTTGAGCTTGTTGTTATAGCCAACTGTGCTTTCTGTGTTGATGATCATGCTCGCGGGCATTAGCCATGCCCCAAGGCACACAGAAAGATTGAGTCTAACTTTTGCTTCATCCCGCAAGCTGATATCTTTGCACGCTCTTGGCCAAGTCTGGTTGTCTTTTTGCGTCTTCCATTGTTCTGGGCTTCTTTCCCTCCACCTCCTTCGCCAAGAATACTGCTGTATATGTTAACTTCCGAACCCAAGACGCAGTAAACGCTTTGATTGACTGATTAACAAGTGAAAGCACCGCCTGCGTCAAACCAGTCAGCGAACCAGTCATACTGAGTGGACGCAATTACACCTGGCTGTATGTTAGAAATCCAGTTCTCTTTGGTTGCAGCCCCTCCTTCATCACTGAATTTACTGAACCCTGGATAAGAGGTTCCTGTTTTCATTGCTCCGTGCCCTGACGCGCCAATGTATACGCTTTCTAGCCCGTGGTTTTTCCTGTGTGTGAAGCGAAAATTGCTCGATGGCTTTATTCTGAACTCATCGCAGATTCTGTCGTATGAAGCTTCATCATAAGGATTACTCGTATTGTATTGATTGAACGTGGGATCTCCCGGCAAAGCACTTATACTCTGAATACCCCCACCTCGAACAAAATTCGCCTGACCGTGAAATACACATGAAATGTATGAAAAGCTCTTATTTGTTGCGGCAGAGACAATCCGCTGTCAAAGATTGTGAGAAATTCCACAACCCTCTGTCGTGCAGAAAACAGCAAAGTAGAGTTGTTGAGGCCAATATTGTATGCGTTGGCCGCCCAACCACCATTTTGATTCTGCCGCAGAGGTGCGTTTGAGTCTGGTGTTCTGGAATATGTTGCGGAATTTTGTCGCGAAGTAGCTGTCTGGTGTCATGTAGATGTTCATCTGGGCACTGAATATTTTCGTAAGGCTTGGCGCTGCTTCTGTGAAATCTACAGGTGGGATTGGCAATGCTGCTATTGTTTTCATTAGTGACAATTGATAAGGAAAGCGTACCATGCCCATCAAACCGAGCACACTTTTCATCCGTTCGCTAAAAAAATTTTTGTCGAGCCAAAAACGCTCTGCAATGAAGTAGGGCTGTCTAAAAAATATTTCTGGCTGACGTTATTTTTTTCATCAACTTCAACATGAGCAACAAACTTGCTTTTATCCATGTTCAGAAACTTTTTTGTGAACACCGCCCATGCACTCTTCTGTGCCGCGGTTTCTATAGTTTTTGCCTCTGGTGTTTCCATCCATTTTTGAATTTTCTTGTGGGAGTCCATTTTGAATGTGTTATATTTGTACAATATATCTTCTTTGAAGAAGAAAAATGGTTGTCCTCACGATTGTCATGCAAAAGAACAGACAAACTGAGCTCTTTGAAGAGCTGATTCCAAAAGTACATTTCATGAAACTCATCTCTTGTTGCCTTGCCAATTCATGGCATAATGTAGAAAGAGCGGGGCAAATATCTTTCAAAGGGTCTGGTACAGAGCTTGCCTGTTTACCTCACCTACACATTTCAGTGCACTACTCAAGAACACATCCATTTTTGTCTCCATCGTAAAGAAATAAAGAATTTGACAACAATTATTGTAACAATCCTACCTTTATTTACATGCCGTGTAGAATCACATGGCAGTCAAGCTTGAACTAATCCCATAGTTCTTAGTGTACGCCAATGGTTTTCGCGGAAGTCTGGGTTTGAGTTGTGGCATGTTCAAAATGGCATCTTTGATCTTGATCGCCACCAGACATGAAACTTTGTGTTTTTCTCTTACATTTTCGTACCTGGCAATGTTTTGTAAATTTTACAGATGTCCAAAACACAGGCAAACGCTTAGCTGAGGCAAATTAATTATTATGAACTTCACAGTGTCGGACATTGACAATACAAAACCGTCACGTAAGTCGGGTGCTGTTTATGATGAATTTATTTTCTATTCTTAGCTGGGTTGTCCGTTGATTTTTACTTGGGCAACCAGCCTCTTGATTTTGCCAAAAATTGGTTGCCCGGTAAACTTTTTGGTCGTCTCGGACAACCGGACGACCGCTAATTAAGAGCACTGTGTTGATAGCCTCGCAAAAGAGCTAACAACGAGTTTGAAAGAATATAAGAACGAGGCAAAATTGGAATTAGAACCAAATAAACCCAATTCTGTGCTAAAAATGATGATGGGACCCAATCTCAAAAAAACAAATTTCAGTTAGTCACGCTTTGGCCAGGTTGATTGGCACTGGGCTGACATTAGGTGTGTTAACTTATGTCAAAAAGCTAAACAGCCCATCCATTTACTTCATTCATTGTGATCTGATCAACAAAACCAAAAACCTTTTGAATGGGAAAAAATGGGATGTTTTGGCTAAATTTAAAATGAAAGGCTTGCCTTATGAAAAAGTAAGCTATCATCCTCCCCCACAAGAAGTTTGCATGACTGCTCCACAGACACCTTTGAACATAGCATCACCCTCAGTGTCAGAGATGAAGATGGCGAACCCTTTCATTTCAAGGGCTTGCCTCTGGAATTTGAATTAGAAATAATTTAAATGCTTTTTATACAATGTCGTCTGCGAATGTTTTGCCGTCCGGTCCTCCTGAAGCTTCACCACAGCCTCTCTACCCCCAACTGCAGCCCGACTTTCGGTTGCAGAAAATCAATGACATTTGAACGCTCTGAACAACGAGGTCGCCCACTATCGAGTGGTTCACAAAAAGTATAAACGAACGAAAAAGGTGGTTAACTGGAGCGCTGTTGGCTCCAGCGTTCTCTCAGCTGCATTTTCAAGCGTGAGTTTTGGTTTGGCTCTGTCTGTCATTGGGCTGCTGGCCACAATTCCACTAAGTGGTGTTGGTGGCTGTTTCGCTTTGATTTCTTCAGGGCTGATAATCACCAGCAAGAAGCTTGATTCAAAGATCAAGAAGCATCAAGAAATTGTCACGCTTGCCATAGTGAAACGTAAAACGGTTGACTGGCTTCTTTCCAAAGCATTGGCAGATAACAAGATCTCTGAAGCAGAGTTCCAACTTATTATGACTGAATTTTCACAGTATAATGTGCTAAAAGAAGCTGTGAGGGCAAAACTGACATGTCAGCTGTCTTGTAAAGCGGCTGACATTGAAAAGATTAAGAAAGACATCCGCAGCCAGGAGGAAAATGAGAAACACAGTTTCATTTGCATATTATAAAAAAATGATTGTCAGTTTTCAGGTGGGTTATGCACTAAAATTAAAATCCTTCCTGAGAGGTTCTGGTGGCCAGCAGTTTTGCCCGCTTTAATTAAATACATAAAAGCTAGTGGTATACCCGATGGCTCGGTGTGACGACGATTTCACCTATATCAATACTGTTTTCACTGACCCCAAGATTTTGAAAGCATGGGGGATAATAACCGTATGTTAAAATTTTTTGGGCTGAAACCTATATACCACAACGAGGTTTTGTATGAAAACGTTATTTACAATGGTGAATTCATTAGAAAAGAGATTCTTTGAGATTTAAATATTTTATTTTTGATATATTTTGGAGAAAAAGACTCTGAAGAATTAAAACAGATAAATGCTATTAAAAACCACACGGAGAGAGAAAATGCGTTTGTTGTGTTTTTGCAAAAAAATGAACCAAAAGCCGCCACAAGATGGGTTGGGCTAGATAAAAAAACCTTTGATTCAGAGGACAATCATAAAATAATCAATAATAATTTGTTTCTTAATGACCAGCTCCTAGACGCTTTCTTTAAAGATGCAAAGAAGCATGAAATCAAAGACCTGCTGTGCATGCACTTCGTGTAGCCTTGCTGGAGGTTCCAATTAACATTTGAAAACACACGGTTTCACTTGCATATTATAAAAACATGATTGCCAGTTTCCACTTGATTGCATTTCTCATGAATGAATATTTCATGCCAGAGTGGCAAAAAAATCATGCATGATATTACTTGAGCAGTGGTTGAGTGCTTACATGACTTATCGTTTTGACATGCTTCCAGTGGCATTCCTCTTGGCTTCAGTTAAAGCCGACAGGAATTTTCAAAGCCTTCAGGAATGTTGAAGCCAAGAAGAATTTTACAGCCGGATTTCTCTTTTTTTCCCCACAGTTCGTTAGAATACATCATTTCTTCTCGGTCTGGTCAATAAAAATAACACTTTTCACCTTTTTTCAAGTAAAAATCGAGTGCAAAATGCAGTAGAACAAAGAGAGGCTTTCTGAAGCAGAAAAAACAGCTGATCTGTGGGGGCTTCCCTTATTGACGTCACTGAAGTGGGGTTAACAATATCTTACTCTGATCGTTCGAGCATATCAAGTTTCATAAATTGCCTTGCATTTCACTGAAAAATTTCACAAAATTGAAACCCGATCTGAACTTTTATTGTCTTTTTGGCCAGTCGTGCATGACTAAAATTCCGAAGTTAAATTTTAAGTTGTAGCCATGCTTCGACCGAGAAGAGCCTAGTAACCAGACCGTGACAAAACATTGTCATGCAAAGCTTATTTTTGCGACGAGAATATTGACAACCTTGTGTGGATTCATTCGTTTCATGGCTTCAACAACGTCGTTTGGTAGGAATAATAATTTTCTTTTGGCATTTTTTCTGTTTCTAACATTTTACAATGGTATTTTCTATGTTTGTGAAGACTGTAACATTGTGTGAACATTTTCCCACGGGCTTCACAAAGGTAATCATGCAAAGACCAAGCACTTGGTGATTTTTTTAATGACTTACCATCGATTGCGACATCTTTATCACCCGCTTCGTTGCAAAAACGTTGCTTAACTTGGTGAGGGGGTTCAACAGGGTTGTCTGATTCAGGCATTCTTTTAGTTATAATAGGTAACTGCAAATGTTCAAACGAGTTTTGGCGGGGCATGTGACAGTAGTAGGTTGGGGATTGAATAGATACTGGCACATCTTGAGCTGTTTTGCCCAGATCGCCGGTGAAGCTTTGGGAGCCGGCAAACACGCAAAAGTAATGAAAAATTGGCCAGTATCTATTCAATCCCCCACCTACTTCATTTGTTGGCTTGTTTGATTTCTTTGCGGAAAAAATATCTCCATGATTTGAGGCCATATTTAGTCATGTTGATGTTTGGCAAAGAAAGGATATAGTCATATTGAAGATTATACTTGGACGAGCGTAAGGTGATATACAAATTACTGCTTATTGTCAATGGCACGTCTTGGATTCTTCGAGTTTCCATGGATGGGAGTCTGATTCTTTGCAAGAGATCTTGATAAGATGTACTTTTATCTTTGAAGATGTCCCTCAAATCCCTTTTGTTGACTTTCTCGATTTTAGCAGTGTTTCTTTTTCTGCTGTGGTGCCAGACTTTGTTACAATATTTAAAATATGGAAGTGTAAGTGTGCGATATAGCGATTCCTTAGTTTTAGGTGGTAAAATATTCTTCAATCTGTTCAGAGCACTTATCTGCGCACTTACTTTGCGACAAATACTAGAAACGTGATTGTCCAATTTTTATTTGTTGTCAAGAACAACCCCCAGGAGACAAGTCTTGTCTGTCGTTTTAATGTCCATATCAATGCTGAGATTTTAGTTTCCGTGGCAAGGTTCTCTCCTCTTTGGTTAGTTTAATGCCATTGCTTGCCATCATTAATATCCCCTTGTGAAACTGGATTAGATTGACTGAGACTTAATTCATTGTTTTACTCAAGGTGATTCCCTACCCTAGTTCTGAAGGCGGATCACATCCCTGGAAAGTCAAAATAGATGAGATGCCGAAGAAAACACTGTATTTTTGTAGAAGAAGACCATACCAACTTTACGGTTATGTAATGTATCAGCTACTTTTCAGACCCTGATGGATTAGAGGCATGCCTTTTCTGCATTGGTGACTTTCAAATTGTCCATGGCCTAGACTTTAAAACTTACGTCAAACCTGTAAAGCTAGTTCTATAGAGGTTGATGGATGGGACCACCTTACCAGCTAACATAGTTGGAGAGCATGCTGCATTCAAAAGCACTTTAGTGCAAACACGAATAACCCATAGTAACTTTCAATCACAATGATACAAAGCGCAAAGCAAGTCCTACACTGATGTTTAAGCAGGTCTCTGATCTTGCAGGTAATGCACTGAGATTCAAAAGACGCTCTCCAAAAAGGGCATTTGAGTGTATGCAGGCCCATTGGCTTATACTGGGTGCACCTCTTTTTGCACCTGAAATTTGTGGTTATATCATCAATCAATTAAAGAAATCCACGTACTTGTCTCCTGGATGGCAAGCAAGCTCTGCGTAATATTTAATCTTTGGTTCTGTGCCACTTGTCCGAAGAGTGGCAACACACCCATTCTCAAAATAGAATGTAATCATCTGACTTGATTTGCT
>Ga0099808_1059532_pt1 | contig 16562 bp, 6 predicted proteins | sample OrbTnscriptome_2_FD_81140 | JGI IMG/M metagenome (GOLD analysis project Ga0099808, IMG submission 81140) | Coral microbial communities from Puerto Morelos, Mexico - Orbicella T R B metatranscriptome (Eukaryote Community Metatranscriptome) | ecosystem: Host-associated > Invertebrates > Cnidaria >...
GGTTGGTTGAGGAATCTAGGCTGCTTCATCAATTGTGAGTCATTTGTCCTTCTTTAGTCAAGGTCGGCCATGGGGGGGTAGTGGTATACCAATATAACTGAAAATAAAAACCCATCATACCCAAATTTCCCGGCGAATTCATACGAAACACCAAAACTTGGAAAAACAAGGTATACTTTATACCCCCCCAAAAGCTCAATTTTGGCGTCAAAATATCGTATGCTAGATTCAAAGTCCGCCTGTATACCGAATCTACAAAATTCCTGGCCGACTCTGTTTAATTGATAACAAAAATGGCCGTTTGAAAACAAAATTGATCGATTGAAATTGCAGTTTTTGATCAATCGACCCTGCGAGATGCTCATGCCAACAGGTGAAACCAGAACAGATCTCTTGATTAATTAACTCAACGGACCACAAAACTCTCAGATCCTTACAACATAACAAAAAATATATACAATAAAGAATTGTCAAATACTTGTGAAAAAATAGTTCGTGGCAAGCCTGACGCGGCGCTTCGTCTCGACCAAGAGACTCTTCAGAGACCTCTCTGAATTTAACAGCAAACTCGTTGTGCATCGCGCTCAAAGTCTCGTTTGCAAATTCACTGAGTATGGAGAATCGAACAGTTGGAGTTTATATGAATAACCTGTCAATACGTCGACCTGATTTAGAAGTCTTTATGGGATACAGCTGTCTCATTGATCACTTCGTTGATAAGTCCGCTGGAATTTCAATATTGCCCCTGTTAAACAAGCTAAGAGCAGTCAGTTCCTTTGTTTGTGTTGTTAGTGAGCGCCAATTTAATTGAGCAGTCTGTGAATGAACAATGCTATTCAGTTTTTAATCGATACGGCGAGAGACCAGAAAAAAATAATTGCGTAATCAGCTCTCTGAAAGGGCGTTGACTGAGTCAGGGCCAGTTAATTCAATAATCTTACTCCTAGGAGGTAGACCTCGAGTAAATTAAAACGGTGAAATAATCCCATGTTACCAAAGAGAACCACATATCCAGCAGTATTTTAATGCCTTGTTATTTGTTTTACAATGTTCAGATATTGAAATCTGGCGTTTTTCCAATTTTGACCTTGGCCATAGCCACTCAATATCAAATGGACCTGAAATGGTTGATGAACTGTATGGCATTAAATTTATGCTGATAGAGTGCTGGATATCACTCGCTTTTGCGTGAGACACAAATTAATGTCAAATATTAGCAATTGCAGACTCGTAGGTCAAATAACTTGCACAACTTTGCGGATGAGCGCTGTTGGAGAAGGAATGTTAGAAAATTCTAAACCACTGAAAGATTTGGTTATTTCCATCGAACATGGCGGCGAACAGGTAAACTAGGAATTTGCTGATTTTTTTTCTTTGGTTGTTTTTTTATTTGCGTCTGAAAAAAAAGGAAATTTAGGAAAATTCCAAATAACACCGTAATAACCCGATGAGCTAATATGGGCATTTTTAGTTTTAATAGGCAACAGTGCCGTTGGGCAGCTTGCTTCTGAGGGCGTTTTTATTTCATGTTTGACTAATAACGAGTTCGATCTAAAGAAAATGACATATTTAAACAATTTACCTGCACGGAACTTTAATCCTTTGTTTATAGCCGCGGTGTCTAAACCATAACTCAAACAAAAGTGTGTTTAAATGTTTTCATTTGTAAAACAAATAAAGTGAGGCGAGAACCCAAGCGAGAAACCACATTAAAAACCTATATATAGGCTGGGATTTGCGCTAAACCGTGGTACAAAAGAAAACAATAAAATAGCTAAACCCCCGAATATCATAAGAAACTGATTTAAAGTCTTCGTCAACAATAACATTTAGTTAGTGAAGTTAATGAAGACTTTAGAAAATGATCTTGCTTACATTTGCTTTAGTTTTCCGTTCTCATCTTAAATATTTTATTGAGACCATAAAAGATATTGTATTGTTTTTGGTTTATCAGAGACGAAACCACTATTAGTTTTGATTTGAATAAGTCTTCTTTTTAAAAGTCTCGTTTGCAGTAAGAATTGGAGTCATTTTCGAGAAACCCCCGTGCAAATCAGAAATTACCTCTTTTCTTTTCTTACTGACTTAAAGAAGAACGAGAATTATCATCTACAAAGATCGAAACCTCAAAAACACACGAGGTCTTCCTTTGAAAGATTAATTCAAACCTTTAGTCCTCAAGATTTATAACATCTAGCTTCTTTTTTTGATGTCAATACTTGGTCAGGTAGAAAGGTAGTGAGAATACAGAAAGTCATCAGATCTGCAGCTACTGAGGGATCGGGATATTGTCTTGATGTACAGTCAAATTCTCTCAAATATCGATAAAGAGTAAGGGATTGTTGTAGTCTCAATTATCAGTTAAATTTTTGCTTATTTCTTTAGTTATCAGTTAAAGATTTTAAAAGTTAAAATTTTAGTCCTTTTTTCAGTTCACAGTATATAGTGCAGACCTCAAATCTCAGTTATTAGTTACAAAAATGCGTCATCTCTGAGCTCACAGTAAAACGTTTGGCCAATTCTCAGCTATCAATGGAGCCCCATCTGGAGACGATCGCATTTGAATCTTAACGAAGGGCGCAAAACATATGTTTGCGTTTTCCATTACAGTCACCAGCACTGTGGCTTTATTTGTTTGTGTCGCCCTGTAGAATGGACTTTGCTCGTAACTGAACTCTCTTAGCAGATATTGGCTTGAAGTACAAGGCATTGTGTGCAGTCTTAATCCATGGGAAAAACCAAGGGACGTATGAATTTACCACAAACTTAATTACTTTTTCATAAAAACAACAAACTGACAATACCAAAGCCTCGGGCTGTTTTTCCATGCTAGCACAATGAGCTCTTACAATTCCAGTTCAAAACGAAAGAAAAAAAATAAAAACATAGCATCCCTATGGAATCATCTTTGCCGAGTAAGCAAGTAAACGAATCTGTTACTTTTCACAATGTTTCGTAAAGAAACTCTGTTCGTGCACATGTTTACGAGAAGTGATACTGCAATAAAACTTCACGAGTGCTTTGTTAATAAATAGCAGCTGTTAAAAGTTATTCAGCGAAGTGAATAACGTCCGATATCCACTGGGCTACAAACGCAATAACTCTGATTCCACATGAGATGTAATGTTCTAAAAATTTTAACTACAAACCCTTTTCAGTGATGAACAGTTAATACCGAAAAAGAAGTGCCATTCCCTACCTATCCAAGCTCTTTAGAAACTTGCTTAGCCAATAGAATCCCGAGATAATTAACCAATTATTAGCGATAGGAAACCACTTTTCAGTGAAACTGGTGGCTTCATACTCTGTTAATTTTCTAGTCTTTCGCACTACTTTAAGTGCTGAAATTATTTTGAGAGTTGTTAATCAAGAATTGTATCAACGACCATATTTACTCGAAAGATTGATCGTAAATAACGAGTTGTTTTTTTAAAAACAATGGTTGTCAAAGAGCCTTTGTTGAAATGAAAATATGTCGAGACAATGAAATGTTTTCTTCAAGTAGGGTTGCTAGGCAACGAGTGAAAACTATATTCATGAAAATCCAGCCACTGATAGTTCAGTTAAAATTGTTTCCATCCAAGAAGAAAAAAACTGTGACTTACAGTGACGCTAATTGCTATTTCGAAGCATTTTAACTTAAATATGTCGCTCATCCGGGGCTTGAATGTACTCTTTAACAGTTTGAGAATACTACGAGATATGATCGATTTTTTCATACTTGTCATCATTACAAAAGGCTGTTATGACGATTTATTATCCCACTTATCTCCCGGTCAACGAGTCTCGCATCATAATCGTTAAAGTCTCGCTGAAGTATTTAATACGCAGCACAACACAGACAGCGCCGACTTGGTCTTTTTCGAGCTCGACATTGCGGCGCCGACAGAAACAGTGGAAGCCAGTCCATTAACAGGTTGATTTGTGTTTGAACAGCCGGTTAGCTTATTATTTCACTCCAGAGAGCCCTAATGAACTCTCTTTTATGTGGTGAAATGTGTTCAACGGGTAACAATAACGTAACGGCCAGTGATTGGTTTGTGAAACCACGCAAACATGTCGTATTGTTCAGGGCAAATGTAAAAAGATATTGAATTCGAAGAAAAAGCACGCTACATACAAATACAATCGACTTTTGGTTTTTTCAACTTACAGTAGCGCAGTTGTAGTAAACCAAGCGGGTTCAAAATGAATTGAACAAGTCGAGTTCACCGTTATCTTAAATTTATTTTCAGCAAAAATGTCCGTAATGGTTTGGTTAAAGATAAAAACTGCATTTCATGAAAAGGCTTACATTAAGCTATTTAGACCCAGTAAAAGATGTTTTACCAAGCTTTACACAGCTGTTTTGTTGAGTTCGTGATGTTAGCCGTGTACTGTATTTTTAAGGTTTGTTGGGTGGATTTTCACACCCCTCCACACAAAACACAAGCGCGCTTATAACAGTTATTAGCACGTAAAGGCTGTAATAACGCGCGTAAATTGTTTAATTAACAAGCGAAATGCGCCTAAACATGCAAAGCATTTTAACGTGTGCGCGTTAAATGCAGAGGTGAATGAAACAGCACATAAAATCTACTCAGCAATTTTCAGGACGCAATTACTGAATCTAGGTGCAGTTTCTACAAATAAATTTAAACTCGACAACTGAATCAAAAACTCGCGACTACCATCATCCTGGAAAATGATTTCATCAGAGCAAACGTCGATGGAAGTTTCTTAAATAACGCTGACAGAACTAAAAAGCGTTTTAATTTCTCTAATTCAATAATAAGAAAACCAAAACGAGAAAAAATTCATAGCACATCTCTCTTTGGTTTCTTTCCACCGTTTACCAGGTTTTAAAGAAAATGGAGATATTAACAATGCATCTCCTGAAAGTAGAACACGAATAAATTATCACTCGAACAATAGCTTTTATTTAGCGTTTCCTTCTCACTAGGTTACTCACTTATAAACCGCTTGACTTTGTCTGAAACTGTGCAAGCTTTCGATCCTTGGTAAATATATCCGGCGCGAACATCACTATTAACCCATGGTTTTTGATAACTCTATCCAAGCCGGTAAATTCGTCTTTTACTAGACCCGGGCTGTTGTTAACACGTTAATATATTGGCATTCATAAATGGAACATTTCACGGGAGGTCACGCAACTGCGGTCCTCGCTGTAAATTGTTTAACTTAACTGTTTTTCTTCGAAAGAATCAACGCGACCTCGGTTAGAAACTTAACCACTCGCTACCAAACGTTCAAGATGGCGAAACACAGGAGAACCGGCTGTTGATATGTCTCTTCCTCGGAATTTCATTTGCGCGCATTTATTTTTGTAGCCGAGACTTTCTATTTTTGCGGCACAGATGTAAAGTTGAAATTGTTTCGCAGCCCCGGAAATTGGCTATAACTGTAAATCCGGGCGAAGAACCCTTAACCCCGTTTGCCACCCGTGAGTTTTTCATCAATCGCATGTGTGCTTAACTGTCGCTTCAAAAACAATTTTCTTTGTTAGAGCCTTTTAGATTCCCCAGCTTTTTTCTTCAAAGAAATAAAAAAAGAAAACTTAGTAATCCGGGGTCGCTGTGCGCTTAATCCTGTTTGTGATTTTCTAATGACTGCGTGTTCTAGATGGCGTTCAGTTGTAATCGAACTTTTTCTCGCGGCAGGTGGATTCCGTACCAAGTCAATTTTGTTACGCAAGCTTGAGCACGCATAAAGCTTTACTTTTCCACTACACTCCATTATTTTGGTGGAAATAACTACTCGAGCTTACAAACAAGAGGCACAAATTTTACGATCAATCCGTCGGTAGAAAATATTTGTTAATTCAGGGAAAGATGTAAACCGTTGTCAATGCCCCCTTAAGCAGCACAACCGACTATTGACTTGTCGCCACTTGTTCAAGACTGTGTAAACTGGATTACATTTCGCTAAAATGAAATTTCAGAAGGCAGGATTTTGCTAAGAATAGTCGAAAATGAAACGCACTCGATACCTTAGAAGCGTATAGACACATATAACTGTTTCGAGAAGATATATAAGACAAAACCGGGGTAAACTTTGTAAATATGTACTCTATATTTGAATACGTAATGTTTGATTACAAGATAAACAAGCTTGAAGAGAAAGATATGTCAGTTACGCGAAAATCGTTGCACTCGGAAAACCTTGAAACATATTGGGCAAATTACCTCGAACACTTATCGAAAAAGGTGTTTAAGGGTGTTAATAGCTGCAGAAGAGAAATCGGGATCGCAAAATTAACTCTCTTAATAAATCATAACTTGTAAGTAAACCGCTAGCAGGCTTACCTGAAATCTCCGAGTATTGAATTGTGCGTTCACTTTGCCGTCGTTCAGATCAAAGTTTAGCTTTCAAATGAAGTCGCGAAGTCTCGTTGTTTCGAACTTGCCAGTGTTTCAAGCCGTTTTCGAAACTTTTACGAGTTGATCTACATTCGCTTGTTAGGTGACTAACAAAAAGCCGACAATTACATTGTATTAAGGGATTTCATTGTTTCGTAAGCTGTCGTCACACCTTTTGTATACAATACAAACATGGATTCGTACTACCTAATGTATTCAAATTTGCCACGACCAGTATTAACCACGAATGCTGATATCACGCGATATCAGAACGACTTAGAGTAACAGATGATTCGAACGGCGATATCACAGCGCGCAGGATATATCCGATCAAATTGCGCTCTTGGAAAAAAGCGCGCGAAAAATTACATTTCCATTTCAGCTGGTGGCAGAGGCTACATGTTTACATATTTCGCTAGAATCGGTCTTTTATTAAAGACGTCCCGTCGTTATAAGCTACAACCAGTTATTTTAGAGCAAATCAATCTTAATTGAAACAAGAAACAAAATTTTCCACTTTCATTATTGCTAAGCTTTGCCACGTTACAAAGTCGCCCGAAAGATCCATTCAACTCGCTGTTGCCTTTAATAGTCTTCTTTGCAATGCAAATTCAGCACCCCGAGCTAAATAATTCCTGTACTCTTGCTTCATGTTTTCACGAAAATTCGATTTTCTCATGTAGATTAGCCTGTAAACATGTTACTATTGTTACGGGTAAATCTGAGGCATTTCGGTGGAAATCACAATTTTTAATTTACTACAAACCAAAGTTGTTACGATATGGTTAGAAACTCGATATGAGACTTTCTCAAAATGCATTTGATCTCTCGATGGGTTTCCAATTGAAAAACCGTCCTTCATTTTCATGAAGAAAAATATAATCTTTTGCACGTATTGTTAGCATGTACTGTGGAGGGTGAATCAGTGAACCTTGACATATATTTCCACTGCGGATCTGTAAACACTTTTTGAGTTTTGTTTTGGTTTAGATATTATCTCACCATTGTAGCATATTTGAAACGCGCGTTGAAGTCGCATCGTTTTGGTTTCAGTAGCGAATCATGGTGTGATTGTGCGTTTCAACCCGTCTTTCTCACGCATAGAAGAAAAGAATGCTCCCTTTGATATTAATAAAGGGTATTTAGAACCCGCAAAATCCGTTATCTCTTCAATTGTGATAAACCCGAGATAATATAAAACATTACGTGAATGAATTGCCACTTTCATCGGTGATTCAGAAATGGGCCATAGTTCTATTTCCTGTTGGGTTTCGCGGAAGAAACTGACCGAACAAAAACAGTTACATTGATATCGCAAAACTATTCCGCGAATTTCAAGCTCTAATATTTCCCTTCGCTGGCGTCTAATTGACCTGCAGCTGTTGGTATGTCGGCTAGAAATAACTCAACTATGTCGTTAAAGCATTTAGAAAGAAATACTTCTTAGACAGAGCTTGACTACACAATCGCTTCGGGGCAGTTTCTGGCTGTGTGCTTCGCTTTGTAAATTCAACAAGAGAATGCATTTTTGTAAAGGTTACAATAAGAGGTGCCATTATTCTTAAGCCCTTTATTTCGTCTTATGTCAATCAATACTGGACTAAATGAATCCTTTTTCAATACTCAGTGTAGTGTAAAAGGTTTCGTGAGGCTAGGCGGAGAACAAAAATAGACTACTACGTTTAGCACGAACCAGTTTGCACCACCTTAAATCCCGGAATCCCAAAAACAACTGCGGCTAAACACTAATATCAGTTCGTGTTCTAAAAACGGAAATCTCATAATCTTCGATAAGCCGTCTCCATAGAAGTTACTATAAGTTTGAAGTATTACTTTATCACAAACACGTGACGCCAGGTTAAACCTTGAACCTATGCAATGGATTGATGCAAATTTCAACACCCTTGTTTTCATATCAATGACTTGATAAAACTATGTATTTCTATTTACATCTTAAATGGAAAATAAATTATTTCCAGACAGCTGGAAGATTAAAAAAGGGCTCAACCTTTGCGTTTTTTCTTATGGGGCGCCACAACAGAACTGTTTTGTGTGTACACGCATCATTACATTTCAAGGGGGCTGACCCAAAAGAGATTATTAAATGAAAATGGCGGCACTCCAAAAGAACAGCCATGGAGACCAAGGTTATAATTAGCCCTTTCACCCTTCGAGAAATTTTTTTCAAAAAAAATTATAATATTTCGCATTGTAGCACGCAATTCTAGCTCTTTCACCAGTGTATTATTTTAGGGAAGGAGGATGCCTAACTGAAAATTTCGTCAAATTTCGTCTAATTTCTAAAACATGGAAATTTTGTGAACGGCACTCCCGAAATGTTTACCACCTAGTCGTACAGTAAATTCTTCTACAATTCTTTAAGCAGATAGCATTATATTGTGTTATAAGGTTTCTACTGGTCCCTTTGCTAGTTAATATTTCCCGTTGTTTTGCAACTGAAAGTTAACAAAAATTTTCCGTCATAAACACACAATAAATTATCAGTTCGACTTTGGATCAATATTATTAGCACCTTATGTAACATTTTGCCGAGACATGCTCCAACTACTTTTATCTGCCGCCAGGATGATTCTTGCCAGTCACGGCGACCGCCACAGATCTCAAATAAAAATATTTACCCTTAAAGTCGTATTTAGTTGTTTCAAATTTTGACGATATTTGCCCGCGCGAAAACCACCATCGAAAAATGGCATGCTGAAAGAGTGCCAAGATTCATTAATAAAATTCCTGTCATAGTTACATCACAGGTTATCAAAGCGTGTTATAAGAGTTTGTATGGATTTGGAATTCAATCGAAAGATGTGCCATTATTCCTTCGAAAAGCTACGTTGTTTAAATTCAAAACGATACCTTCTGTATTTCTCCTATCTTTCTGGCGCTTTATTGGCTATCGGCAGCAGGGCTGTAGGTTTCGATTTTCAAGTTAAATTTACCGTTTTGAAGGAGAGTTGTGCTATCTTTCGATCGAATTTCACATCCATACAAACTTCTACAAAACGCTTGGATTTTCCGTCATGATATATCTTATGTAGAATCGGTAATATAATTCGATAAAAGTCGCTATTTTTACTTTCGTCTATGGTGTATAAATATGTATGCAAGAACTGTGCCATACTAACCTCAAGAAACATCAGATTCTGTAGAAATTACAGATTACCCTAGGTTTTTTTTTTGTAGTAGAAATTTCCGTCATAGTTCAGTATATCTTTTATAGAACCATATATATTACCGGACAAAAAAAAAATTTGCTCATTTACCGATGTCCATGGCAACTATATAAGATTACGCAAGAAGTCATTAGCAATCCAGAGTGTCTGCAAAAATTGCAAATTTTTTCCTCCGAGCCTTTTTAGGAACATTTCTGTGGCTAAGAGCAAGATCTCTTGAATGATCAACTTGAGTTATGAACATGGATTAGTTACTAAATCCGAATATTTCCAGATTTGTTTATTTAACTGTTAGTTTCTTTATCTTGTTGTTTTCGTTTTATATTATCTCGAGGATTTTACTAATTCAAATATCCGTCTGTTGGCGTTTTTTGAGAAACCCGTAAATATCATGGAATGTTCCTATTTTTAGAAAAATAAGTATTTCAATTCCATTGCAAGGTGGTCTTAAGCGATCAGGAAATGCACATGATTAAGAATTAATCTTACACAAGTGCAGAAAAGCTTTTTAGATTATGCACAGATAACAGTAGTACTTGCAAACCTCTTTGTAATACGGACACTAAAGATGCCCTGAATTGACTCTCCGTTTAATGGAGGTGACTGTCTTAGAGGGTCGGCATGGAAGTGCATGCCTAAGTCACAGCAATCAGTCAAAAATTCCAGTTTACTTCTCAACTACCAGTAAATTTTTCATATCTCACAATCTCAGCTGGCCGTTAAAAGCGCCTTATTTCTCATCCAGACCTAACTGTTGTTGAGGTAGAGGTTGCAAGAATTTTGGCTTATTAGTCTGGAACCAATTGAGCTGTCTGGCCGTAATGTAAAACTGTCCGCATTGTGAGGTTCGACTGCTGCCGGCATATGTGTTAGACTGGACTAAATTTTTCTTTAACATTTCGCAGTTACGTAATCGCATGGTTAAGTGATATCTTACGTTATGGACGATCCAAATATCATCAACATTTAAAAATAATATGTACATGCCGGTTTTTTAGGTTTTACTGTTAGCCAAAAATGTTGAAGAATACTGCTCTCCAAAGGAAATGTTTTACGCTCGCGTCCCTTGTAGTGGCTTTGATGTATTGCTACCTTAGCACCTTCAATTGTTTACTTTTAGAATTTACTAATATGATATTGAGGTCATTGAACGTCTAGCAACGAAGACAGAATGTCTTGCAGCACCAAAACATGGGCAAGAAAACGTACATGTATGACAATTAACATTATATTTAGGAAAACTCAATTACTTCGAGTTTACGAAGGGCTTGCATTCAAATTGTACCCAAAATGTTACGCCTGTGATCGCCCGTGAACCAGTTTACAGCTTTTATTTACAACGTTTTGTAATTTGTCAAGGCTTTTCTCTTTGTTTAAGTCAAGGTTGCTTGTAACAGTGTAAGCACTTCCTTTTCAGCTGGGACACTCAAAGAACAGGAAGAAAATTTACTTTCGCATCGTGTTCAGTATCCTATTGTTTGTGTGGATTGCCAAACAGTCTTCAAAATGTTCTCAGTCAAGTCCTAGGTCATTATCTTTTATTATGTCTCGTCTGACCTGAGCTTAAGTTTTTATTTCAAGTTTTCGACCTTAGATGTTAGCTTGCAAATTTTAATTATACAACTTACTGTGGGATAATCAACTTACGCCCACAAAACTACATTTTGTCATTTAGATGCCTAAAATATAACTGCAGCAAAGTTCAAATTGTCTCTGAACCAACAATATGATTAAGACCCTGGGCAGACACCATTCATAATCTGCAAACCAAAACATCTTAATATTGCAGAGATTATTTCACGCTTGGCTCGGTCACTAGTGGTCAATGAAGAAACTAGCCTGCGGCAATGCTAAACATAAGCCAGCAAGGAAATCAAGTTATCTTCGGCTTAATTGATCACAGTTTCGTTCTATAAGGGAAACAACATGATAGAAACTACAAGCCACGAAAATCATAAATCTGTTTGTTAAAAATCATCTACTTTGAAAAGATGCGCTTCAATGGAAAAGATCACGCGCAATTATTGTGTACATGTGCGTGTTCAAATAGTGTACGTGAGGTCAGGGATTCCACACGCGTGCATGGAAAACCAATATCAAACATTTCCTTCAGAAGATAATTTCCCAGAAATTTATATTCCTTAAACTCGAGACCACAGGCGGGAGATTTTGGTGAGTAGTAGGCGTGACATTTATGCATTAAGGCACGGAAACTTTGATACCCAGTGATTTTAGCGCAAGTTTTTCAGTACTGACTCAACATTACCTTGATTCAGAGAGACTATGCTAAAGGCGCTAAAATATGGCGATGGTGAATGTATCGGTTAGTTGCATTCCATTGCATGGTCAACGAAACATGCATTATATAACATTTCCCGCGGAAGCCTCGCCAGCTAGTGTTAAACAAGATTGCGCTCCACAGAAAAGAGTCCGAGTCGCTAGTCGCGTTGGGCAACAAATTACACATCTGTAGGTCTGCGAACCCGTCGTCGTTCTACTTTGAAATAAACGGAGAACTAAACTGCTCTCGGGTATCTCAAATTAGACTATATATTCACTTCAGCTTAAATTGCTTACTAGGACGTTGAGACTTATATAACCATGAACGTATAAAAGCATGAACTGTGACCTGCATGTCTGCACAAGATGCCAATTTTGATGTCGGAAGATGTAAATCTACCTGTGAAATTTTCAAATAAAAGCTACTGAGCAGTTACTTTTACGTGTTACTGTTCGCTGTGCTACAAAGGGCGGCTTTAATGCTTACATCACGGGGATGAAGCTCTACTATAACCCTACTGCGAAACAATATTCTTACCGCGGGTTGATCTTGGATGCATGAAACCCTAGTTGGTAACCATAGAAATGCAAGCTACTGAGCGGTACTCTCATGTGGTACTGTTTATCATTGTGCTGTACAAGGTGGTTCTAACATTAAAGTCTGTGGATGAAACCCTAGTGTGTGATCATTCAAATGAAAGCTACTGAGCAGTATTTTCATGTGGTACTGTTTGTTATGCTGTACCAGGTGGTTGTAACATTTAAGCCAGTGAATGAAATCCTAGTGTTTTACCATTTAAATGAAAGATATTGCGCATTACTTTTGCACTGTGCTGTTTATCATAGTGCACTAGGTTTTTCTAACTTTTAAGTTTGCGGATAATGCCATAGCATGTGACCATTCAAACGATAGTTTTTAAGTAGTACCTTTAAGTAGTAGGCCGACAGTTTGACCCTGTGAATAATAATTAAGTAAAGAATCGTTCTCAAACCAAATGAACGCTAGAATACAGTATCTTCTTTTAGGGCTGGCGCACAGTCCGTACAAGGTGGCACTCCCTTTCTGAACCATTGCATGAATGAACCTCTTCAGCATGACCGCGCATAGTATTGTTAAAACCATTGACGACTAAGTGTATTTTTGTGGCAGTGTTTGTATTACACTACAAAATGTAAATCTTGAAATGAAAGAAATTAGTGTACGTACTTGGTACACCTTCATGGAACTGTTTTTGAATGGAAAGATGTTTATAGGTGTGACCTGAGGTAGTGATTTCGTCGCTCGCTACGACTCACTGCAAAGCCAATAACAAAACAACAACAAAGGAGCCCGTTGATGTTTGTTTCAAAAGTAACCCACACGGATTGATATTCTGTTGTTCTGTGGTAAACCACCTTCATTATTTGCACAGACATATAGAAACGCTACTTCACAAGCTGGATCTCCGCCAATTCAAAGTCTCGAATCTTTGGGAAGAGCAGTAAAATTTAAATTCCTTTTCTCTGAATAGTTTTCATTCCCACTAAGAAGCAAACCAAGCTAAAGGCTGGTGATTTATCTTTAGTTTATGACCATTCAGATGAAAGCCCTCCAGCAGTATTTTCACGAGGCATAGAGTGTTTATCATACTATACAAGACGGTAGTTGTAACTCTTTAGTTCACAGTGAATGAAACCCAAGTGTGTCAGAATTGATTCATATGGAAAATTATTTCATGTTCATGCAGCTTAGAACAAGTCATTATATTCTGTATGTGGTATTCTCTTCAAGTCTATGCGACCATCCTGAAAACGAAACGTGCTGCTGCGGTTTATTTCGTTGCACTAAGGGTACGGCCTGCTAAGTGTGTTACTTTTATGCGCTACTGTTAATTACGCGGTGTACAAAGTGGTTCTAGCTTTAACGTTCGTGGAGGAAACCCTAGTGTGTGACCATTCAAATGAAAGCTATTGAGCAGTACCATCATGTTGTGCTGTTTATTATCCTGTGCGAAGTGGTTCTTTTTGTGGATGAAAACCTAGTGTTTGACTATTCACGATCAAAAGAAAGCGCTCAAGCATTGCGTTCATGTGCAACTGTTTTACTTTGCCGCTGTACGTTTAACGTCGCGTCCATGAAACCTTTACTTAATTCAAATACAATCTTTTGAGCATTACCTTTATGTACAGTCGTTTGTTTTTGGGAATTTTGCCAAATGCAAAATGATTTATGACCTACTGCTTTAGCTGTTTTATGATTTCAACGTGTTACGGAAGTTGCTTCAGGGACCATTTTTTGGGGGTAAGGCAACTTCTTACTACAAACAAATTTCTGAAATTTATGACGAAAATTGCGTGCGAACATTTTTCAACACGACATGTAGGACGGTATACTGTTGTTTCCGACCCCCAATTTACGAAAGGAACCCGCGCTTCGGAGCAGCTCAGTGAACCGAGGGTCGGTATGTTATGTAAACGCTGGCACAACATTGTGGTCCTTTAATGCAACTGTCGAAAATGAAACCACAAAACCAAATACGAAAATGTGAAGAAAAGCATAGTGACGAAGTCTCGTTGAACCGTAAATCCAGCGAGATATGGCGAGATAGCAATCTTGACATTTATTTTTATTTTTAGCAACACTGCACAATTGATTAAAATCATGAATAGGGAAAAGAATGGAACGTGAGGTGCGTGGGTGGAACATAACGGGCCAAGCCGGGTCATTTGACGTATTCTATTCAACGTGGAACACTTGGGATATCACGATTACATGAGTTTGAATGAAAAACCGTTTATGAATTATGAATACGTGTATCATGTAGGAGTACTGTTAAAGTTCTGCTAGGAAAAGATCTCATGTTTCCACTCACGTATTCTACGCTCAGGCTCAATCTATTCTAAAACAACAAAACTTCTGTAAGCTGAACCGGTGTGTACAGCTTTGTGAAGGCGGATCGCGTTCTTTGTAAAGGTCGTCACATTTTCGCATTGTTTTCAATTTTTGGGAATGATGATTATATATAAATGCTATTTAAAACTACTACAAAGGGAAGAATATAATTTACTCTATCATGACCAGGTAGTGTTTGTGTACTAAATCGGATCACCTCTATAAAAAGAAGTATATATAAGTATGGAGTTAAGCTTAAGGCGAATTGTTACATGTTTTCAGGCATTATTTTAAATCGATCTTTGGTATAGTATTTCATGTTAGCAAAATAACTTTATTACAAGTGCTAAACTTGAACCGAAACCACACTATCGAAACTTGGAAGACTATCATTCAACATAATCAGAATTTCGGCGGTCTGTAATAAAATATGTTTGTTTTGATGAATTGTCGAGTCAACAAATTGAGTGAGACTCCAAAATAAAAAAAGCAGGCTTTTTCTCGTCCTTCCGTAAACTTCACGTCACCGTGGGTGATAATGTCCGCGAGGAAATGAAGAAAGTACTGAGTCAGAAATAGAGAAATTGTTATTTGGAAAAGTTAATCAAATTTTGGTCAACCCATAGCAAAATCTTTTTCGAAAAGCAGTCGACATTGTTTCAAGAACGTCACTTGAAAACGTTTCAATATCTATATCAAACAGATGATCAACTAATGCTGTCGACGGAACCAAACTTTGATTGGTGTATTGGGCCAATAAATAAGTAAACGTTGTCAACGTCTTCGTCGTTTTTATGAAAAATAAGCGCGCTTACCTTTTCATGGAATGATTGAAGACGACGTCAACTGACCAAGACATGTGTAACCATTCAAAAACTTCCACTGAGAACGTACTTTAATTAAAATTTGTCAATTTATGCTCTGTTAGGATTAACCGGAAGTGATGGCCAGAAACGTTAGCTGTTCGTGTTAACCATGCCCATCATGCACTGCGCACGGTTTATTACCCAAATTGGCGACAAATTTCAAAGTTAAAATTACACAGGATTGATGTAAGCTTCATCTTATGGTTTCATGATGGCAATCCTAGTATAAATACGACTAAGCTATGGTTGTGCTCTGGAATTGATCATGTCCAAGCGTGCCTTCTTCAGATGGTGTTCGGGTCCTGGCTCTTACGTGAGGTTAACATCCGTTTCAGTGTGGATTCTGACAGCCCGATTCAGATCTGCTCATGTAGGGGTCAAAGGTAGCTGAGAGAAAGCTGAAGATGTTTTTGAACGCGGAGAGGCTGTTTCCGCATGATGTCACGACAGCCATATTGGTGTCCCAAAACAATAAAACAGCAGCCATGTTGGTGTACCAAGCCAATCCTGTACGATTTGAACTCTTTTCTTTTGTACAAACAATTTCTTTTGTCCAATAAATTTGCCTGGCTGTCTGCCACGGGAGTGAAAACTCTCTCTTGAGCGAAACTGAACCTCAGTTACCTATAAAAGCCTCATATTCTTTTAAAAGCAAGAAAAGAGATTTGCAAAAGCATGCTCGAAATGGGACTCAAACATGCAAGGTAGCAAAATGAGGAACACTGTATAACAACGATCGTTGGCCGGTGTCAGATGGAAACAGATATGTTAAAATGTGGAGCTTGCTTTTTTAGAATGCCTTTGGAATTAACAAATTGACATCAATTTGTGTTTTTAGGATTACAAGAAGGCAGAAATTTTATATTCATGTGTCTGTCTGCTTATTGAGTATGAAAATTAGCCAGAGAGCGCGCGAGAATTTCTGCCGTTGTTGTGAAAAAACGCTATCTATCATTTAGTTAGGGCTCACAATACCTGCTCCATGAACCAATTAATG
>Ga0099808_1203102_pt1 | contig 16291 bp, 10 predicted proteins | sample OrbTnscriptome_2_FD_81140 | JGI IMG/M metagenome (GOLD analysis project Ga0099808, IMG submission 81140) | Coral microbial communities from Puerto Morelos, Mexico - Orbicella T R B metatranscriptome (Eukaryote Community Metatranscriptome) | ecosystem: Host-associated > Invertebrates > Cnidaria >...
AGGCAGTAAAAGTTTGCTGAAGATACAAGCACATTGTGACATGCGGACGGACTGCTCAACACTTTCACCCAACTGATGAAGACTAACCGTAAGTGACTGAAATGTTTGCCATCTAGTCATTCTAAGTGATAACATGTTACTAGAGCAGTTTTGAATCGTTTAGGTACAGTGTATGTACAACCAAAACCAAAGGAATCACTCTGGCCAAACACAAATTACGACATTCCAGTACTAGTGAAGCAATAGAATGTGAAGCAAAAACATTAAGCTAATGCAAAGAGTACGATAATGTGCTGGGATGAGTCACAATTTGTTTCTTGAGGTCCAAGGGCCAATAAGACCAAATGTTGGCCATTTAAGAGACAGACTAAGTCATTATGAAATGCATAGGTGATACTTAGTTTACTGACAAGCAATACCTGTGACATCACAGTCTCAAGGTAACTGAAATTTACTTACAATACATGGTCCTTAACTGCAACCTTTGCCTGCTTCGACATACTATTGAAGATGTATTCTCAAATGTAGGCTGCAGGCTTAAAAATTGTCCAGTTTGATAAGCTTGGCAAAAATGCAAGCATTATGGTTGTACCAAGATCTTTGTTTCTATCCAGTAGATTGCTGATACAAGGGGACTCTTGAAAGTCCTCTCTTGTAACTAGGTAAAAAAAAGGTACGCAATGCTTTCATGTGTCTGCTGCCTTTTGTTGGTGAATGTTTCTTTTATTTTGGGCAAAACAGCTACAGAACACCATCAAGAAACCCTCTTTTCTGTTCTTTTATTGTATCTTAGAATGTGTTGTCTTTTTGAAGGCATAGAAATCCTGACTTAGTGGCTGTTTTGTGGCCTGTTTTTGACTGAATGTAAGGAAAGAGATAAAAAGAGTGCATCAGGAAAATGAAGTGTTAGGGAAGAGTTGTCGAGTAGCAATTTGTCTAGTAGCAAGAATAGTGAGTTGAAAAGATACTTTTTGTTGCAAATTATTCATCTCATTGAAGAACAAAGCAGGTTATTGTGGTATTGATTTTTTCTACAAGGGAGGATACATACTTCTTACATGTACATAATGAAACATTTAAAGACTATGGGACTGAACTAAACGTAACATTTTTATTGGAAGTAAAGAATATCATTTAATTTACAGTAATAACAGAAAGTTAACATCTTACTTATTAAGTGGTATATTATCAACATGAACAATTAGACAGGTTTTGAAAATGTTTCTTATTTGTTACAGTTAGTCTGACTTACTTAAGTGGTACACTAACATCAAGAAATGTTTTTGATGTTTCTTATTTGTTAAACTTATTCTGAACCATTAGAACATAACATTTGAATTTGAAATAAAGAATAACATTTGATTTACGGTAACATCAACAGAAAGTTAACATCTTACTTAACTTGTATATTATCAACATGAACAATTAGAAAGATTTTAAACAGTTTCTTATTTGCAACAGTTACTCAGCTGACTTACCTAAGTTGTACATTAACATCAACATCAAAATTGAATGTTTTTGATGTTTGTTATTTGTAACAGTTATTATGCAACTTTAGTGATGAAGTTTGATGTTAGTCATATGTGAAGTTAATATTTTCAAGATCTAGAAGAGCTTCACTGATTTGGTCAGACCTAGTGTCTTTAGTTAAGTTCTTTTTGCTTGAAAATGCTTCAATTGTGTCTGTAAAAGCTGTAAACCAAACCTCCTCTCCATCACCGTCAGCACAGAGTCTTGCGGTAACAATCTTAGTTGCATTCTTTACTTTCTGTGGAGCACCACAATGTGGTCACTGCACAATATTTTTTCCTGGCTCATGTGACGTTTTTTTGTTGCATGTTTTTATGTGGCAGATAATATATATGTTTAGTTTATCAATGAATTTGAACTCATTCACAGAGATGGTTTTCTCTGCATTGGCCAGATGATCTGGTCCTTTGATTTTGTTTAAGGGGAACTGCGACCTTCTTGAAATGAAGTGGTGGGAGTTGTTCCTAACAATGTGTTACATATACCCACAAACTTAAGTGTTATCGATCATGAGAAAACATAATACAACACTTCATGTTGGAAAATACACAAATAGGTCAGCATCATTGTGCTGGAAAAATATGCAAAATAAACAATGGCTGTCAGGCAACAAGAAATAAAAGATCTCATGTCAGAAAAAATATACGAAATAGACATTAACGCAAGAAATAATCTCATCTCCCAGCAAAAATTGGTGCATCCAACAAATATCTAATACGGGAAAATATCTACAAAGCAACATTGTAATGAGGCAATAATTAATTAAACATCTCATGCCAGAAAATATATATAAACCAAAACATTGGCTATGAGGTAACAAATAGTACAACATCTCATGCCGGAAAATATGTGAACTAAATATTGGCCATGACGTAACAAATAAGAAAACATCTCATACTGGAAAATATGTGAACTTAGTAACAAATAACAAAACATCTCTTGCCAGAAAAATATATTAAGCAAATGATATGACATTGGTTACGAGGAAACAAATTATAACACATACATGTATTGTGTATGGAAGTGACTGGTAGGAAAAAGAAATAAGAGAATGCCTAAAAAAAAATGTGAACTATACCCAGGTAATGGGGAAATCAAATAAAACAAAACAATATACATACATGTTGTCAGGAAAGCAGGAGGGAAGCAAATGAATGTGACACTGTAGTGAATATGCATAACGTAAAAGCAAACATGCAATAGTGAAGAAAGTGCAAAGAAGCTGCCCAAAACTTAAATAAACTTGAAAAAGAGGATAAAACCTGGATAAAACTATCGACTAAACGTACAAAATAGAATAAATAAAATGTAGAATACCAAAACTAATAAAGGGGATGACGAACTGAGTAAAATGCCACAAGGGTTTCAGATATGACATAAAAATGTGCTAATTTACAAACAGGAAAGCAAAATGTACAAAATAATAGAAAAGACTAAAGTTTCTTCTAGCTGGTTAATCGGGAGCAGCAATGTTTTGCGTGACGGCATTGTCTTGAGGTGGTTACTGTACTTGGGGAGGTTGTTCCTGAGTCTTTGCAGCTGGATCAGGCATGCTGGTGGAGCCTTCTATTGAAATGAAAATGAATTGATGTCAGTGTAAACTCTTATACTTACTTGAGTAAGACCATACATACATATACATACATATGCATACATACATACGTTTATTTGATAAGTAGGTTTAAAATAAGCAACTGTACAGCTGATGTGGACCTACTACTACTAGTCTAAATAAGAGAAACAGAAATTTACAATACAATTGTCATAAAGCTAAAATAATATATACAATAACAATAAAAAGAGTAATCAAATAATTTAAAAATACCTAAATTCAGGGTTCTTATTATAATTTGTAAATAGACCACTGTAAATAGAACAGAAAAAGATCGTATGTAGAGTTTCCTACACTTTTATTGTGTGTATAAGCAGAAAGACTGTGCATTAGTCACCTTGGCAACTACCAGTGAGAATCTTACTGTGTCCTTGCATGGCAACAAAACAAAGCCATCATGAGCTCTACCTTCCAAAAAAAAAAAAAAAAAAACTGACTATGTAATTGTTGTATGTGGTACACTCTACCATCTGATGTCTCAATTGTGTATAAATACTGGTTGTATTTCCTCTAATAACAGTCCTTTGCACCACATTTTCACCTGAATGGAGTGGGTTCATGTTCACCACATCAACTTTGTGGAGGTTGAGGGGTTGAGGATCTTTGGCTGTGTGGTTGTAATACCACCTCTGTTTATTCTGGCTTGCCGGTTTGTTGGAGAAGCTGCTTCATTGCTGGAAGTGGGTTCTTTGTTTTCCATATCATTAGGTTTCTGGGCTGGATCCAACTCCTTGTGTATATGTTTTCAAGTAGTACAAGATGGCTAAGTCTGGTTCAGTACCAACTTCATATGCTTTATGGAGACATCGCTTTGTTGTCTTCATGGCAGGCTCTGCCTTCATTGCAAATTCATTGCAAGAGAACTGCGGGTCAGTCTACCCCTGTAATGTCTCGCTGTAAATCAGACATGCTACATGAAGCTTGCTACAGTATATATATTTTACTGCGTTTTCTTTCTTTCTTTGCTTACTATTTTATTTTCACTGCTATTTTACGACATACTGAGTATGTTCTAAAATGTAGCCTTGGTACGAAAACTTTTGCACATCCTAAAAACAATGAAACTGCATATGACTAAACTTACAAAAACTTTAAAAACATGACTATTTGATTTTTTTCTTTCTTTTTTTCAATGAAGAAAAAAGGCTCAAAAATCACAGGGGTGAAGAAATGACCTGCAGTGAAAGGGTTAGTAAAATTGTGTCTCTATAACCTGATGGAATGAGCACGGGCTGTTAACACAATGATTGCGCAAGCAAAGAATTAATTTTGATGATCAAAGTGAACAGAACTCATTTCTTGTTCTTCCATAACTTGGTAGAAACACAGCACATTTTCTGTTTGTTATTGGAAGTTAACTAAAAGAGGCACTTGTTGGTACCATATGTCAAAAAGAATAAAGGCGCACACTGAACTATAACTGTGAGGTAACTCACAAACATGCTTTAATCAACTCCTTTTGGAGTGAGAACTAACTTGATTACACAGTACCTTAAAGTATTCATTTAAAAGTATAAAGTTCAACCTTCTCTAACTGAGAAGGCATTAAATGAAGGTGTCTAGTCTGCGATTTAATCCTGATGAGACTGAGTTTCAACTCTATTGGTAACTCTTAAAGGAAACTGGTTGGAAAATCCTTAAACTGAGCAAACACCTGAACCCTGAGTGAAAAAGCCCCTCAATTCTTTACCACATTGGAGGGGCCAGAGTCATTGTAAAGTAGCTGGTCTTTCACAATGGCTTTGTGAATCTGCCTTCTGGACGTCTGAAGCCGATAAACCCCCAGGCGATTTTTGGTGGCTTGGATTGAGACTGGAGTCAAGCTGCTGATGCTCTCCCGCCACGGCAGTCCGTCGAGTTGCAGTCTGCACCGGTTTGTTGATATGGCTTTGTACCAGAGTAAACTGACTGGCCAAGAAGAATTTTCAGAGTGTTCACAGTGCTGGTCTCTTGATGCAGGCCACATAATCTCCTGGCTGAAAATGGCAGGGTTACGATGGTTGCATGGTAACCAGCACCTGAAATTGTGACTCACTGGTCACCAATGTGACCAAAACTTGAGTGTTAGTGACCAGATATCAAGAACTGGTTGCCAGTGGGCAATTCACCTTTTCGTCTGTCAACCTTTCAACCTCAAAGAAAAGCGACATTACTTGTGAATGAAGGATATGATTTATTTGAGTAGATATAATAAATCAAAAACCCATGATTCATCGATGACTAACTGGATTGCCATGTTTAATTCAGCAGCTTCTTTATTTTAAGGCACAGTAAATTAAACAATTCTCTTGTATCGAAAAACTACCCCTCTTCAAAATTGCCCTTTACATGTAATGCATAGCAGACCCTTGAGTATTGAGTACATCATGTATGCCTACAAAATGTGTCTCTTCTATTTGATTTTACAATCTGGTGACTAAAAATTTACATTTGGCAACCTTTTTTTACCAACTTAGTAGCCAAATGGCAATTTAAGGATTTTTTTAATTTCGAGCCCTGGTGGGGAGGCCTACCCTGCCTCCATCTTCCTGACTGCCCTCAGCAAACTCTCTGGCCAGATTGACAGCAAGCTCCTTTCGCTTATTGGTACATCGATCACAAGGCTGCTGCGCTTGATCGGTTGAATGTCAGAGTGCTGTGGCCAACAAGGATTTAAGCACACGGGTGCAGTCACTAGGAGAAAAAAGCAAACAGTTATTTATCAAACATGAAACTCCCATGAAAAAATACAACAAGATCCAAAAATGTTAATATTTTGTAGAGCCCCAAAGAGAGGACTTGATAAACCAGACAGTGATACCATACTACATAGTTTTGCTTTGATTGATTCAGATTGAATGTTCAGTTTAGGTTTCTTTTTTTGGAGAAAGAGCATTTCATAAATAAGCATTCAAGAATCTGACTTTTAGCTTTACGAATCTGGAAATGATGAACAAGTCATTGAAATGTTATTCAAATTAATACTGCCAATTTTTATTCTAAAGTGGTTATCCAAAGCCTCCATTATTACAAAAAACACAATAGGAAGAAAATCACCGACTTTGCCAATCCCATGGATATACGTTTCCCAATTTGCTTAGGACTGCATTACAGTGTCTGTATATTTCATGTGAGATTCTGGTTTATCCAGCTTGATTTTTTTGAGAATAAGTCCATGTTGAGAATAAGCCCATATGATGAAAGAGGAATGAAGCATATTCACTGAGACCAGTTTTCCCTTGTTCTGTGGGGAAAGGGGAAAAAACAATCAATTTATTAATGGCATGCATGTCTAAGAGTACCCAATGGGTAGACTAAGAGCATTTTCCCCTCTGTGTACATCTTTCTTTCACCCTTTAGCATTACCAGGAGTGAGAAATCAAGCTGTTTTACCCCAGAGATTGACCTTGTCAGAATTCACCAGAAGTCAGCCAAGGGTGGAGGGAACACTTGGAAAACCCCAATACTTCTAGAGACACCCATGGAGGAGTCTTGAAGAGCATCCATTCACCTGCAAAGAATTGTTAACTGGCTTGAATCATTCCTACACACCCTGGGAGAATTCTTTTGAGAGGGGAAAATGGTCTAAACATTGGTTTTGGGGATGGAAGAGCCCACTTCAGAGCTATCAGCTTTTTCTTAACTAAAGACAGTATGCCAGAAAATTTACTGGCCCTACCTCCCGGCTAAGGTTAGGATGAAATCTTAATTGCACTGAAGAATGAAAACCAACATTTGTTCACCCCAGTTTGAAAGTCAGACTTAACAAAATAATTTAACTCATTATTTTTGCAACAGTAAACTGGTTATGTGTGAACAGAAGTCATTCATGTACAAACAAATAATATGGCAAAGTTTGCAGTCATTCTGTGAAGAGAGTTAGTGAGTTGGTCATTAGTAATGCTCCCCTTTACCAGGCTTCAGTTTAAATACACACTGTAACAAACTACAACCTACATGACATTGTATGATGCATCGACTGATCAATGAACACACAAGTTTACATTTAAAATTAGCCCTAACTAAAACCATTGGGATGTTTTTTGTTTTGTTTATTTCTTTTAAAAAATAGGAAAAACCAGAAATCCAACCTGCAGTGCTAATTTGTTTATTTTTATGTTGCAGGCGTGGAAGTTTTGTTGGAAATGGGTGTAAAATTGACCTAAAGCGAAACGTAGAGCTTAGATGGAAATCTATGATTGGCATTTAATTCCAAAGACGATTTTTGCAATATGCTCTGAATCTTAAAGCAGTGTGAAAACTCAGACGGAAAGTTTCCCTGTTTGCAAGGAATCAAAAAATTCTTCCAAGCAATTTCCAATCCCTTAATTGAACTGAGGTGTAATGTTTAAGCCACACATAAGAAACTAATTAAATTAATTTGTTTCAATTTCTTGTCTCGAGAGGTTCCTCCATAGAAAATGATCCAAAAATTTCTGATCCCCCAAGCAACACAGGAGAGGATTCAAAATTTCTGATCCCCCAAAGAACTCTAGAAAGGGTTCAGAATTTCTGATCCCTCAAAGAACACAGGAGAAGATTCAGAATTTCTGATCCCCTACAAAGCCAGTGTTACATCCATTGTAGCCACATTAAATCTTATCATTGAAGACAGGGTTTAGATCTTGCTGCCTCCCTGAACAATGTCTAATCAAAATATTTTTTCTTGATAACAATATTCAATTAGAAATTTTATAGAAATATGGCATAATTTTCTTAACAGATTCCATACACTCGGATTATACTGAGAGAGCGATGAAGAACAAGTTTCTTCACAGCAGTCTATTAATATAAGTAACTGTAAACATTACACATTGTATTACAATGATGACTGCACGTCAAAATTGCATTAGCTGTAAGTTTAAAAAACAGTATCAAACAGTACCTAAGAGGACAGGAAAGTTCAGAATTGACCAAAACAGTAAGATTACTCAAACTGCGCAACTGTGGGCATCAATGCAGACTTTCTCTGTCAGAATTAGCCCACCTTATGTGAAGGAAAAATTTCTAACAATTTCTATTTAACATGGAAACAAGGCACCTCAAAAAAACAAAAAGAGCATTCAAGAACACCACAGTACATTACAGGGATGACAATTAAAGACTGCAATTTACATGTACATATAAAATTGCAGTTGATACTTTCCAGTGGGTCAATGTACTCTACATGCATGTATACAGTGTCCTCCAAAAACCTGTTGTCAAATAGCAGAGGCCATGGACTTAAGCATTGCCCAACACGTTTTTACGTCTTCAATCTAACTTTTTGACTGGGCTACCAGTTCATTCACACTTCAGTTACGCATCCACTTTAACCATACTCAAACGAGAAGAGTGGGGGTAAAATTGTTTTCATAAAGACCTGACAGATATGGATGCAAATATTGTAGCGAATGTTACAAGCAATTCTATTCTTTCTCTCTTAATTTGGCATACTCGTCTTGGAGATGTTTCCTGGTAGATGGCAATAGTTTGCTGTCGTCAGTTAAAGAAAATGGACATAAGATGATACAAGTTTTGGGGAGCTCATCAACCCATGGAGTCTGCCTTTTGGGCACATCTTGTGGACTCCACTTCCCCTTAAAAGATCCTTTCCAGTAGTGGATCTTGACTCACTCACTTCAAGAACCTTTCCAATTACTGGCATTTTATCATAATTGACCAGATGGACTGCCACAAACTTTCCCACCTCAATGTTCTCCAAGCAGTCAGCATATTTTATGTTTAGGGATTCCATGGATGAAGAAAATTGTAATGATCTGGACACTAAATATAAGTTTTAACTGATTTTCTTTAGTACAGGCATGCCTATGGAGATGTATGTACAGTGGATGTTTTATTGTTTTTTCCCAACAAATGCTCAGTCGTACAGTGTAGCTTTAAATTCCATTAATATGCTTAACACCTCAAAAATATGTAAGATGCACGTACACTATAAGCTGTACCCATCTGCCAATGTAGTGTATCATACTTGTAATACATCTACCAAGCACCACTTGCCATAAACCAAGAAACACACCTACTGAGTCTCAACTGTTTCTTTGTCATGCATGGCTTGCAAATGATCAGGAATGGTGATATCTTCATTTGCTGGCCTCTGCATTTTGGGACACCTTTTAAGAATTTCTAAAGGCCACTGCGAGTGATAAGGCAGCTCCAAAAGTTTGTCAATATCCTGGAGCCACCAAGCCCATGCTCTTGAGACTCCCACAGGATAGTGCTCCTCAAATTTTTTAAGATCTCTCTTCATAGCCTCCACATCAATTTTGTTCAGTGTGGGCTGCACAAGGCTGGGTCTCTCAGTTGGTATGGACTTGAAAAGACCAAAGATAAAAATGTCATAAACTGCACTTTGTAGACATTTTGTTATGGAAATTAAAATTAGAGACCTTACCTTGAATGCCAAACTTTAGTTTCCCCAAGGACAGTAAAAGGCTGATGTCATGAAATGTTTCCACTGGCTTTGAATTTAGTAACTTTTTCTTTATGACCTTAAAAATTAACATTAATTTTAATAACAAAACAGTGTAACATGCATGTACCTTGAGCAGTTGTTGAGGGGTGTCCCATCTCATATGCGAGTAATTCCTGTAATACATGATGCAATGTCCCTGCTCATCTGTGAGAAAAATTATAAAGTTACTGAGCTCTACATACCAAAAAAACAAAAACAAAAAATAGCTCACTACATAACTATTGTATGTTGTACACTCTACTGTCTGATGTCTCTATTGTGTATAAATAATGGTTGTGTTTCCTCAAATAACAGTCCTTTGCACCACATTTTCACCTGAGCAGATTGGGTTCATGTTCACCACATCAACTTTGTGGAGGTCAAGGGCTTGAAGATCTTAAGCTGTGTGGTTGTACCTCTGTTTATTCTAGGTCTCTGGCTTGTTGCAGAAGCTGCTTCATTGCTGGAAATGGGGTCTTTGTTCTCCACGTTATTAGGCGCTGGGCTGGATCCAGCTCCTTGTGTTGATGTTTTCAAGTAGTTCAAGTGTCTCGCTGTGAAAGATCAGACACGCTACATGAAGCATGCTACAGTATATATATTTTATTGAGATTTCTTTCTTTCTTTGCATTATTTTATTTTTGTACTGAGTACATTCTAAAATGTAGCCTTGGTACAAAAAGTTTTCTTTTGGAGTGACAACTAACTTGATTACACAGTACCTTAAAATATTCTTTCAAAAAGTATAAATTTCCACCTTCTCTAACTGAGAAGGCATTAAACGAAGGTGTCCACCTGAACCCTGAGTGAAAAAGTCCCTTGATTCTTTATCACATCGGAGGGCCCAGAGTCATTGTAAAGTAGCTGATCTTTCATAATGGCTTTGACAATCTGCCTTCTAGATGTCTGAAGCCGATAAACCCCTGGGTGATTTTTGGCAGCTTGGATTGAGACTGGAGTCAAGCTGCTGATGCTCTCGCATGATGGCTGTCTGTCAAGTTGCAGTTTGTACAGGTTTGCTGATATGGCTTTGTATCAGAGTAAACTGACATCTCCATTTCCCTGTACACAATGAACCTGGCCAAGAAGAATTTTTGGAGCATTCACAGTGCTGCTCTCTTGATGCAGACCACATAATCTCCTGGCTGGAAAAGGCAGTGTCCCGGTCGTTGTGTGGTGACCAGGGATTGAAATTGTGACGCAGTGGTTGGCAATGCAAGCAAAAATTGAGTTTTAGCGACCAGATATTAAGAACTGGTCTCCAATGGGCAACTCACCTTTTTGTCTGTCCTAACCACTTGTTTTGGGGATGGAAAAGTCCACTTTCAAAGCTATCAGCTTTTTAAGACAATATGCCAGGAAAGTTACTTGTCTTACCTCCCGGTTAGGGTTAGGGTGAAATCTTAATCGGACCACTTAAGGATGAAAACCAACATTTGTCCACCCTAGTTTGAAAGTCAGACTTAAACAAATTTAACTCTCATTATTTTGGTAACAGTAAACTTACCAAAAGCAGAAAATCTCCACTTCCTTCCCTGGTTAGGTGCAGACAGAAATCATTCATGTACCAACGAATAATATGGCAAAGTTTGGGGTCATTCTGTGTAGAGAGTGAGCGAGTTGGTCATTAGTAATGCTCATCTTTTACCAGGCTTCAGTTTCAATTCATTTTGTAACAAGCTACAACCTATATGACATTGTATGATAGATCGACTGATCAATGAACACACAAGTTTACATTTAAAATTAGCCCTGACTAAAACCATTCGAATGTTTTTTTAATCTTGTTTACTTCTGTTAAAAAACAGGAAAAACCAGAAATCCAGCCTGCAATGCTAAATTGTCCCTGCCAGAGAACCACCTGGTTTTATTATGTAAGTACAAGACCACTCTGTTGTCCTTCATCAACAAGGCATTTCGATCTCTGAAACATGCATGGTCAAAGTCGAAACCATTGGTGAGGACTTCAAGTGTTCGGATTTCAAGGCCTCTGGAAGGCGTGATGAATACAAGCTGACCATTTCCAGGTCACAGCATTCTCTGGACCTCGCCGTCATTGGACCAGCCAACCACCTGGACAACCTGGTCCCTGAGGAACAAGGCAAAGAAAATCTCATTACTCTTAAATTATTTGTCACCAACTATGAATAATGTCACAACTCCTTGCAGACCTCTGTTTCTATTGTTCTTTTCACAAAATCGTGTGTCTTCTTATGATACATTGCAAATAACCATGTGCGATCATCCATTGGCTCAGTTCCTTGAGGCTGTACATATGCCTTTGGTCCCAGGGACTGACTGAAAAGTTCAAACAATTCCTTGATATCCTCTTTTCTTCTGCAGAATACCATCACTTTAGTGGCACTCAATTGTCTTTCATCAATGTCATCAGTTATTGACTTGAAGGTCTCATACAGGTTTCCATGATCTATATCAGCCACAACATACCGAATGTTCGGTTTATTTGGATTGCCTAAAATCTGGACACTACTCTGCATACACAAGTCTTTGATTATTGTACTCTTCGTTGCCGCTGTTGCTGTAGCAGTGAGTGCTACAAATGGCACATATCTGTGTAACAATGACCTTAGCTCTGCTAACCGTCCATAATCTTTCCTAAATGCTTCCTCAGTAGCTGTGTTTTTTCCCCTGATAGAAAAATGAAAATAAAAATGCGACTATTTTGCCAAAATAATCATTCAGTCCTACATTTACTGTAACCAAACTCACAAAAGACAAAAAACAAAAAACAAAAAAACAAAAACAAAAACAAACCAAAAACAAAGACATTAGGAATTAATATTAAATGTTTACATTATTTGACTTTCACACTTTGTCGCCCAATTTTTAAAACGACTTGACTAAATCTTGATGATAAATGCTTTCCACTACTGCAGTTGAAGTTAAATTAACCTAGTTTAAAATTAGAGATAAATGAAAAAAACAACACTCACCATTTAGCTATACAACAGAGTTGGAAACTAACTTTTGAGGTAAATTGCTTACAGTAACGGAGTGTGTTCATTTTCATTGTAATTGAAATTCTTGGCATCATTGTCAGTCTCCTTTGTCTCACCATTGTAGCCCTAAAGCTGTTGTACATGCAAAACGTGCTTTTTTGGGCGAATTTTGAACATTAACCATGCATTCATCATCATCATCTGCACCCTGTGATCAGAGCACAGACCACAGAAATACTGCACCCTGGGATCAGAGCACAGGGTGCAGAAGTTCTGCACCCTGTGATCAGAACACAGACCGCAGAAATTCTGCACCCTGGGATCAGAGCACAGGCTGCAGAAATCCTGCACCCTCTGATCAGAACACGGGTTGCAGAAATACTGCACTGTGGGATCAGAGCACAGGCAACCAATTTACAGAGGCATTGCAAACTGCACACAATTTAATGTATTCAGTTTCAAACTTAGAATAATATACAAGAACTTTAAACTATTAAAAATAATTGTGCTCCACTACTTCAAAAGATCATTTAAATATTATTATAGAAAAACAATGGTAAATGATCAGCATGTAAATGCTTAAATTACATTTGAAATATTATGATCACTGTAATCCTAATCTGCAGAGATGGTTCTGTCATCAGAGTCACTGGCAAAAGTACTGTCAACTGTTGCTTTCATTTCACTTTGCATTTCAAAGGAGGCAGAGCTAATCCACACAGCATGTCTGTTTCCTTTGAGGGCTGCGACAAAGGCACCCCCACTTTTACTATCAACATCAACAACTGTATCTCCTTCTCTAGAGAGATTCTCCACCAACCAGGGAAAGGCGTCTTCCATGGCAGTGGCTGGTTTGGGGCATAGCCCACAGTAGTTAAATTTTCTGGGCTTGTAGAGACGGACAAATGTCTGGCGGTGACTTGTCACGACACCCACCAGTGGCCCATGACCAAGGTCTTAACTGCTTCTCTCAAATAAGGGCCTGAAACAAATGAAAAGAGAAAACATAAACACAACAAACTCCTTTTCTTTATTTCAGTTTGTAGTGGTGATGTTGAAATTTAACACTTGAACAATCTTCTCCAAATTAGATTTTCATTGATCAACATTCTCAAAACAAGAAATCAGACTGCATGTTCATCAAGGAGAACTGGATAAAACGGTTCACAAACATTGTGGTTTGAGTAAAGACTAAACCAGAGGCCACATGTAGCTAACACTTTCTTCAGAATTCTAGTTGGCCAATTAACTTCTGCTTTCAGAACAAAGTTGATGGCCTGACTGATTTTTTTAAATGCCATCATCACTTTAAAATTTATTAACACTTGCTGTAACTTAAATCTGGTAATGTTAAAAACTCGGCAGATATCGCAGTTTTTAAAGAACACGCATCAAGAAGCCCTCTGGGTTTTTCAACTTTGTTGTGTGACATAGAACCATCAATACAATATTCCCCAAGATTATGTTCCTTATGGATAACATTGATAATAGGAGCTATCTGGACGGTGAAGCATGCAAATTTAACTAATCATAAATGTGCAATCATATTATTACCTGCCTTCTCATGTTTTTGGGGAACATTTGTCACGTGGAAATGTGCTGTTTGAGAATCTGCTGTTCCCCCCTCTATCATCCGTTCCTTGACTGCCTTGAAATCATCAACATTCGTGAATAGGACAAGATTGAAGGATGTTGTCTTTGTAAAATTTACCTTGGATATAAGGCAAAACATTCTGTGGACACAGACAGAGACGAGGATCAAATTCCATTGACTTTAAAGTAAGTGACCATAGTGATTAAAACAATGTCAGTTACATGTGCTGTCAAAATGAATCTGATAAAAATCCAAAGCTGAGGCTCTATATGGTAAAACTGTTTCTTTGCAGTTCTGGCAAATGCCCTTGTCTGTCCACTGTGACATGTAAAAATGTTAGCTTACAATAATATGTTCCAAACACTGTACCTTACCATCACATTTGTAAAACTCTGTAGAATGCCATTTATTATTTAACCAGTGGTAAAGATGCCCAAGAACTATGTTACAGCATGTTGTCACCATGATTTCATTTTTAACATAATCAAGATATGTGTACTTACTTCACAAGCCTGCATTCCCTATCGCCAAAAATGCACCATGAAAATGAGGTAACTTTACTACAGCTGCCTGTTCCACCATGCTGAAATCCTGAGAAAAGACAATGATTCCCTTTGCTTTATTTTTCCCATTCACCAGACCATCCACTTCCTGGACACCCTCATCATCTCTCTGTCTCCTCAGTCTTTCTAAGTATTTTTGAAATTCATGCAATTATTCAACATCCTTCACCTGGAAGTAGGACATACAGTGCTGGCATTGTTCCCCCTTCATTGATGGGTAAAATCGCTTAACCCTGCCACAGAGTAAAATCTACCGGCATTAGCTGGAGTAGAATCTTTAAGTGGCACTCTTTTAGGGTGAGAGAGTTAACTGCAGCTTGAAATTTGTAATAACCAAACCAAACCATCACCGTCACAACAGTTTTATGTAACGCGCTTCCCAATCAATTAAGGGGACAGCCTACCTTCATTTTCATACATTTTATGAACACAGTGCTCGCAAACTTTTAAAGATATACCAATCATCTATATATCAAATTAAACTGCAAAAGATACTCTATCACACTGGAAATTGAAAAATGACAATTGTTTAATTGAGAAAGCATACTGCCCCCCATACACCCAGGTCCCTAATTGTGCAATCACTCATCTGGCAACAGTGCTAAAGTTACTTTACTATATAGAGGGCCAATTAAATCTTTTCTAGCAAGAGTAAAGATAACTCTGTGCAGTAAACCTAAAAACTGCATTGCTACTCTAATTTACAGTTATGAAATGACGGGATGAATTATAAGCCCCCAAAATAGCCTAACAATACAACATTGCAAAAGCTAGTAACATTTCTGGTTATCAAAAATTGACTGTTAAGGTGGCTCTGAAAATGGTCATTCTTGTAACATTTACATGGCCATGAGATCCTCACTACAAAAATCTAGGTTATATCACTGAATGTAGCATAGCTTAGAGTTTCCAGTTCTGAAGTTTGACATGAATAACATAAATTCCAGAGGAGACACACCCACAAATCTGACCACACCCATTTCCGTACCTCCCAAAATAGTAGATATTGGGAACCAAATATCTCAGCCGAGAAACACAGTTTGTCTGTCAAATTTTCAGTGCAAGTTCATATTGTTTTGAACTGTGAAATGGGCCACTCTCATGCCAATACTTTGAATAAGTCAAAAGTTATGACTATCTACATAAACATGAGAAATTTACCTTGGATTACTTGAGGTTCACAGCCAGTAACTCATAAAATACTGGTCAGTTCAATGCAAAAGTGGCTCATTTCACAGCTCTTACTATCCTAAAGACACCGAAAATTTCAAATCATTTGCTCATATACTTTTTTAAAAAGAGCGTTCCCAGTGTTCAAAATCCTGAAAATTTGCATATTTCAGAAAATAAGGCTTAAAGTTAGTAAACTAAATTAGAAACAGAAATGGAATGTTTTTAAGGAAAACGACCAATTTTTTAAGTTTAAAAGACATGTTTCGACGGAACGTCTGTCATGTTCCGTTGAATGAATGATTACAAAGCAAGTTGAATAATAAGTAGACAAAAACGCTAATTAAGACAAATAGTAACAACAGAATGTGAAAAGGTGTAAATTAAAAGGATAATTTTAGATTTACATGGTGTAATTGCTGATTGAGG
>Ga0099808_1679480_pt1 | contig 16125 bp, 14 predicted proteins | sample OrbTnscriptome_2_FD_81140 | JGI IMG/M metagenome (GOLD analysis project Ga0099808, IMG submission 81140) | Coral microbial communities from Puerto Morelos, Mexico - Orbicella T R B metatranscriptome (Eukaryote Community Metatranscriptome) | ecosystem: Host-associated > Invertebrates > Cnidaria >...
TTTCCAGTGTTGGACATCACATCTGAACTGGTACATGGCCACCACAGATCTTAGTTTGTCAAGCACGCTTTCAAGTGTGTCCTCTCTGAAGGGGTATGGTGCATACCCAACAGGGACCAGTTTCCCTCTAACAAATGTTACTGCATCTTCCAAGTTCAACATCTGGTTGTTTCTCAGCTCATGTAGTTGAAAAATAACCTTACGTGGGATAGCTGAATTTGGAAGGGCCACAACTGGAAGACCATTGCCATCAACTGCATTTATTGAAACTTTGTATGATTACTTGAAATGAGTCTTACTAGTTCATTTGATTTTAATTTCAAGTGCCATTTTAATTGAAAAGATTATTAAATATAACCATTAAACAACACCATTGCAACTGCACTCAAGACATCATGAACAATAAAAAACAATGTCAACTGATTTTGAGGATCTTTTGACTGCCAATCATCCTACAGTTCAACCCCTATTAAACAGCCAGGGAAATGAATAGTGGGCCCTTAAAAGGGGTTGGCCACGTAATAGAGGTTAAAACAATAGAAAAGCCCTCATCGGGACTTGATTACTGGCTGCCTACTAGGGTGGCTGTTAATAAGTGGCCACTAAATAGGGGTTTGACCGTAGTACTAAAGAACTTGTCTGAGGAATATTAGCAAAATTGTACATTAGGAAACTATGATCTAAAATCCAGGTCACAGGACACCAAAACAAAATAGTGGTCAAATATGGCCTACAGTGTTTAGGACGGAAACTATACTGTTAATAACCCCTTGCAATTCAAGCAACTGTAACAGAGTTGTTTCACTCATCTTGCTGACACTGTCATGAGCATCATGAGCTAGCTGCCAAATGTGCAGCAGGTGGGTCTCACCCCTCCTCCTTAACTGCTCAAACTCACCATCAGTACTGGTACCTACAGATAGCAGAAAAAAAAGACATTCAAAACAAAGGAGCTTAAGCAACAATGTTTGTGAGCAATGGGCAACCAGGAGAGGAAGGTTCTTATTTGGTGCCTGTAATTGACTTTTTGTCAACAATATCATCTAGGCAATTGTAGATGCTAAAACGAGGGATGGTCTCTTAATCCAGGCATAAGGATATCCTTCCTTGAATTGGTTAGCAAGATTGACAAAAACCAAACTGGGACAGAACAGACATGCTATACCTATTCATATCATTTTTGTTCATTATGTCAAAAAATAGTACACACCAACAACTTTGAGATGTGCCTTAGTCGTTTCAATTTTGATTTTCTTGGTGAGATCCCTCACTTCCTGGTCTCTAATCTCTTTATAAGGCACATACTGGGTGGGAATGGCGTAAGCTTTGCAGATGCGCTGCTTGTCGGCCACCATGAAAACAAGAATGTGTGTTGCACAAATCTGCTTTTTCTGGAAGAGGTTTTGCAAGAATTGCAAATAGCCAGGGGATTGTTTCAGCCACAGGCTCCAGTTAGATGCTCGTGGTGCTTGTGATCGCGACAAATTCAAGTCAGCAATGAAAGTAATGATTTGCTCCGTGAAGAAGGATGCCTGTTCCAACAGTGTTTGAAATTCTACAATGCCCCAAGCAAGGCTTTTCAGAGTCTCAACTGGAGTGCAGGGGCTGTGGAACTTTGAATGAAAAGACTCTCAGACTGCTCGTTTTTGGAGACCATCATCAAGAAATTCAATGTCTTCCTCTAGGGTAGCAATCAGTGCTGCAAATGCGATAACTAAATCTTCCCTGCTTATGTTATTGTCTTCACTTATTGTTTCACAGCTCGATATTCTTGCTTCATACTCCCTCCGTATATCTTGCAGCTTACCTTGCAGCTTACCATCCAGCAAATCCACGTCACCATTCAACTCTTGTCGCAATGACTCCTGTAAGGCTGCTTTCACATCAGTCCCATCAGTCTTTATCCAAAAGCGACCCTTGAGGTTGCATTTCACTGATTATTTTACTGCTTCTATCTGAAAACCAAAAACATAACATATAACCAAATTAATGAAGTGCTTGCTTGTTACACTAACAACAACAACAACTTTATTTATTTACTCATATGTTTACAATTTTATAAAAACTACTCTGGAGAAAATTGAAAAAACAATATCCATGACAACACAAACACAAATTGACTGGTATTCCTTTTCATGAATTTCTACAACTGGTGTTTTAATGTTCATCTGTTTTCCAAATGGCATTCCTCTATAACTTTATTTGAACTGAACGTTTGATACTTCTTGCTAGGATTCAATTTGTACAGACATTATTTCAATTTTCATTCAGAATATAGTTTGTGTCCACAAACCAAACAACTAAACCATTTTGAATGAATAATTTCAAATTGGCTTCTTACCTGGATTTCTGGCTTGGTGCTAAATGGTGACTTCTGCATACTTTTGTTCTGAGTTTGAGTACTTACACAGGGAACATTTGCCCTTGCCTGAAATAAGAAGTATTATTATAACTGAATGAAAAATTAACTTGTATCTTTTTCCTATGAAAGCATACAAGGGTTATTTGTAATGAGTAATGTAATATAAAACTGGGACTTACTAACCTCATGGTGAGAGCTACACACCTCTTTCAGTGACGCCTATTTATATGTAGTCTCAACATAACTGTCCACTCAGAACTGTGTACAGTGTTACTTTTCTGATTAAACTCGCTTTCTAAGTAAACGTGGATGTCAATGAATAACTTTTAATTACCTTTCTTGGCCGCCCATGTCTTTCCTATTACAACCACTCTGCATAGGCCCACGAAAGAGGCGCTTAAATTTGCCCCTACCAAACTCAGTGTCTAAGGTGTCCTGCCACATGTTATAGTCAGGGGTGCTTATTTTCCTTTGTTCTTTTTCATGTTAATATATGATAATGAATATAAAAGAAAATAACATAAAAATTGAACCAAGGATAAAATTGAACTACAACATAATTTTTATATAATACTGTAGAGACAAAACTACTTGTAATCATTGATATTGTGAGATATCAACAATCATTATTTATTCAAACAAGTTGTCGACATCGCATGGCCTTCTTAATATGTCAACACCTAGTTTTCCTACAGGCATTCTAGGTGCTGGTATCAACTTGCCATCTTTATTTATTTGGTGGGCAGGAGTCCAACTCAACACAGGTTTTATTTTCAGATGGGATTCTACTGCTTGCCCCTGGCCATGATCATTAAGAAAATACCAACAATAGTCTGGAAGGGAGTTCAACAAAGACAGCTCTTCTCTTTTATACAGCTTTAACCCTTCATGATCTGAATCCACCCTCTTGTTCTTGCTGACATAGCACACAAATCTAGTTCCATGGGTATGTATACTGGTCAGGGCTCAAAATTAATTTTTTGGACTACTAACCCTTCGGGTTAGTGCACATAAATTTTACTAACCAAATTATAAAGTTTGTTATCCAAGAATTGGTTCATGAATTTTAAATATATTAATAGAAAATTGTGCCAATAAATGGGACAAACTAATGTATGGATGGTTCATATTACATTGTGACCCTTAAAGTAAAATATAGGCAAGTTAACACTTGTTTACATTGTCTTTTCTTTTCTGTTTGTGTTTCGACCAAGAAATCTTATATAGACAAGTTCCAGGTCCTTGTTACATGTATCTGTCCCACTATCAGCCATGACTGAAATAAAGCGTGATCCATTCACCTGCTTTGATTCTGCATCTTTCATAACACTATTATTGTTTCAACAAAAATATGACAACCTTTGTCATTAATGTAAGTGTCCTCCAGAGACAAACCATTTTTCACATTGAGTTTACATAAATTTGCAAAGTCACTAAATGGTCGTTCACAGTTCGCAATGTAATAAGAGCTGTTGAAAAGCTTTTACACCCTCTCCTCAGTTTCAGGTGACATTTGCCTCAAAGCTTATACAATGTCCCTTGAACCTTTTTCCTGTTTGGCAATTTGCTGTTTGGCTGCATAGCATGTCTCATGCTTATGACTGCTTGGGTGTGCTTTTATGTTTCCGATATGTAAAGCCTGACTACCTGTGATAAACGAAGTGCTCTTGTCATTGAGAGAGGAAAATTCATGACAAAAACTGCAAGACATTGTTTGTTTAGACTTGTTGAACTGCAACCAGGAAAAAACCTTTCTCCATTCTTGGTGAAAAGTTCTTCCTTCTTCTTTTCACTTTTCTTCATAGCACTTCTGGGAGTCTTCTGTAGTGTTCAAAACTGTACCTGTTTGTTGTGGTTTTTCGTGATCTACCGTTTCCTCTTCATAACTTTCAGGCGGCGGTCTTTTTCTGATAAAACTGTCCAACGATTTCTGCATCTATTCTGTATAATGACCAGTTTGCACTAACGAGCCACTTATGGAAAAAAACAAAACAAAACAAAACAAATGCTGAAATAAGCAAAATGGCATAAGTAATTTTATAATGGTTGTGTCTTTTTTTAAGGTTGTGTCTGGTTACCTTGAGTTCTGCAAAGTGAGCATTTTTCGTTGTTTGATTATGCTGTAAGCATATCTTTCAGAACAACAAATTGTTCACGATAGAAAACAATCTTTTGCCAAAAAAAAAACAACAAAAAACAGCAGCCTTTCGTGAAAATTAATATTTATTTGTCAGAAGATTTTCTATGGATGCAAATAATACTTAATTTAATGAAAAGTTTTACTAAGCATGTCGTGTTACTTGGGCACATTTTTAGTAACCAAACGTTGAAAACCACTAACTGTTACCGTTAATTTTGAGCCCTGCTGGTGCAAGTGATTTTGACTTAAGGCCTGCAAGAATCGCCGACTAAAAGTGCTGGCCAACCTCATGCAGTCTTACTTGACTTGATCTTGGTGGTTTTTCATCGCTCCTGCAAATTCATGATGTCTATCAGTTTCATAATCTCAGGAAAATAAAATTGAGAACTTCTGAAGCAGGGTTTCTAAGGTAAAACTGACCTCTAAAGTTCTGGTGTCAGATGAGACGACGGCTGCCATGTGCAGCTCTCCAGAGGTCAACCTTCCCACTTTATCAGATGCTCATGATCCTTAGCAATACAAATGTTTACGTATAAGTACCTCTCAATCACAAAATAGTAATAAAAAAAAATCTGGCTTTTTTTAAACTTCGCATTTATTTATTTCCACATAGGACTTAAACCAATCCATCAGATTATCAATCTTTATAATATAAACCTAGAATTTTATCCTCCTTTGCTCGAAAGTCTGTTAATACTCACATTCCGAACCTTTTGGCGATGAATTAGTCGTTCCACATACATCTGTGGGTATGTTTTCTGCCTCTTCTTATGCGTACGGTACAACACCACAGATGATAGATTATGTAGTTGTTGGTAATAAATTTCACTCACATGGCAGCTCACACATCTCTTTATACCCATGGCCACCATATAGGATTCACAGGGAGCACCGCTGATGCTGTGCAGATTCCTCATGATCAGAATTGTTGGCGATGGAATGCATGACCTCTAGAAATGTGACATGTTAATGACACTATAAAGATTGGCCTATGTATTGCAAGTTTCACATGTCCATTTGTAATCTTTCCTTGGCGTTCCTTTCAATTTTGTATGTAACTTGAAAAATCCAATTCAATAGTAAATAACTCAATGACGTACTCAACTTGAAGGGAATAAGAAAGAAAGCAAGAGGGAAAGTAAGAAGGAGGGTAAGAAGGAGGGAAAAGCAAGGAGAGGATCTGTTTTCAAAGCCTTGATCCTAACCCTTAGACATGATGGAGACACATCCGAATCAATTGCAATGTCAGCTACCCCCTGGTGGATAGCTAGCGAAAAGCTAGCCCAATTAGGAACAGTTAACTCTGTGGAGTGAAGGAAACCAAAGTAAGCCAAATCATGCGCTGCGCAAACCATATAATAGTCTGCTGTACTCAGGTCCAAAAACCGGAAAATCGCATCCATGAGGTTGTCCCGTAACCTGTAGGCGTAATGGCGAAGGGTCACCTTCTGAGTACTCGCTACAACTGCAAGCAATCAACAAGAGGATCAGGAAAACTGATTTTGATATGCAGAGAGTGTACGGCTGACAGATACTGTATTTACCCGTGTATGAGTCGAATTCATGTATGAGTCAACCCCACATTTTCAAGGCCTCAAATTTTCCCAGAAGCTTATCTCTTATTCCTGAGATTATTTTGTGGATGCAGTGGACAAAAAACAAGAGAAAGATGCAACTGTGTCAAGTTCATTAGCATTCAGTTTGTCATTGTGCATACACAAACACTTCAGTTTGCTTGAGGAATTTTTCCCATATTTTTAAGTCAGCCGCAAGTCCTGTTTTGAGCGATACGGATAGAAGGGCACCTACGTTGCTCAAAATCATACTGGACAGGCATGGGGCAGTAAACGTAGAGACAAAAGAAAGCACTACAAGTGCTTGCCTACATTGTGGGGCTGTGGAAAAACTTTGTGATTGGGTGGTGGAAACCTGGCTCCTGAATGGAGGAAGGCAGCCATATGGCACCAAGGTTTAGTTTTTCTGATATGGGTTTTTGTCCCTGAAGCATTCCACATTCTGAATAACAGGCCACAGCTATTTCATAATGAATAGTTTCATCTTCAGTTGGAATTGAGGTTGATACCCAAGTCGATGAAAGCCCCTACAATTTTTCAACTCGCTGTAGTTGCATGATTAGATGTTTAACAAAATCACACAGAACAGCAGTATGTTCGGATTATCTACCCAGCCTACAGTTGGTATGGGTACTAAATTATAAATGAATAGAGGATGTAAATGTGACCAATTCTGTTGTAACATGCTCCCCAAAAGTAAATTCATTATTAGTGTGCAGTAACCACTATAGCACCCAACCAACATGAAAATTCAATGGGTAAAAAATGATTTACAAGATTTAATGATAGCATGGTCTGAGTAAAATTGTATTCATGTAGTGTATGTTCGCAGCATACAAAACATCTCATGTACTAGGCCTATTGGAAAGCAAGGACATACCTTTTAATATAGAAACCTGTAACTCCAATATGGACAATACTGCCCAGAGCAATTCAAATAAATGCCATCAGGTAAAAGGACAATGAGAAAGGGGCTGCACTGTCTATCATCAAAAAGCACCTCAAGCATTTTATTGAAAGCGGTGACCCTATTGATATCTTCCCAAGGCAAACCTGTGCCATGGTGCTGTCGAAGAAGGACTTTGCTAACACTGACAGTATTAGAGAAGTCAACAGACTGCAAAAAATATACCAAGTCTAAAAGCTCCCTCATGGCAACATAGGGAGATTGAGAACTTAAATCATTTGCCCTGATCTCACAAATAAATACGCTGTGAGAGGTTTGTGAGCAAAAGGAAGCCGTAATTTGCGGTCCTATTGCAGAATAGTCAATCCACCAATGCCATGCAATGAAACAGTAGAGGTTTGAGTTACAGTGTAACAAACTCAACCAGGCCACCCAACATTTTCTGCCAATCACGAGTTTTTTTTTTACATACAAAAGAACAAAAGAATTGGAGTTTGTTCATTTTGGACCAATCACAAAAGAGGGACTTACGGCGAAAAGTTGTTTATTTCCGTCAACGAAAAGGCAACTAATAAACTCATCACTGCAAAGAAACTACTTGCTGCTCTTTCTCTTGCAGCCTTGAATACGTTGAATTCATTCTTTGACTTTTCTTGCCTTTTCACCAAGCCTTTAACCACTTGCTGTTGTATTTCTGCCCTAACTTCTGGATGTTTATCGTGGTTGTTGTAGAAGGAAATTCCTTTACATGGACCTTTGCTGTATTTGTGTCCTGCAGTGTGACAAAAAGTACTCAGCTTTTGCTGTTCTGCGCTTCCATTTTCATAATTTTCGAATGCTTGCATTTTCGACATCAATAAACCTCGTGCCCCTTGTATCTGTGCAGCCAAAAGCTCACTATCTTGCTTAAGTTCTGTGTCTGGCTTCTGAAGATAAGAACTTGTCTAATTACAGACTTGCGGAGCTTTTTTATCTTCAGCAGTTTCACTTTCACAATTTGTGCTAACAGTGCTGGTGTTAGTCAGGCAGCTGTAGAATTTGTTGAACACCACCAGGTTTGACGCTTGCATAGGTGATGACACTGAACTTCCAGGGGAACCTTGTGTGGACGAAGGGATGAACTCTCTGGGTGGCAAAGTCTGCTTTTTGTCCAGGATTTTTTGCCATTTTAGCTGTTTGAGTTCAGTCTCAATGATTATTTTTCCGCCAACAACAGTTTATGCGGTGAGGGAAACAACACATCTAGATCTGATGATCTAATGTACTTTAGGGAACTTGTTTTTCGAAAACCTCGGCTTTCAAACTCTACTGCTAATCTTTTCAGTCCAAGTCCTTTAGAAATTGAACGTAACCAGGGGAAACCTTCGACTTTGCTTTGCAGATGTTCCAAATTCTTCAAGTGGGTGCCACGCAAATGATTTGCACAGGAACTGTCTTGGAAAACAGTTAGACCGATGAAAATTTGGCCTCTGCATTCCACAGTGCCTTGACAAATTGACGGTACAAATATGCAAATTTTGTGTTGACCTTAGACCTTCAAGTAACATGTAATTTTCAGGGGCTTTAGTCATGCAAAGTATAGTGTTTTCTGTACCTTTACCAAACCTCAAATGGAACATCCAACAACTGGAAATTGCTGCCACTTTATTTCCTATCATTGATACTTCTACAATGTTATTCTGTTATTACATTGCTATATGTGATGGCGATTTGATCTTGATTTTTTTTACAAGCAAGTCAGGAAATCAATGCGATATTTTTCTCAAAGCCTCGGAATTTTTTTTGTCTGGGTATTGAAATAAATTCTTAATCAGAATTTTGCAGTGAGATTCTGCTGCAGGCCTCATAGATGGCAATTTCTGTTTAATTTTCCGCTAACATATGATGGCGATTGAGGAAAGCTTTAATCTGGTTGAAACAAAACTCGTAAGTGTTCAAGTGCGGAAAGTATGCAGGCCGGAACAGCAGATTAACTCCATATTCAGCCAGCACATTTCTCAAAACCATCTCAGTAACTCTGCCATGATGAAAAGGACAGGAAGTTTTTCCTGGTGGAGCTAAAATTTCTTTGGCTGAAGAACTGCATGTTAGTTACCTCTGCAAGATTAGCGGTATTGCCATAATAGTTTCTAGAAAAGAGAATCCCAGCACTAAGGAGTAAATTTCCTGCAGCCACGGAACTTGTAAATGGCTGTGTTTGCCACCATAGTGGCTGGTTGCAACAACGGCAGCTTTCATTGGTTGTGACTAACTGGTTAGTTTTCAGAGTTGTGCTATCTACGCCACATCCACAATTTGCACAATGCATGTGGTGAGAGAAAGGTCTTTTTGCATTTGGAAACTGCATAACATTAGGGCCTGGTTCAGCAGATAGGTAGTTGGAGGCATAGCAATGCAGTCCATGCATTACAGTGTCATGCAGGTCATGCATTGGAGCATGAGGAGTAGTTGCTATGGGGATTGATTTAAATTTCTGGGGGGAATGCAAGCTAAGGGGCAAATATGTTTGACAACCTTGATGTACTATTGTTATTCCCATGTCTGTAGAGGCATTGACCAGGAGTGTCCTCAAATCAGATAGTTTTCTTTTCTTCCTTTGTGGTTTGTTTTTGTAATTGAAACTTGAGCACAGGATCTGATTCTCATCATCTTGAACTAATGTCACGGCATGAATAGGCTGTGCAGCTTTGGGTGTGGTTTGTCCTGATTTTTGCAAGTTACCATCACAAATTTCCAACATTTGATTAAGTACCTAAGAATAATAAAACCAAAAAGTTTGGAAGCAAAATTTCAAATGTTTTAACTTTGCTCAAAACAATGAGGCACCCAAGAGGTAAGCAGAATCTGTTTCTCATGTGAACACTAACCTATGCAACTTACCTCTTGATGCTGAGCTCTACTTCCTCACTGCTCACTAGCAGGCTTTTAGCTTAGTTGTTGTGTGTGTGTGGAAACAAGGTGGGAATAGCATCCTGTTTTATACAATATCTATTTGAATTGTTTGGCAAAAGATGTAGTTGGTTCTCACTTTCAAAACATGTTGGATCAAAGTGGTCAGAACAGATGTGACTGGTGCATAAGGAATGCCACACTGTCCACACACAGATTTTTCAAAGGTGTGGTCTTCATTCCTTTTCCAGCCAACTTTTACGCACATGTCATAAGCTATCTTCTTGCCCTCTATTTTCCCCAGAAAATGGCCACTTAAGTTTTCCTAGGTTCTTAATGTCTTTGCAGTGGGTGTTCCAGAATTGGGAGGACCTTTATATCCATAGTAGCCGGCAATAAGAAGCTTTGCTAATTCTCAGTGAAAGTCAAGTTTGTGTTGCTTCTTGCGGGTTCGCTTCTCAAGGATCTAAGCTGATGGATTCTGTAATTTTTACTTCATCTTGAACAAGTTTCATTCACTTCAGGTCAGAAGGATAATCTTTCTTGGTTGTGCGAACAGTGCCACAAGTATACATGTTTCGTGCTTCAAAGTCTCACATCAAATCAGCAGATGAAAAGAAAGTGTCCAAGAAAAAATGCCAATTATTATTTATGTGGGGCTCTCCAAGAGTCCAAACAACATAATAACAAAGGCCTTTTCCTTGAAATAGCTCACTGTTTGTCTGATTCTGGCTCAAGTACACTTGGAACTGTGGAACATATGTGTCAGCATCAGCAAGAAGCCAAACTTTGATGCCAAATTTTTCAGGCTTCATTGGCATGTACTGCTTGAAGGAAAGCCTTCCATTTAATTTCTAAACCATCGTCAACTGTGATGTTTTTCCTGGGAGTGTATGCTTTGGCATATGCCTGCTCCAAGTGAGTTACAGGTGGGCAGCTTTGCAGAGGAGATCATTTGGGCTTTCTGTGGTTAGGTCAACAAGATGTAAATATTTCCCCAGTGTTATGAAGTAGTGCCTTGGGATCATTTTCTTGAAGCCTTCCACACCAATAAACTCATGAGAATCCCAGTACATTGCATGCTGAGGGCATTCATGGATTACAATGAAAATGTTCAGCTTGAGATACGCTGAAATTTCTGCTCTAGTTGTTGTGAAGGTTTGATCCCTTTCAAATGAGTTTATGCAACATTGAATCGGATGATTTTGTCAATGTAAGCACTGTTGATAAACATCTGGAAGAAATCTTTGGCACTTTTGTTGTCTCAAGATGTCTGGACGAGCCATGACAAATGGAAAATTGTCTAATATTAATTTCAAACAATGTGGTAGACCACTGAAGAGCATTTGGTTGGCTTTTTATGGCAGATTGACATTAAAGAGATGTGGTTCAAATGCATCTATAAAAGTTTCGTTATAAACATACAGTGAGTCACAAGAGGGTTTATACACTGAATTACATTCTAGACCATGTTGCCACACTTTTCCCCATTCCTTGTGGTTAATCCTGCCTCCCCTGGACTTCCTGCTGGTTACTCTTACATTCGTGCATCCATTCCCTCCCCAAGTAAAGATTAAATTGATATAGAGCAAACTTTGTCCTCAAAAAGTACTGCTTTTTCAAATTCTGTTGTCCCGGAATTTAAAATTTGTGTGCAATGAACTCAATAAAGAAGGGCTGGGATCACAGCAAAACTTGAAAAATGACAAGACATTCAGATTAGATTACAAACTGATCTGGGTTATCCTAAAACTATTAAAGTGCCAATACCAAGACCTGAAATGCACTACCTCCAACCTTCTTGAATAAGAGAATATGCCAGGATGGTTTGAGTGAACAATGACAATGCTGTGGGAATCATTCTCCTTTCTGAACATGGTGTTTTCTTCCTCTATAAACTTGGCCTACTTGTTAGCTGATGGAAAAAATGTTCGTTAAATCAGAAAGTTAAGTTGAACTTCTTTGACATGCTTGTAATTTTTTACCAACAATTTCCACCCTGCTTTGCTAGCGATGCAATCTTGAAGCAAGCATAAACCTTAAAAGGCTTGGCTGATCATGACAACATGTGTACAGGCTGTGCAAGGTTGTATTTGTAGGATCTTTCTGCAGGCAAGGTGTGCGTTTTCACTACAGCCAGACTAAATTGAAACATTTCTCTGCCAATCTTCCCGTTAAGTTCTTTTTTGGAACTTTGCGATGAACAACAAACTCCACCATTTTGATATTTGGTACTCTTACCATACATTACCACTGTAAAAGAAAACGTTGCTGGCTCGGCTATCTGAAATGGCCCAGCGTGACTTGAGCATGGTGGATAATACCAGAACTAATAATTGAATGAAGATAGCAGTCTTAAACTTTTGCTAGTGCACTAGACTTATGGTTTTGCCCTGGGTAACTTAAGAAGTAGCAACATCACTTTCACCCTTGCAACTAGAGGTTTCTGAAAAAAGAAGATCAAGTGGTGGAGGTTGTGTAGCTTGTCCTTTGGCATGCAGGACATTTCCAGGTTCTGTGATTCTTTGGCACTCTCTTCAAATGTAAACAAGCAAGTTACTTTTCATTTTTGTAGCATTCTCGTGTCAGTCTACTAACTTGTCCGTATGAGGTTGGCTATTGCATCTCATAGCTGCTTAATTTTATACAGTAGGTTGTGGTCACTTTGTGGCACCTCCTCTTCTCTGAAACCATGACATTGAGAGTAATACCAGGTCTTTGCCATTCCAACAGAGGTTTGAGAGAAAGCAAAAGTGAAACCCTTGTTAAAGGCAGTCCCTATTACAGCAGTCCCTATAACAGCGTTACCTCTTATTGTTTGACATTAACAAATGGACTCTTTGGTTGGTAATGTGAGGGGTACTGTGCACCTTTGGGAATACCATCTTCCTAAAATCTCTGGGAGAAAGGATATTCTCCAAAATGTCTCTAATTTGGGCAAAACAATGCTTAAGTGCTGCACATCTTAGGGTATATGATGCATTAATTTTTTTGATCTCATCAATGGCACAGACCACAAAGCCATAACACTTGTTAATTTATTGCCATTCTTTCTTGCACTTTTGCATAGAAATGATATGCTTTTCCTTCAATCTGAGTCCAGAAAACGTTAACTCAAAACAACAGTTTTGTTTACTTGCAAGGGTGAATACTTATCTGGTACTATTGTTTTCATGACCAATTTTTGCAGAATATAACTTGTATTGTAACTTATACTATGACCAAAATTCACTTGTATTATAGTAAATACCTTGTTTTTTAAAAGGCATTGAGATTCAAAAGTCAATTGACAAAATAGTGAAAAAAGGCCATTTTAATTTTAAAACAAAGCTAAAAATGTGTTTTGTGCATGAAATGAAATCTCATCAGGTTGCATTTTAGGGTGCTGGAACCTCGTTCTGGCCAAGCATTAGAAACAGGCATTGATACACAGACTTAAGCAATGTTTGCAAGAATAGGAAAAACCATGCTTTACGATGTCTTGAGTGAGACCATTCGTTTGAGACACCACTCTGTTGCTGTTTCAAGGTGGCTCTCTCCTTCACCTCTTCTAAGAAGATTGGAAAGTTGATTTTCTGTTGTGGTTGTCAAGTTTACCCCAGAGATAGGCAGTCGTCCATCTAGGTCTGCCTTCAGGGCTGTTATTTGAGACTTGGAATCTTCAGTTTTAGTCAGCTTCTTCAAGGTATCACTCTACCACGTGCACCAGTCATCACAGCTTCAGCATCTGAACCAATGAGCTGTACTTCTGTAACTCTGGATCAAACTTCGTTCAAACTTCGTTAGCTGGGTTTTGAGGACTGCAAAGATGGTTTCTAATAATCCCCTAGAATCCCCTTTCTCTCCAGTGTCCTTCCTTTTTGTTTTCGCTGTAAAATAATCACTTAGTGATTGCGATCGTTGTTGCCCTCACTCCATCTTCCACCTTCCATGTGCAAGCATGTTTCATGCAATTCACTGTGAAAGGGGACCTGACACTGCTAGCTATTTTTATCTAAAGGTAGTTGATCCTACTTTACAAGTAATAATTTTTATTCAGAATGTTTTGTGGATTAAATGGCCTACATGTAGAATATATCACACATTTTGACCAGGAAAAAGAAAACATGATTTTACGCAATATGATTTTCAGGCTTTTAGTTGAGGCCACCTCGTACGTAACAGTACAATTACATTAATAGTGCAACAGTGTTCAGCTTTGCCAGTTCAGTAATTATTTTACTAAAAACAAACTAAACAGTTGTTAACATAAGGAAATGTGGCTGTCAAAAAATATTTCTGTCCATTGATTAACATGGAAATATACCCGCAAAAAACACATAAATTCAAGTTTGACTTCATTTGGTTCTTGCTGATACGAAAACTTTGTCTGATAACACATGGTCACTTTTCCTCTCAATTTTAAAATTATGACAAATAATAACTATTTAATAATGACGGACATAGGCGACTACCCATATTGAAATAAAAAAGTTTACCATTTGACCATTCTGTGTCATACCCGCAGTAAATTTTACCACATGAGAATGAAGGTTCCCGAATACACAAATCAAAATCCTCTTGAACAACAGATTCTCCCTGAAGTGAGATTAAATGTTGAACTGATTTAGTTTACAGCACTATCTTGTTTCTAGCTAGAAGCCATTCATAGATCCGAAAAACACATGACTTTAGTATGGTTTGAAATCTTCACACCTAAAGCTAAGTGATACACATCATCTGAAATGTAAGCCAAAATTTCTTGGTAATTTTGGCATTTGATATTTTCATAGTTATGTGTCTCCAGCTTGAAAGGGCTATTTTGGTGGCATTGCCCTGAAAACAAAACCAACAGTACAGCACTAAATTACAAAATATTTAGCACTGGTTGACGAACAGAAATATTCTTGTTCCACATGTTTTGACTTTTGATAGCAATCTAATATGGAGGCTGTCGAGTCCAATCTCTTGAGAAATTGTTTCAACTGTTTCCACGATGGATATCCCTTGAAATTCTTTGAAACAATGGATATGACGTAGACAAAAGATTTGGTTTTTGCTGGGCATTTTTGTAAAGAAGTCAGAAAAAATGGTAATTCAACCAATCCCACAGCTTGAATTAACTGATTTGGTAATCAAAATATAGAGCACTACTGCACATGCATTGCCACAGATTATATCGCTCCAGTGGTAACCATCACTTACCATAAAGCTAAGGCAAGAAGAGGATCTACAGAAGATTGTTTTTTAACAGCCAAGACTGTTTAATAGTTTGGCTGGTACTTCAAATCACTGCTTTATCAGATTCTACCTTCACTATTTGATTGTGTTGCCAGCAGTAGGGAAGATGCAAAGGACAAATGATTTGTGGTTGTAGTCTCCCCTCTAAATGCACCGATCAATGATCAAATAAGTAAATGTAATGCACTTGGAGTGTGTTGTGCCAGTTTGTGCCTTTGTGGAGAAGAGACTGATGGCAGATTTCAAGGAAGCTTTCAAGAAAGCCTTCAGACAAAAATTTCAGCTCATTCTTTCCCACCCAGAGGTAGCAGTAAACAACAGGCACTGTAGAGAGCTATTTCTGTCAAATTACTATCAGAGAAATGTTGTATTAGTGTTGGCGATGAGGTGCATTGCATCGTAGAGTTGTTTTAATGTTTGCTAATCTTTATTTTTGATACATTGTCTAAGCCCTTTTTATTTTGTTTCACAAATTGAGTGGAGGAGATAAATAGTACTCAGACCCTTTGGATTTGGAATTCCCAATGTTCAGGAAAAACCACACAGTTGTTTTGACTCAGTCAAAATTGTTTCCGTCTGAATTTCACGAAGACCCTTTTTACCAGGGTCATTCACAGGCAACTGCTGACCTGGCTGTCTGAAAATTAAGTGCAAGAAATCAAGTCAAAGAGAGTCAAATTAAAGTAAGAAACTGAGGCCAAGGAAAATAACTTTTATTTGGGCATTTGCTCAGGATTAACTATATCCATCACTCTCATGAACTGTGTCATTTGGTTGCATTAGAACAACAAAAAGCTTATCAGATATGGGCCATAATTCTGCACCTTCTCATTAACAGCGACTTCCAAATGAAAACGTGGCAATTAACAAACTGTTCAAGCATTTTGTTAAAGTCTTACTTTTAAACTCCATGCTTGCATTCTGTTGTGGCATGTTACTGGTTTGCTCACTCATGTATCACCCATAAATGTAATAAAAACCAGAGGTGTAATACCAACCATAAATGTAATAAGAATTAACCATAAATGTAATA
>Ga0099808_1182913_pt1 | contig 14748 bp, 18 predicted proteins | sample OrbTnscriptome_2_FD_81140 | JGI IMG/M metagenome (GOLD analysis project Ga0099808, IMG submission 81140) | Coral microbial communities from Puerto Morelos, Mexico - Orbicella T R B metatranscriptome (Eukaryote Community Metatranscriptome) | ecosystem: Host-associated > Invertebrates > Cnidaria >...
TCATGTCACAAAGGTTGGGGAACATCTGTCATCATTGGAGTAGCTGGAGCAGGACAGGAGATTTCTACCCGACCATTCCAGCTTGTTACTGGACGAACCTGGAAAGGAACAGCATTCGGAGGTAACACTAGTCCCTCTTTCACTTAGTCCATCGTGCACGACGCAAAACGAAATTGTGAGAAAAAATGGCCACCCGAAATCCTGGGGGTGAGGAGCATGCAAAAGGACGAACTACTGCCTAAGCCAGGGAGTTTGAACTTTCCTGGCTGAGTGATTTTTCAGTGTAGGATTTCTTATCTTGACGTCCTCTTATGATTGCCTGTTGTCAATAACCCCAGGAGATATCCTGAATAAAATTGCTCTACTCTACTCTTCAGGCAGCAAGGCAAAAACATGCCGTGAGGAATATACCTTCATTCAGTGTTCGTTCAGCAAAACTGCAAAAGAAGTTTTAAAAAGAAGACAGTGAAGGGGGCATCTTGTAGTGATTTTCCCTGCGTCTGTAGGTGTAAATCTAAAAGTTATTGCAAAAATTTCAAATACAGGGTTTCAACTGAGAATTTTCATTATGTATTTGACATAGGAGATCATCCAACTGCAGTGACATGTTTGCTGATAGCAGCAGAAAGTTTCAGGTGAATGTCTTGTTTCAAGTGAAAGTCTGGTTCAATCTTTCACATTGATGGCAAAACGACCAAGCTCAGTGAATTCATGTTCACTGAATTGTTCTTGGACCATGCTGTTGAGAGGCAGCAAAATCACTAACACACTCTCATTCTGGTTTGAGGCGGAAAGCTTTGCCAAACAAAACACCTGATAAATTTAGTTCTTTCCAAAGCGTGTTGTCAGAATCGCAATAACACCATGGCTTGCAAAGCACGATTCCAACGCTTCGATTTGCTTATTTTCCAAAGCTTTCTATTGTCGAAAAGTGTGATAAACATTCCTGCAAGACATTGCACATATCTCAAATATCGACAATGCGTTGTTAATGTTCCTAACATAAGCCAGTCATATTTTTGCATTATCAGAGCTACGCATAATTCAAACTTATAAGTAATTGAGGCTTGACTTTTGCAACAAAGTTTTCATAGCTATTGCTATCCTTGAGAAAGTCGGAGATGTGATGCTGAAATTCCACTTAGTTGTCCAGAAGGTTATCAAAGGCAAATTCTGCTGCACCTATTGCCACAGATTGAGTGCTATGAGAGGTTCCTGAGTACAGATCCTGCAACATTGTTTTTTTTTAAATGCAACTTTATTACAAACACCTACGAGATACATCATGAGATAACACAAAGACATAAGTTACAAAAATAGTACTTACTGTATACATTTAAGATGTATCACTATATTTACATTTATGCACTTCGTGCATTACATCATTTATAAACAAAGTAGTGAATAAAGATGGTGAATTTTTAAGCCTGGTAATGAAATGTGAAAAGTGAACTGATCAACATGACACAAGCATCAGACAAAGAAAAAGTCTGAGTACCACACAGGAATCAAGCCCATGACCTTCCAAACACCGGCAGGCACTCTATCCACTGAGCTACAAGAACTCATGGAGAACAAGGTCATTTAACTGAGTTCATGTGTGCTACTGTCAGCACTGTTGAAGTCATCATGAGTGTGATCAGTGAATAAAGATGGTGAATTTTAAGCTTGGTAATGAAATGTGAAAAGTGAACTGATTGACAAGACACGAGCATTGGAAAAAGAAAAAATCTGAGTCACTGAAAGGACTCTAACCCATGACCTCCCGAATACCAGGTGGGTGCTCTATCCACTGAGCTATGAGAACTCATGGAGAGCAAGGTCATTTAACTGAGTTCATATGCGGCAGGCATCCTGCATACTGCTAGGATCAGCATTGTTGAAGTCATTGTGAGTGTGATAGGTGAATAAAGATGGTGAATTTTAAGCTTGGTAATGAAATGTGAAAAGTGAACTGATCAGCATAACACGAGCATGGGACAAGGAAAAAATATGAGTCCCCAACAAGAATCGAACACATGACCAGCCAAACACAGACGGGTGTTCTATCCATTTGGAAAGGAAGTGCTCACTTTGATGTAGAGAGAATTTCTGGTTCAATCATGTGGTGTTCGACTAAAAAGCAGGTTACAATTATAATTCTAAGAAAAGGTGACAAACAAAATCAAAAAGATAAAGAAAAACAACTTACAGATAGATGAACTAAACTGAAACTTGACACAATTGCTGCATGATATAATATGTACTGAACAAAAATCTTGCACAATGAATCACATGTATTTTACATGTATATATTTTAATTTATGTATTTTAATGTTGTAGTATACATGACCCCACAAGCCTTGTAGCTTTGGTTCTTATCATGTAGAAATAAAGGCTTTATGTGTATATGTTTATGTTATGATCGACAAGTTAAATTTTAAATCAAGTTTAATGTACTTAGGGGAAATGTCACGCACCTTTGAATCCTACCTACCAGCGCCTTAATGCGAACTGAAAGCATTTAAACTTAGTTGAGTGATTCAAATGGAAAAACTTGGGTAATACATTGTGACTAAATCCATTCAAAATGGTTCATCACAATCAAGTCAATGAAGAAACAACTGTTCTCTGACGTTACAAGCAAACTTCTTGGTTGAGGACATAGACTGCGAGCAGTCTCTCAAGTTTTCTACCATGAGTACAATGTCTCCAGTTTAAAACAATGCCCTTATCTTTGCAGTGACTGCCTTTTCACTTATACAATTAAACTCCCAGATACTGACTTTTAAAAACAGTCTCCAACCAAATGGAATAAAACTAAACATAAGCTCACAAGTACGCAATGCGGACCTATGTTTTGTTTAGTAACCAAACATCTTCCCAGTAAAGACGATCAGAAAACAAGAGCAAGAGCAAGCGAAATGTGCAAATTTTGTTCTCTGTTACCATGGTTTTTCGATGAAAGTTTGCTCAAAAGTTCAATTGGAATTTCACGGCCTGTTGAGCAATAATTCGCTAGAACAAAGGATGATATTTCTTCAAATTTTCAATAAGTTAACGAAAAATTGTGAGCACTAACAGTAAGTCACCAATAATAATTTTGCAACTTGCTAAACCACAGTTCGTCAGCATCCATGCAATTTTCAATTTCCGTGTAATTTGAAATTAATGGTATTTGTTTTATTGCATATGCGAGAAGTTCAGTGCAAATAATGAAAAGATATGGTGACAGGGGATCGCCCTGTCTAACACCTCTCGAGACCAAAAAAGAATTTGAGCAGTGGCCATTGTATATGGAATAGAGATATTAAAATTAATAAAAGGTTTTATCCCACTGTCTTATGGACTAACCAAATTAAAAAACTTTAACGCTTCATCCAGAAAGTTTCATTTCACTGAATCGAACGCTTTCTCTAAATCAATTAATAGCAGTAAGCCCTGTTGGTTATAAGAATTTAGTTTATCTATAATATCGTAAATCAGCGTAGTATTTTTTGCTATGGACCTTTTTTAAGAAAGCCTTTTTGGGTGTGTGATATGATGGTTGGGAGAACTTTCTTAATACGATTTGCAGTGACAGCTGAAACTATTTTATAATCGACCCCAAGTAGGGACACTGGTGTCCAATTTTTAAATAAAACTTTGATTTGTTTGGTTCAGGTAAGGTAGCTATGAGTGCACTTCTCTGAGTGACCTACATTTCACCCAAGCTGTAGGAGAAATCAATTGACCATACAAAAATTAATAATGGTTGAGGTCCTTCCAAAAAAAATTTATAAAATTCCGCAGTAAAACCATCCACCCTAGGGCTTTTTCCATCACCCATAACCTTCAGGGCATCTAAACATTCTTTAGCAGAAATAAAACCCTTGCAAGAGTCATCTTCTTTAGGAGACAACTTTGTCCTTGTATTATCATGGTTGAAGAAGTTGACAAACGATCTGCCCTAAGTTGAGTTTTCTTTTAGGTGTAATGCCCCTCAAAAAAATACTCCTGTTCCCTAATTATGTCCTTTTAGTCTGTGATTTCGGTAGCATCCTCCAAAACAAGCTTAGGAATTAATTTGATAGTATAATGGCCTTTCTCCAGATTTAGAGAGTATTTGCCAGTAGTGTTTGTTGCTGCCAAAGGGTGAATCCTTCCTTGGCCACATACAGCAACAGATTCCAAATGCCCAAACAAGAAGAGGTTTGAACTAAGAAACAACAAAAAATACAAACTTACAAGAATAGTGTAGAAATGTACCACTGAAAAGCGACTTAAAGCGAAATGCAGTGAATGAAATAACTCAAAACTTACATTGTACTGGTGCTGTCAGACGCGAAAGGGCAACTTTATATAGGTTATTACACTAAATGTATTCTCGTTGAGGTCAACGGTGAAACTAAAAACTGCAGCATGTGTGAAAACTAAACAAACTGGAAAATTAAACAAGATGCAAATTACATGAAACGTGCAGGAAAGTAACACAAAATGAATTCCCAAAGGAACATTAATGAAACTAAATAAAAGAGAGTGCTAGATTCTACATCCTGGCCCCTGATGGGAGATTATATACTGAGCAAGTCACTTACATCCAATAACTTACAATTAACAATTGCTGAACCTTATGTATCAGTACATTCTAAGAAGCATGCTTAGCAAACAAAGCTAACTGAAGGCTAAGTATAAATCAACTAAATGTCTCTTACTTCTCAGTGTCCACGTTTCCTGTGCTTGGACATTCGTTTTCAACCAAAAGGCAGAGCTTGTTGACAGGCCTTTCGTAAACAGCTGTCTTGATGAGCACTTTCACCTGGCGGCCAGTAATTGCGATGCAACTCAGATGCGGCCAGAACAATATCACCAACAGCCAAGTTCCTCTTTGGGTGCACCGACTTTTGTCTAAGTTGCATAAGGGGAAGGTACTCCTTGCTCCATCTCTTCCAGAAGATGTCCCCGAAATATTGTACTTCCTTGCATCGACGATGCAACAGAGAATCTTCCCTCTTGAATAAACTGGGGGGTAAGGTGACTTCCGATTTGAGCAACAACAGGTGGTTGGGCGTCAAGGGGTTAATTGTTGTTTGGATCACCAGACATGGTAGTTATGGGTTGGCTGTTCATGATACTCTCAACTTCACACTTAAGGTGGCCAGACTTTCATCATCCGTAATTTGCTCGTAGGGCTTGTAGAATCTTCTGAACAGTTCAGATGCATCTCTCCCAAATACCTCCAAAGTGAGAACCACACGGAGGGCTGAAGAACCAGTTGATGTTATTTCTGTGACAAGGAATTGTGTAACTTTTCCTGATTCTAATCTGAAATAGCGTCACACACCTCCTTCTCACCTCAGACTCTTAGATTCTCAGATTTCCTTCACTTGGCATCTTATTGCAATGAAACGTCACAAAGTCAATAGGAAAGAGTCTATGCTTGAGCCATGTGCAATTTCGAGGTGCACGGCACAGATTGCTAGACATGTGAAGATCACACCATATCTCTTTACAAGTATCTGCCCACGACGGACTTGGAATGGGCCAAAAAAATTCTCACCTACTGATGTAATAGGTGGCTTCTCAGCCAGCATGCGACGTTCTGTTAAATTGGCCATCTTCTGTTGGCAAAGTGGTGCCTGGCAACGATGGCAGCTGACACACTTTTCTAGAACACTTCCTCACATTTGAACTTCCTTGGGTGATCCAGAATTTCCGTCTAACTGAGGCTAGGATGTGCTCTCTACCGGAATGGCCACATGCCCTGTGGTAATCGCCGATAATCACTTGGGTAACATGATCTTCTTTCGGAAGAATAATCTGGTGCTTTGACTCCATGGGTAATGATGCTTTGTGCAGCCGACCACCAATGTGCAATTCCCAATGCCCATCAATGACAATTGGATCAAGCTTATACAGGTGACTACTCTTCTTAAGGTTACTTCAAACCTTCGCAGGTGTCCTCCAGAAAAAAATTCGTACGCACGCTGTTTTGAAGGAAACCCCCACAAACTATATATCAATAGAAAGGTTATAAAATGTAGAATTCAATAAAATTATGTTTTGTTTTGGATTTTGCTTTCCAAAGGTGGCAGAGGCCATCAACTCCAAAATGACTGACTGACATTCCAGCGAATTAATCGGGTATCAAATGCGATCGTTCATGCAAAATAACTGTGCAGAGTTAATCACAAAGCATCAATCTCCAAAAACATGTCAGCATTTTCTTTTATTTCTATTGGTTATCTTTTTATAGATCTGTTAAGTTCAACTATCGAGAAATTCGCGTAACCTGTTGAGTTAAAAGCTGCCACGAGGAAAGTATTTAAAATAAAGGAATTCGCCAACACATTTTTGTTCCATATCTATCAGTGAATGTTCTGACCAAATTTCATGGAAAACCGTCAAATCTGCATACCCTATTAATTCATTTAAAGAGAAGTGATTCTCTCAAAAAATGAGTGCAAGTTTTCGCCTTCTAAAGATTTATAAACAGATCACGCCTTCACAGAGGAATGTGTCAACTTGAAAAGCCACAAGGCAATGAAATAACAGAACCCCTAGCATTCACAGTATGCAAACTTGAGCTTCGCGGGAAAGCAATAAGGTCACAGTCACGTTCTAGGCGCACACGTTTTAGCCGTGGTCAACTATGGGCAAAATGAAAGGAAAGCGACGTACTTCGCCAAAACAAAAACAAACCAAGGAGCGAGTGCCGCAGCGCAGGCTCAAGGAGGCACTCGTTATGGACATAAGATCTCTTGGGTAAGTTTTTTTTTCTATCTAGATGAAATTCATTGGTCTTTTCTTTTTTGGTCTTGGCTTTGTTTTGCTTTTTATCCACAGACTTTTCTCCTTTCTGGAGCATTTCATGTCGACGAAAGGATTTGGTTTCGAATGCGTGACCACAGTTGAGTGTAAACAAAAAATGCTAATGGGATGAAATAGGATCTCCCAGATGAAGCTATTTGCTGCAAAAAGGTCGCTGGGGAGTCAATGGCTTAAAGGATTATGACACCTTGTCGGTTTATCAACTTTTGTTAAAAAATCTCTTTCTCAATAGCTTGTGCACGTTTTAATATTTTACGTACATTTTTTCGGGAAATGATACCTTAACTGACGAACTTTAATTTTCGTGACAAAAAAAAATTCAAACAAAGTAGCCCCGCAAAGGTTTGAAGTAACCTTAACTGGTTTTTCGGGATGGTTGAACTCCTCGGGGAAGGCTCTTCTCTGTACATGCTTCAGAATTTCTCTCTCTGCTCTCTTGATCTCTTCAAGGGTGATGTATTTTGGAACATCGCAGTTTAAGGGATGGATCATTACAAAAGTGATGGGAAAGGGGGAAAAGCAAAAAAAAATTCATGCAAGGGAGGGTGCAAAGGAGAAGTGAAGAAAAAAATTCCTGCAGAGTGAATTGTACACTCGACCTTACAAATTGTACTTGCCTGAAGGGCACCTTGGCAGCCACTTTATACAGCAGTTTTAATTTCTTGGTCCTGGTTTTCTCTACAATTAGGAAAACAGACATTTTTCCATTTCAAGGCTGATACATTTTGTGTGCAACCTCATGGACACTGCTAGCCAAACATCCTTGCAGAAAAACCCTTACAGATAACCATGGTTTAAAAGTGATTTTAAACAAAATTAATGTGCTATAAACAGCCATCCTACTTGATTCGTTTGCAATTAAGGAGGCGCATACTGTGTTTTAAAAGCCTTGACATATATAGGAGTGATTTCACAACAGACATGATGATTGTGGACACAGATGTGCACATCCCATCCTGTGTACAGCTCCCCCTCCCCTCCAAAAAAAAAATCGGGAAGGAGCATCTGTGATTTACCATTGATAGTCGTGTAATAATTTTGCATTGAATTACTTATTATTTATTATTAATTATTGAAAGTGATTCACGCTGACCAAAACCTTGAGGCTGATATTTCTGTAGAGGTCAATTTTGAAAATGGTGGTCGATGCGAGGGATCTCCATTGTGCTTTGCAGGGAGTTTTCAGCATTTTTGAAATTCCTTCGCTTTACAGCAAGCAAGGAAAATGCTTAGAAGCACTTTTGAAAGGAAAGGACATATATGCAAGTCATCCAACCGGGTACGGAAAGTCTTTAATCTTCTGTGCAGCCCTGATCGTCATTGATGAGCTGTTCTCACAACCACGTGGATCAGTAAAATAATTGTTATTTCACCTCTAAGAATGCTAATGGAAGACCAGGTATCATATTTGCGGTCTTTAGGATTATTAGCAATTGCTCTTCACGATGAGCAATCAGAAGAACGACTAAAGGAAGTAGAGAAAGGAGCATTCACTTACTTGTTTGCATCACCGGAGAAAATGGCATAAGCTTCATTTAACTGAACACCATTGGAAGTTTCTGGTGGTGATAACTGTTGATGAAGCCCATCGTATAAGCCAGTGGGGTCTTCCTGGATCTTCCTCAAAGTGCACAGTTGTCCTTTTCTGAATTTGGTAAGGAAACCTGGGAGAATTCAAGTCACTAACCACAAGTAATGCCCTCTCTATCATTCTGATGACCACCACTTCACTGTCAACTAAAAGAGACATTTTCAGGGCTTTGAATTTAAACCAGTCTTCATCCTTCATCATGAAACACAGTCCAGAAAGGCCCAATGTGCAATTCGGTGTGTGTTGTTTGGATGAAAACTCTCCTGTTTCTTCAATATTTAGTACTTTAATAGATGAGCTTAGAAGCAAAAACATGTCCTATGAAACGTGACCGTTCACAGGAAAACATACTTTAATGCTTATCCATTAGATGGCTGAAACCGTCAACCATCCATTAGTTACCCGTTGGAAAATTTTCTCATAAACATTAGAGGCGTTAATCTAACCATTAGCAGTAAAAGTCAAAAGGTTAGAGGGAAGAGTGCAAGCGTTAGCTGTTAACATGTATTCTTTAGCCATTAGCATCATACCATTAGAACGAAAAGCCTAACACTGCAGAGCCATTAGAAAAAATTAACATCCATTCAACAGTAATGTAACTGTTTACTATCTGTTAGAATGGCCTAGCAAAGGTTAGAAGTAAAGAAATCCATGTATTGCAAGATGTGAGCTATGTCTTGCCCTGAAGTCGCCTTTGTAAGCTACAGTGCAAATGCATGATAATGGGGTATTAAAGTAAGCAAGCGGAACGAGCAAGTGCCGGGGATAGTCTCGTTCGTATTATGGAGACTAACCGAGCGATGTACTTGAGGAGGGAATAAGATGAGTGAGTTAATTCCGGGTTTACTTTATCAATAATGCTTTCACGAAAAAACGTACGTTTGAAACATAAACTTGTTTACAGTGTAATTCGTTGCAAAAAGCAATAGCCAAATGCTGGCAGGATTTTTTTATGACTATTTTGATAGGCTGGGATGTACAATTAAGGACTTCCACTGAAAATGACAAAAGGCTTGTAGAACTTTGGAGCCATCCACATTCAGTATGAAATTTGCATTAGGTTGTTTACAGTGTAATTCAAGAGACTGCTGTAGGCTCAAAACTTTTTAGTTCTGGCAGAATGTTTACAGTGTAGTTCGTTCCAAAAAGCAATTGCAGTGGGATGTTTTTATGACTATTTTGATATGCTGGGATGCACAACTAAGGACTTCTGCTGAAGATGACAAAATGCTCGTAGTGAACTTTGGGGTCGTCCACATTGAGTATGAAATTTACAGTGTAATTCAAGAGACTGGTTTCAAAACTTTTTAATTCCGGGGAAATGTTTTAACAACTATTTTGACACGCTGTTGACTTTGACTATCAGAACCAACACTTTATCAAGGAATCAATGAAGCAAGCTTTGTCACATCAGGTCGCAACAAATGCTAAACTGACACATCCAGCATGAACCATTGCATTGCAATGCATTGTGCTACAAAGTGATTATGGAATTCATGCCGATACAAAATTTATTAGTCATGATTTGGCTTTTTCGCTCGCTAGCATCTTACTAACATCGGACGTTATTCAGCACTATGGGCCCGTGTCTCGACGAATTTAGTGCTTGTTTTGAGTAGTGTTTATTTCACAGCTATGAATGTAATTGGCATTAAATTTTCGTGGGGATATTGACCTTTTCCTGTAGCAATTTATAACTGTTCTTTCACTGTACAGTATGCATCACACCAATTGCTAACGCTCAAGCAGATCAGTTGCAAGCGTTAGGGCACTTGCGCAGTTATCCATTAGATTTTTTTCTCGGATGTTAAACGGTTGTCGATCATTTTCATGAGCCATTAGGCTGGATTGCTAAGCCGTTAGACCTTTAGGGCAAAGCATTAGAACATTGTAATGAGACGTTAGAATGTTAGCTCAAAGCGTTAGAACACTTTGAAGGCCGTTAACTATCCATTAGTTATCTGTTAGTTTTTAGCCATTTAATGGATAAGCGTTGAAGTATGTTTTCCTGTGAATAGTCACAAATGTTCTGCCAAACACGCAAGCAGTGCGCTTTGGTATACTCAGCATTTAAAGAAGGTCTCGGAGATGATTTTTATGTCAATAAACACCCTGACAGTAAGAAGAGAATGGTGGAAATGTTTCATGCTGGAACACCTGAGGCTCTGAAAAAGCCACATTCTTTGTAACATGTCTCAACCTAATGGCGACATTTCAATAGTAGCCTGTACTGTTGCATTTGGAATGGGGGTTGATTGTAAAGAAGTTCATCGTGTCGTCCATTGTGGCCTTGCTAAAAAACCTTGAATGTTATGTCCAGGAGTATGGAAGGGCTGGTAGAGATGGACAGCCAAGTTCATGCCTTTTATTGATGGGCTACTTGGTGCACATTGCATGTATGACATCAAGGATTTTGTTGCTAATAATGCTGACTGTAGGCATACTTACCTTTACAGTCATTTTCCAGGGAAATTTACTTCCTCTGTGTGAGGTCACAAGTGCTGTGACACACGTGCTAAAGCATGTGGATGTCAACAAGAAATTTGCAAGGAACCTGCTATACTAGTTCTGGTTGGTACGGTAGATGAAAACCTGTCTTGAATCCGTTCATTCAGTTGAAGAAAATGACAAGGTACACCTCAGGACTGAAGTGTTCAACTGCATGAAAAACTTGCTTCTTCAAAATACTTCAGGGGCTGTGGCTTCTGTAAACATGATGCATGAATTCATCCCACTGCAAATCAAGCAAGTTCTGGATAATTGTAACAAAATTAAGACACTACAGCATGTAGAAACTTTTGTTGAAGTTTGGAGAACAGAATGCAACAGAGCAATTTTAAGTGCAATTCACCAGGTCTTTGGTGATGTTCACAGTGGCAAATTGGAGGCACCAGAGAGTGAAGACAAGTACACGAAGAAATTTGCTTAGGTATTGGCAGACATCAGCGGTGACTCTGAACTGTGTCAGCTGTTAAGTGAAAGTGACTTGCTTAATGTAGGTGTTTATATGGAAGACATTGATCAGTCAGGTAATGAGGAAGTAAACATGAGCGGTGTGATTGCCAATCTTTTTAAACAATAGCTAATTGTAAACATCATTAGAGACCAAGGGGCACCCAATTGCAAAATGTTTTCCAAAAACACCTTTCAAGAGGAAGGGGGTCATGTCTGCTTCAAATGTTAGTGACTGCCCTGAGTAAGTACATAAGTACAATCCAATTCTTCATGTTAACTTTCTAGCGATAATATCCCATGCTAGTGTTGCCTCTGAGTCTCTGAGGATGAATGGCAATTGCCTCATTAAGTAAGACTATCTTTGGGATAGTCAAATCCTTGCTAACATCTGTCAATGAAATTTCCACCTTCACTTGATTGGTTTTAGAAGCTTTTCCTGTACAATTACATGTGTAAATGTAATAAATTATCATCTTTCATGAACGTACATTGTAAGTGACAGGGGCAAAATGTCTTTAATTTTTAGTGCTTTTGTTACTAAATAGAAATGCTAATAAGCCAATCTATAAAGCTTCATAGGCATCTTTCAGTTATGTAGAAAGCCAAAAATTTTATAAGGGTTTCATTCATACATAAGTTGAAATTGAAGTGATTATTTTCTGTGAAGCAGGTCTTCTGTTGTGGTTCATACTCATTTAAAATAACTAAGGTGATGTCAGTAAAATAAAAGCCCTCTTTATTTGGGTTTATGTTTAAATCTCTTATCACAGTTCATGGAAAATACTAAGAAGAGTTAAGAAATATAAACAGGAAACAGTCACATGGAGCTTGGAAATTGAACTGAAGTTTCAATGAGGGATTTCATTTGTGTGCAATTTACTAGAAATGCTGGTGTGAAATTGTTTAACACTATTATTGCCTGACAGGCAAGCGGAAGCAGCCGAAGTTCTGATTCGCCGGTTGAAAGCCGGGGAGTGGTTCGGCCTCGCCGAAGTTCACATAGAGATCCCAGAATGTTTGTGGCCAATGTTCGAGGAGATGTGCCCTTTCTTTTACAACAAAAGGGTTCCTGCTGAAGCTGTGCCGAAACATATGGAAGACTACTTAGCAAGAACAGGCAGACAGTGCAGAGACGGGAGAAAGCTTGTGGGGGCTCTGTCTGCACAAAGGATCCTGCTTTACGCACCTCTGTTGCTGTGGTACGTGAACCATGGAGCGGTTGTCACGAAAGTTTCCAGAACAATCGACTATGAACCGGGCAAGATCCTTACCTGGTTCGTGGACCAGGTGACGGAGGCGTGCCGGACAGGAGACGCGGACAGCTGCAAGGCGCTGCTCGCCGAAATGTTTAAACTGCTCGGAAACAGCGCTTACGGGAACTGATCGAAGTGCTGGAGCGGCAAACAAACGTGATATACACGAAAGACAGGAACGTTGTCGACAGAGCGCTGCGGAGTGCGTATTTCGAAGACCTCGACGAGATTGGGCAGGCGTACGAGCTGGAAAGCCGTAAGCCTCGGATTACAATAAGACAGCTGTTCCAGATTGGAATCGCTGTCTATCAGCTGGCGAAGCTGTGGATGTTGGAATTCTACTACGACTTTCTCGATAAGTAGTCGACAGAAGAGATTTCGAGTTCATCCAGATGGACACGGACAGTAACTACCTTGCAATCTCCAGTGAGTGGCTCGAAGACATTGTCCGGCCAGAGCCGAAGCAAGAATTCGAGGCGGAAAAAAATCAGTGGCTACCTTGGGACAAGTGGAGCAGTCGGACCCCAGGCCTCTTCAAGATTGAGTTCAAGAGCAGCAGGATGATCGCGCTCTGCTTGAAGTGCCATTATGCCAACGACAGCCAGGGGTGCGAAAAAAAGAAGTTCAGCACGAAGGGGTTGTCGAAAACGCAGAACGAGCTGACATGGCAGCGGTTTGAGGAAGCGCTGGAAGACAGCAAAGATATCGCAACCAACAGAGGTTTCAGGATGCAGGATGGGCAGATGGTCATGTACGAGCAGCAGAAGGTGGGGCTGAGCACTTATTACGACAAGTGGTGGGTGCTGCCCGACGGGATACACACCGAACCAATCGAATATCACATCTAGTTCACGTCAGCCGGAGGAAGAGTAGTGTTTGGAGGGACCACCAGCAGCTCTTCGCGCTTGGGACCGTCGTGCAGATAGTAGAGAACGGGTTGATCCGGTTTTCAATGCCGAAAACTTTCAGACCAGATTGGGTCCATGGCTCTTTTCACACCCCCTTCAAGCTCGCCGGGCTGGTAGAGATAACGAACTTGGACAAGAGAGGGGAGTATTTTTTCGTTTTTTCCAACAGGCCACGAGTAAGGTGTCGACGGCCTCGCATAAACAGATTTTTCTTTGAACGCAATGGCGGGTTTCTTGCCGATAAGGCTTGTGACCTCGTTGTTCAAAGGCGAAACAACTTCTGGAAGTCTTTTCACCCAGGCAGTGGACCGCTTGCCCTCAGGGAGTTGCATTTCCATGGCGTACTGGTGGCCGAACAAGCGCTCAGCCAGAGTGCGGTTGAAACGTTCAACAATGGCCTGGTTGCGGTGAATGTCAAGGTGCCTGCGCTTGTCTATCTCTTTTGTGACAGCACCCATGAATTCGCGCCCAGAGTCAACCTGCAGCATTTCAGGCCATTTGAGAGGCCCACGCTTGTAAATCTTCTTAAAGGCCTGGGCGACCTCATCAGAATTTTTCGAAGTCAGGGGTTTGGCCTCTTTGTAGCGGCTGGCCACGTAGACAACAGTCAGCACGTATCTGAAAACTTTGCAGCCGTGGGGGAGCTTGTCGTGCGGCAGAAAAAGAAGGTCCGCCTGATGGACCTTATTGGGTGTAGGAATGTCGAATTTCGGTCAAGGAATTCGCTTCAGCACGGGGAGGAATATCTGTCAGAGCGCTTGCCTGATCAGCCACTTTTTTGCAGTTTCTTCAGGTACCTTGGCGGCCTCGGCTAATTTTTTTATCGCGGCGATTCCTTTCCAATAGCCCCCAGGGCCGTAGTATATCTTTGCAAGTTTGCCGTCCATATTAGTAAGGTGTAAAAAGGTTTAAAGGAACCAGAAGGCCGCGTAGCCCAGAGCGAGAGCGCCGGCACCCACGAACGCGAGTTCACCCTTTTTCTGCTGCTCGCTTGGCTCATAGAAATCTGAGAACTTGGGCTCCTTGGGGGGTGTCATCTGTTCGTCAGGATGCACCTGGTTGTAGAGTTTGAAGGCGTAGTCGGTGTTGGTGAAGTTCTGCTTGGCCTGCTCCTTTGTTTGCGCATTAGTCGTGATCCAGTCAAGAAGTCGTGTTCGGTCTCGCATGTATTTGGCCTAAGCAGCTTGATAATCTTCGAGAGCTTTCTCATGGCGCTTCTCTTCTTCAAGCGCAGCTTTGTCGCCCCCGCCAA
>Ga0099808_1264102_pt1 | contig 14658 bp, 12 predicted proteins | sample OrbTnscriptome_2_FD_81140 | JGI IMG/M metagenome (GOLD analysis project Ga0099808, IMG submission 81140) | Coral microbial communities from Puerto Morelos, Mexico - Orbicella T R B metatranscriptome (Eukaryote Community Metatranscriptome) | ecosystem: Host-associated > Invertebrates > Cnidaria >...
AGGGAAAAATCCTGGTATTTCACTGGTGTTCATATAATAAATTGATATTAATGTTATGATCAAATTATCTCATTGTATATATATCAGCATGAGCCACATCAGGGTATTAGGCCAGATTGAAATAATTGGCAATGATTCCAGAAGTCAGAGTGTTTATTAGGCATCGGAGATTGGAGAATTCTCCAGTAGCTACACAGAATTCTCCTGCTAGTTTGGATGGCCTGTACATATTTTTTTATTCACTCGTACAGGGCACGAAATTTAAAAAAATCTGCAAGTCACCATTTAGCGACTATTAAAGTGGTAAAAAATAGTCGCCAAATGGAAATTTTTAGCTACCAGATGGGAACTAGTTCAAAACTAACAAGACAATCTGAGATCGTAAGTTGGGCTGTAGCTAGACGTGCTACTACGACCGAGTGTTGATCATTTGCGGTGTGCAGCGGTTCTAAGAATGGCATGTGTGATATGTACCTTGCTAATAGATGCATGTCTCAAAGAAATATCATGAAACTGAACTGAAATATATATTTCATCATCAAAACTTGCTTATTTGGACTGACTGATACATGAAAGTGAAAGCTGTGGTAATTGTATTGAAGTTGATTTGAGTTGTGAGTTCACTTATGTTTTAGGGGAGATTGTGGTCACTGTCACGTTTGGTATTTAATAATTACACGTAAGACTTTGCACCTGAGTAACAGAGTGCGTAAAGCCCTACAATACAGCATTCACTGTTCATTGCAGTTATTTCATATGTATTAATCTGCACTCCTCTGAGTTTATAAGTGTCATCAAGTGAGTGTTTATAATAGTCTGGAAATACTGTACTAAGCTCTCAATGGATGGTACATCTAAGAGGGGGGCGTTGGCATTTTCACTTTTGCGGATTTGGTACTAAAAACTGCTGTTTTTTGGTTTTGGTGTCTTATGTAGTTTGCAGGTTTTCTTTTACTAATTTAGTCCTTGGTTTTCAGTTTTTGTCAACAATGATGGTGGTTTTTGAGATTTTTCTGTCCAGTGCATTTTACGGTTTTTCTGGTTTTGCCAAGGAAGTTACACCCCGCAGTCGCGCTAAAACTGTAATTCCAAGGGACCATTAACAGTTATAGGAATAAATGACAAGCCTAGTCTCTTTAGCAGCAGTTATTTGGGTCATAGCAGCTGCCAAGCAGACTATGAAAAGCTAAAGATAACATCAAAGCAAAAGACTATTTTTCAAATATCACGTGGCGGGGATAAAATCTTGTGGACTTTGACCTTAGACTGTGGACCAACCAGTTTCTATAGCTGAATTGTGAGATGTCTCCCCTTTTCATTGCCGGAATAACATTGCGTTCACTCGCTGTGTTCAGGTGGAATAAAAGCAAAGGAGAGACTGTTTGGTTGTAAAATATACTAGTTTGATTGTAAAATGAGGCTGCCATTGTGCGTACACACATGAAAATTCTGACAATGGCAATCAAAAAGTAACTTCAGTTTCTTTTAAACGAAAATCATCTAAAATCATTTTATCGTGCAATTTGTTTCTAGTTCCACATTGCTATAGGTCTGTGGAGCCCATTTACACAAAAAATGAGCTTTTTAGACTACGAAGTGTTCTGCACTAATGAGGGAATACGCAGAAAGAACTTCAGAAAGTAAAACAAGTTTAGGTAAATTAAATAACAGAAAGAGAGATTCTGAAGGCTACCAAAGCTTTGTTAGTGAGGGCTTTTATTTTGGTTTTCAGTTTTGGACTTATTTCTTGCGGTTTTGTGGTTTTTGACGAGTTTTTACATGGTTTTTTGGTTTCTAATAGGCCCCTACGCCCCCCTCTTCTAATAGTGCACATGTACCAGAGGGATGGCTTCTACTATATTCGTCTCTTGCATGAGAATCAAATATCTTATAACTCCCATTATTGCGTTCGACAGGACGCATTTCTAATCACGTAATGCATAAAAATTCGAGACCTGTGAATCTGTCTATCTATCGGGAGACACCAATTTCCCCCCCCCCCCCAAAAAAAATTCTTCAGGGGCAAATGACGTCATGTCTATGCTCGTCGCGTCTCCATGTGTTCATGGCATCTCCATGTGTTTATCTGCTGTTACCGGCAAGTTGCGTGTTTGAAGTTTGAAGTTAGAGTTAATGGCGTAAAATGACCTTGTAACTAAGATTTATCAATGTCTTCACGAAATGTGTACGACTTTTAATCGGGGCAAACACAAAGGTGCAGTTCGGCTGCTTGTTGTCCACTGTCTTGTCTTCGACCAAAAACCAACACTGCTTTGAGCGGAATAAATCGATGGAGGAAATGTGTTGTTTCACTTTGCTAGCTTTGATTTCTGTGCACAGAATATATTACTTTAACTTACCGAGTTGTATAGCTCGGCAGATGGCCATGATTCGTCGTGCTTATAACTGTCTTACCGAGTTGTCTAGCTCATTATAGCGGGTTAAATGAATGGAAACAGAAGCCGCACATTTAACTAGAGAATGTTGCTATGTAAACAAACACCTAGAAAGAATGTTCAGCTAGTTAAACGGCTTAGTGAATAACAGTTTATTTATTTTACATGAATGTAAATGATTATGTTGTTCTGGTCCCGTTTAGTCTCAGGTCATTGAAAGTAAATTAAAAATAACAAACAAAACTTGGCATAGACGCAGAGCCTGAATTATGAAATTGTACAAACCTAACCGAATTTCCCTTCGGGCCAATGAGAAGATTTTCATGAATGCAAATCGAATGGGAGCTTTAAAATTGCTTACAGGCCAGAGTTTAAGCTTGTTCTTTTGTTTGCGGTTTGAATTCATGCTGAGTTTATCTCAAAAAATTTTTTTGAAGGCCTACTATTTTTGCAAGTCTACAGAAACTGGCGCCGTCATGCAATGTTTTGAACAACAAAACGGCCATCGTAGTCTATACAGGGGACCTCTTTGCTGGCATGGACTTTGATACCATGATATATCTGTCTGTGTAAAACCTCGGTTGTTCATGAAAAATGTTTATTTTTAGCAATAGACAGAGGTTGAAAGTCAGCTAATTAAATCATTTAAGGCACATATATGAAAGTGACGGTGTCAAATGCACTCACGATCTTTGATTACTGCTAGTCAGTATAGTAGATACTGACACCAACACATTCTATTGTCAGAATAAATGAAGAATAGTTTTGTGACAAGGGTGATTCAATGCCCTATCTTTAGACATACTGTCTGATATCCCTCAATTATCAAATGACAATGATGTAGATTACCCGTGCAGCATTCACTATAATGATGATGATGATGATAATAATAATAATAATAATAATAATAGATTTATATAGGGCTAAAAAAATTATAAAATATTCTCAACCTCTTTACAATGTAAGACTAAGATTACGATAAAAATATAAGAAAAATGTGTTTAAAAATAATGCAATTGAAAAACATATTTTAAGACTATGGCATACTATATGCTAATTTAAATAAGTAAGTTTTTAACTTTGATTTAAAGACAGTCGGGGTTGGACTTAGTCTTAGTTTGTTCCAGAGAAAAGGTCCAGAGTGTGCAAAGGCATGATCACCAAAATAAAATTAATGTCCTGTGTTTGGTTCTGGGAACAGCAAGGAAGTTATGGTCTAGGGAGCGCAGGCAATAAGTTGTGTTAGTCTTTATGTGTAAAAGGTCCTTTATATATTCAGGTGCTTGATTATTAAGAGCTTTGTAAACAAGAAGTAACAGTTTAAGCCGAACATGATAAATCCCAGGAAGCCAGTGCAGATCGTACAAGGCAGAGGAGATTTGATCAAATTTGGATAGGTTAACAATTAGTCTAGCAGCTGCATTAGTTTAGTTTATTAGTTGTCTTTAGTCTTTTGCCAAATTCTGTACAGGTCAGAGAATGCTTTACTGCAAATCTTGCCAGTATGGACTGACATAGACATTGTAGTGTCAAACCAGGAGCCCAGATTGCAAACACTTGCTAGAGGTTGGATAGTGGAGTCAGCAACGGTAATGGAGTCAATTGAGATTTTTGGTAACTGATGGCTGGAGCCAATAATTAAAAACTCAGTCTTTGAGTCTTTGATTAGTAGACGCTTATGAATTAACCAAGCTCAGACATTGGAAATACAGGCTTCCACAACCACCAGAGCGTAATCTTGAGACAAAATGCGAAAAGGTCTCTTAATTTGAGTATTTTTGAGCAAAAATTCCTCTTGGGGGTTGGAAGGGCTATGTGATTGGTGAGTGTGGGAGTTATGCATGTGCATGTGTCACACCAATCACAGTGTGGGTTTTATCAAAGAACAAATCAAAGAAAAAAAATAAGATGGTGTATACATTAATCTGGAGAGGTGTCAGATTACTGTAGTTTTTCAGTCAAACATTTTATGGCTTACTATTTAGCTGTCTTACCATTACTGATGTAACATCGTATGTACATCATTAATTCCCAGTTTCTCTCTTGCTGTACATCGCAACCAAAAAAACTTGTCAAATTAACCAAATCATTACTGTAAACAGCTCCATGAATGCTCCTATCTCCAACACTTCACAAAAAAATAACTCTTGCACGCCTTGCGTCTTGCGTGCCTATGTTTGGCCTTATAGCAATTGCTTCCTTTATCGTCCTTCCCTCGCACTCATCTTTCATCTTGCCTAGAACTTTTTTATTTCTGTCACTGTAAAGCATGTGTTCTTTTAAATAGTAAACAGTTGCTTGTGTCATACAAACCAATGTCTTCCACCATGTCTCTGTAAACGTCTTCCGTCTGGATATCTAAGAGAAGGCTGTCTGTGTCTGTGTAAATAAGCACACACTTCGACTCATACTTAGTTTTCAAGTACAGTGAAACCTCTACTAAGCGGATGTCCTCGGGACCTTCCCAAGTGTCCGCTTAATAGAGGGTGTCGGCTTAATAAAGGTTTATTGTGTAATGTTTGTTAACAATTAACATTCAACGGTTCCTCTGTACTGTAATAAAGTTTGAGGTTGTTAACAAAGCTATCCAAAGTTCAAATTCATCACCTTTTATTACAAACTTTAATTTGTTTGTAATAATGCCCTTTCCATACAGCAACGATAATACAAGTACATTTAATCGACTATTTCAAGGACATAATCCAATGCCACGTTGTCAATTCAGTCTGGTTTCCGCTTAAGGTGGCCGAACACAGTTTTCGCGCGCGTTTTTGCTGATGCAATTCGGCATGCGCACAGGGATTGCAAAGAAAACAAACATGCCATCAATGGAGCGATCATTTTATTTGCTCAACGCCTGCCCTACCTGCGTTGTTTTTCTCTATAATTGAACCCAGTGTGTTGATGGCTTTGGTCTTTTATTACAAAGATATGTTAGAAAAGATAACGATGCAAAGAACCCAGCAATTCTCAGCTTTTTCCTTGTTACCGAAAGAACCCAGTTAAATGCAGCACATGTGTAGTAAGTCAAAAAATTGCGATTGAATGAAAATTGCACTCGGAAATACGCCTTTTACTCGAAAACCCCTCATTAGAATTTCACGAAATTTGGCACGAAAATACTTAAGGAAATAAGTAACTGGAGTATTGAAAATAATTGAACTTTAACAAAGGAAATTCTAGATATTCCAGTGAACCCTCAATAAGGGATAATTAAAGATCTCTGCTAAATTATTAGCAAAATGGTGTTAACTTGTGAGAATCGCTACAAGCTTGTTGCATGCAAATTATAAAGAAAATCTAATGTCTAGATTTTCTATAAGTAAACAAAACCGATTTTAAAGGCCTGTTTATATTTATTCATGTTGCCATGGTACATCCGTCAGCTTAACCATAAAAAAAAAACAAAGTTTGTGTTGTTAACTTGCTTGCTGCCATTTTTGGCGACTGAGGGATCAAGGGTTTTAGAGAAAAAGGTGAATGAACACAGGTATCAAAGACTGTCTTCAGCCACCTTAATAGAGGTTTTCAACAATAGAAATTAGCCAAAAACTATTTATTTTAGTGTCTGCGTCTGCTTAATAGAGGTGTCTGTTGAATAGGGGTTCATTATAAAGGGAAGTATAAGACATTAATTTTGGGACCAGGCTAAGTATCCGCTTAATAGCGGGTGTCCGCTTAATTGGGGGTCCGCTCAATAGAGGTTTCACTGTAATTATAGAAAAACTCATGCATCAAGATCTTGTTGTTCTCAAGAATTGTCATACCTGTATAAACAGGCTTGTTCAGGAGGAGCTTGCTTTTGTACATGTGTATGCCTCCCAAGCCATTTCCAAATGTCTCATGCCTTGCAAATGAAGGGCTGGCCACCAAACGATGTATCTTGTCTGACTCCCAGCTTTGGACAATCTTTATATCGACACAGTTTCTCAAGTTCTCCTTCACTTTGCTGAACACCGAGTTGTACATCAGTTTGTAAAAGTTACCTCAAAATCATTTTTTGCTTTCTTCCTGAATTCAGTGTTCATCGAAATGTATGGCTCCATCCAGTATTCTTGTGCGAACTCAATCGCTCTGTGCACCTTTTTCAAACGCAGCCCTAGTTTGAGATAAAACTGAAGCTTCTTGTGGTGTGCCACATAAATTTTTTGTCCTCTAACGTCAGTACTAGCTTCTCGCTGGTTGGTGGGTCCAATTTCAAGTCTTCCATCAAATGCTTTTGGTAAACCGACATCAACTCCTTTTCTGTGACCTTTTTCTCTGGCACAAGTGGATAGCTGCTGTGTTCTTTGTGCAGCTCTTCAGGGTACTCCAAGTCTACCTCTAGTATCCACCCCTTCTTTGAATTGTCTTTCATTTTCATTATTTGTTCTTCTGTGGGCAAGACACGCTTCCACTTAAACCCCTTTTTGGTAGTGGCAAGCTCATCGTCCAGCTGTAAAGGGTATTGGCATCTAAGTAAGTTTTATAATTTATTGGTTTGCCCTGGTCATATCCTTCAACCAGGAGGTTGTTTACCTTTGCATAACGCTTGCTCACCATTGAGATGCCTCCTCTCATTCCTCTCTCAATGAAAAGGTGCATGTCTTAATGATTCTGTCAAGAGCTCAAACTCCACACCCAAAAGTGTCGGATAAATTTGCGCTCACTGGCAAACATAATAAGAATGTATCGTCCATACATACAATTTTAGATGACAAGCAAGTCGCACATGCGATAGCTGAAGGGTCTACATAACATTTACAGATTGGTAACACAGTTGTACTTTTGCCAGTCTTGAAGTGAATTGAATGAGCATTGTCTGAATTGAATGAGCACTCTATGAGCATTGTATGAGCACTGAGATATATGGTTTACAGTAGTAATAATGAAGTCAGGGTACGATTTATTTGCAGTTTTCAGTTTTTTATGAAGTTTTGGAATTGTGCTGATTTATATTTTCTGTCAACGGAAGAGTGGTTGTAATTAAATGATCGATAATCGTTTTGTCAGGGTGAAGACAATACGAATGTTCATTGATGACAAGTATACGGTTAAAACAACAAATAAGTTTTCAGTGAGGTAGTTTATTAAGCGTTGCCAAATATCTTTAAAGATAATAAGGTGTCGATTTCAGAGAGAGAAACTTGTACTTTGTGGCTTTCCTTTGCTGTTTGTAGGATCAGCAGAGTGCTTTTAATTCCAGCTTTTAAATGAAGATTTGGGGTGGATTTTGGTTTATACAGTGCTGGATAAATTTGCACTCATGGGCAAACTCAAAATAACATATCTTTGATACATACAATTTTAGATAGACAAGTGGGTTGCACACGCGATATGAGAAGTATATGGTTAAAACAACAAATTAATTTCTGGTGAGGTAATTAGGTATGGTTTGCACTTGGGAAAAGTTTTCATCTTTGCCGGCAAAAAAAAAAACACAAAAATTTGAAACCGCAACCAGAAAGGAAAACGGAGTGTCACACTGGTGGGAGATAATTGTCAGGAAGGAGATACTAGATACCAGGTTGTCTACCCACATGCTTTTAAAAGACATGATATTGATCGCGATCTAAACCGAAGCAAGTATGCGTCCCATTGAAGGAGTGCTCATAGTTATTACAGTGATTCTCCATGTATTTTTTCAGCTTAACCTACAGCAGTTTGTTATCTTTCACTTGATGTACGAACAATGGGCAGATGAATGGTTGACTCTTTCAACAGCGACCATGATCAGAGGAAGAAATCGACATCGACAGTCATATCATGGTAGACAGGAGCATACTGTGGGTATTCCACGTTATCACCGTGAAAACCTTGAAAACCTCGAAATTGTGCAGGATTATAATAAAAGCCACGTCCGCTCATGATGAAAGCCCACGAACTAGAAGCAAACTCCTCGCGCATATCGTCTTTCATGTTATGCTGACAAGCGTTGACAGTTACCACTGTGATTCCCATTGTTTGGCTCAACTTGTTGAAAATCTGCCTGCCCCACCCAAGCACTATGGCGTCTTTGATGTTTTGCCGGTTCGCAAAATTTTTGCCAAAGCAGAAAACCTGCGGTCGCACTAGGCAAAGGCCCACAATGACAGATTTCCACCGCAAAGTAAACAAATTCTGGCAAAGATTTCCCAAGTGCAACCCACACCTTAGCTTTGCCAAATATCTTTAAAGATAATAGGGTGTTGATTTCAGAAAGAGGAACTTTTCCTTTGCTGCTTTCCTTTGCTGTTTGTAGGATCAGCAGAGTGCTTTTTATTTCAGCTTTTAAACTAAGATTTGGGGGTGGATAATACACTGTAACAGAAATTCCTTTATTATGTATTGGAAAATTTAGAAATTAATCTTTCTTTTGGGTTGGTACATTTTGCTGACCCTTAGCCCATGGGCTAACACAATGGACCTGGTACATGAACTACTTGAATGAACTACCAATGGACTGCCCTAAATGTAAACCCCTAAAATTTCTAACACAAAGGTTCTACAGTTTAGTTTAAGAATCAGTTTGTCTGCTTATGTTCCAATCTTCTAGGAACAATTTTTAAACATCATCGCTTCTGCATGCATTGTGTGGCATTTATTCAGAAGAGCATCCCAGCTCAAGCTTGGCAAACCATAATTTATAATGTGCTGGATCCAGCCGGTATTTTTCTGTGCATAGCTTTCTAAAGGATTTTTAAAAAAAAAGGCTCTAAGTCTGCATATACCACGAAAGGGACTTTCATCTGCTTATGGTGGTTTGTGAAACACACCTTGTTCTCTTCCTCTTTTGGCAGCTCTGTACTTGGTGGTCTTTTCAGCAACCCTTTGCATTTAGGTTTGTGCCTTTCAAGTAGATCCATTCTTTGGTATCCATGCAAACAACGTTCACAGAAATGTTTACTCTCATTATGCCTGTTTTGATCATACAAGAGAATGCTAAACCTTTTTACATAGTTGTAGTGTGTATTTTCACCTTGCTGGATAAGTGTCAAGTTTATTTGTGGAACAGCGCCGTCTTTTTCGCTGATTCTGTGAACAATAACATGGTCATTTTCCCAGCCAAACACATTTATGGCAAGATCTGGATTTTGCTTCTTGAGTTTATCAGTTGTGAAACCGGTGTTGGAAATTCAATACCTGTGAAATTAAGACCTTTGTTAGTTGGATAACTCCCAGGTCTTTTTGGATGTCTACCTTTTGGTGCTGGAAATATACCAGCACAAAGTGCCCATCTAAGACACTGGTTGTCTCTGTTTTGGATGTTGATGATTGCTTTCTTATTTTGTTACTTTTTTGGAGAGGAAAATAGCTTCCTCCATGAAATGGTCCATATTGATTAATACCAGTGATCGAGTGATCACTGATTGGCCTTTCAGGTTAGATAAAGTCTTTTATTTATTAACAAATGCATCCAAAATCCCGTCAATCACCCAGCCTGAACCTCCTTGTGATCATGCCTCTATTTCATCTTTCACTTGATCAATGAAGCGGTTAAAGGCGTCGTTTATCATTGTTTCATTCTTTCTGTTAAGAATAACAGGCTCATTTTGTTTGAAATAAGCTCCATGTATAATTTTTTGATGATTGAGAACTTAACAAGTAGCCCAAATTGTGTTTTAACACTCACCAAGCGGGCAATTTCATTTTCAGTCAATCAGTAAATCTTGTTTTAATTTTTTTTTTTTGCGTAAATTAAAGAAGATCAGCTTTGTATGGGTAACCTTCTGGAACAGTCATTTTCCATACATGAAGCCATTCACTAAAATTATTTCTAAGCAATTCAAAATCAGTGTGTCTCTCTCTCACAGCGCTTACAGGCTTGATAGGCCTCTTTTGTCTTTTGTTTTGTTCTTATGAAATTGGTCCATAGAACAATTCCAGCATGTCAGATGAGAATCTTGAGGCGGCCATTATGCTGTTCATACAAAGGCAACATATTTCTTCAGTAGAAAATAATTCTGTTACCCATTTACACACGCCTCTTTCTGTTACCCATGTTAACGGGGGTTCTGTTACCCATTTTAATTTTACAAAATAAGACCCCCAGGGGTGATTCATTTTACAGAAAGATGAATGTACGTACTAGTACCCTTGCAAAGGATTTCATTGTGGATTTGATGGTCGGTGCCTTCTCTGTAGTCACAATCCTTTGCTGCCTGCCTTAGTCTGGTAGAAAACTGTCCAATTGTTTCCCCAGGTGCTTTTAGTGCTTTCAGCTGTCTGAAGTAGTGCCTTGCATATGTTGTGTCGACCTTTGGAACAAAGTACCACAGCTTTCTTATAATCCTTCACATCTCCTGTGTTCGGGAGAGTGTAGAAGATGTCTTGAACATCTAGTCTAGCATACATGAAGTCACTTTATGGACCGAAAAGCACTGGTGACTAGCCTAGTTTTTTCACATTGACCTAGTGGCAGTCAATTTCTTTCATGAAAATTAGTTTCTGTAATAAAGGTAGAAATGCTGTTATGGTTTCAGAAACTTGAGAATTTCTTGTTCTTGTTTATCTCTGTCCATTGTACGTAAGTTTGCTTTATAAATTTGCTTTCCTCACAAGTGTGTTAGCAATCTTGTTCACGATAAAAGTATGGCATCAATTTTATCCACACTCAGCTTATCGGTCTTTCAATGAAACTTGTACCACATTTACAAAGAGACATAGTGATAAAGGACAGTAATTTGTCAAGTTACCATTTTTATCTATTTACTTGCAAAGCATGGTTAAGTAAATTGCTGTATGTTTTCTTAGTACATATCTTCAGATGTGATGATCAATCGAGAATAAATAGGAGTGACATACAATGCAGACAGCCTAGTGTTTGGAGTGTTTACTTTAACTTTAACACACTTCCTTGCCAAAATGAAATTTTCCAGAGGGTATGGGGGGTGTTCATAATACTCTTGGAAATTCCGAAGTAGGCTTGAATTCTGCTGCTCTCTCATGTCCAGTCTGTGTTCCTCCCCGAGAAGAGATGGCTGGACACGTGAGTGGCAAAGCATGTCTGTGACTTAAATTCATAATTTAATTCATGCGGCGCTCCCTTGCTGGAAATGTCATCTGATTACAACCTGGACAGGCACACATGCACTTACAGCTTGAAACATTTGCACATTTGGCATTCTCATGTGTAAAAAAATTGGTCTTAACCTATTTTTATTTATTAACCAGGAGATTGCATAAGCAATCTATAAGGTTTTAGTTGTGGTGCAGATTATGCAAATCATATGCAAATGATGTCCTTCTATCATCTGTAAATGTTTTGGAGCAATTCTGCTGACCAGTAGACAAAGCTCCTGAAATCGTTGCATTAGGCAATATAAAGATCTCTGAGTCTTAAATAACCACAAGAACAGCTTTGTGAAGGCTCTGTAATTCTGAAGCTCAAAGAAGTCAATACACTCAACTCGTGGTCACTGCTGACGCGAGCGCTGGGTAACCAGGCCACTATTAGACAATGTTGTTGCATCCTCTTTCTTAAATACAACATGACACAAGCTCTGAGCGGCAACAAATAAAATGAAATAACAATCAAGTGTAAAACAAAGAATGAAAGATGTTTACAAAGGCAAATTTAACTGCCCTACACAAAGTCCATCCTAATGTAAAATGAGAATATAACGAAGTAACAGTTCTGCTTGACTGCACCCCTCAGGGCTGGCAGTAGTCTTTGAAACGGATCGGGGTCCTCTGGTGGATCTTCTTTCAGTTGGCTGAGGGATCTCTGAAGCTCTTTGAGAGGTCCCTGGTCGTTCTGGAGCCGTGTCCTCAGGTAAAGATGTGCCCGGCTGAACTGGGTCAATGACTCTTTGGGACTGGTCATCCGTCAGATGTGGCTCATCTGGTTCCCCTACATGGCTATTGATTGCAGGACTCTTGCATTGTTATCAAATCCTTCCTGTTTCCCCTGAATCTCTTCCCTTCAACATCAACTTCATACAATCTTGGCGCAACTTCCTGGAGACATGTTGCTTTCTTCCACAGCTTCTTTCGATCTTTTGGATCTGGCTTCATTCTTACTATATCTCCAGGCTTGAGCTCTTTTAGTCGTTTGGCCCCTTTGTTGTAGTAGTGTGCTTGTTTCTCTCTTCTTTGTTACAACATCCTTGGCAGGCTTTGGAAGCTTGGGTTTCAGCAATCTTGCTGAAGTTGGGAGGAGAGTCCTGGTTCTCCTTCCTATCAGCCTCTGTACTGGCGAGGAATTGAGCCCTTCGGTTGGAGTATTCCTCCAGTCGAGTAGAGTGAGGTAGGGATCCTTGTGGTCAAACACTGCTTTCTTGAGGATTCATTTGGCCGTGTTAACTGCTTTCTCGACTTTTCTGTTTGATCGAGCATGGTGTGGAGAGGATGTGATATGCTCAAAGTCCCATTCTCGAGCAAATGTTTTGAAACAATATGGCACGCCGTTATCTTGTAATATTCAGACATTATTTTACTGGGGACGGAAAGGTGAGTTGTATACTAGCTGCCATATCTGATTGATTTCCTAATATAAAGATTTAAATAGAAAAGTTGTGTTGTGGTTTTCTTTAGTTATCGAACAAAATGCGAGTCGCCAGTGCTCAATTTTTGGTCGCATTGGCGACCAGTGAGTCACAATTTCAAGCCCTGTCTGTCTTATCCAGTGTAAATAGATCCACAGGAACCTTTGACCAGGGCCTGTTGGGTACTTTCTGTGGCATGAGGGGGTCTTTGGGTTGCTCCATGCAAAATGAATTGCATGTTCCGCAAGCAGAGAAATGGTCCCTGATAGCTGCAGTCATTCTGGGCCAATATAGGATTTCCCTTGCTCGCCGAATGGCAGCCCTCAATGCCAATGTGGCTTGCGTGGATTTTCTTAAGCATCTGTTCATGCGTGACTCTGTTCCCTCTGAAGAGTATTTCATCTTGTACTGTCAGTTCGTCTCAGTAAGAGTAAAATGCATGGATTTATGATGGGACTGCTTCTCTTCTCTCTGGCCACCCCAGCTCAGTAGTCTGCTTCTGCTGCTGCAAGACTGGATCATCCTTAGTTTTCTGTTGAAAATCTGCAAGACGCTCTCTTGTCACGGCAAGATGTTCACTCATGTTGACTTCCTACTGATTGGATGAACTCTAATTCATTCTGTGAGATATGGTCTGGTACGGGTAGGTACACCCTGCTCAAGGTGTCTGCTATGTACCTCTCTTGGCCTTTCTTGTAGACAACTTTTAGCTGGTAGTACCGACCAAAGGGGGTATCAAAGGTGGTGAGTCTGCTGGAGGCTTCATCTAGCGGTACCTGTCAGAACCCACTTTTAGCATCTAGTACAGAGAACACTTTTGCTTTGCTAAGGCTGGTGGCAACTTCTTCAATGGTAGGAAGAGGATAGTGAGGTCGCTTGATGGCTCTGTTTAGATCTTTGGGATTGATACATATTCTCAGCTTGTTGGGCTTCACCATTGTAACCATACTTGATACCCAATCTGCTGCTTTGCTCACTGGGGCCAGAATGTTCCCCTCTACCGTTCTTTTCAATTCCAGTCTTAGTGACTCTCTTAGGGTAACAGGTACCTTGCGGGGTAGGTGTATCACTGGTTGTGGTTTTGGGTTGATCTCTCTGTGGTAAGGGTTTGCAAGGCATCCAAGGCCTTCAAAAACATCTGCACATTCTGTCAAGATGTTGTCATCAAGGACTGTCGTCAACGTTGATGGCATACACCGGCTGTCTTGAGTTGTTATATCCACATGATGGAGGGAGTCTTTCACCACAACTTTTAAGAAATCCAACCTTGGCATGACTCTGCACTCAGAAGTGGTCTCAAATCTCCGTCAACAACCTGGAGCTCAAGGACATGGGATGAACCATCTCTCGTGCACTTGAGTTTGCACTTCCCCACTGGGTACATAACTGCTCCTTTGTACATGGTTAACTTGACCTTACTTTTCTCAATATAGAGGTCATCAGGATCTCCCATAACTCTTGCATAGTCCTTCAGTGGTAGGAGGCTACAAGTTACTCCACAGTCAAGCTGGAACTTGACATTAACATGGTTGTTTACCATCATTGTTATAAACAATTGACTAGCAACTTTATCAACTCTTGGTTTTCAGTGATCCGATTTTGTGAGTGACCATGTCGATAGCAAATTTGTCTTCCATATGATCTTCTATTTCTACCAGATGGAGTCGTTTGCCTGTTTTTGGTTGTCTTGTTTCCTTTGTTCTGCACTTATTTGCAAAATGGTTTGAAAGACCACACTTCTGGCACATTAAACCATAGGCTGGGCAAAGGTTCTTGTTCCTTGGATGTCTTCTGCCACAGAATTTGCAATCTATCAT
>Ga0099808_1081716_pt1 | contig 14301 bp, 22 predicted proteins | sample OrbTnscriptome_2_FD_81140 | JGI IMG/M metagenome (GOLD analysis project Ga0099808, IMG submission 81140) | Coral microbial communities from Puerto Morelos, Mexico - Orbicella T R B metatranscriptome (Eukaryote Community Metatranscriptome) | ecosystem: Host-associated > Invertebrates > Cnidaria >...
CAGGTATGGATGCAGGCTGTGTCCAGAGCCAGTACTCTCTATGTGTGTGTGTTACACAACATAAAAGAAAACAAAGCGCGGATGTGCCACCGAAAATGCCTGCACCAACCATACACAAAAGTGTGCCAGAAACATTCCCCCATTGAAGAAGCATCTGCACATACATACACGCCGAGATGGCCGCCGCGAGATATTCGTCCGATGTTCTGCAATCGAACAACTGTCAACTTTCCGAGGCCATTCAAAACCTCCCTCCAGAGCTTTGCGAGATAATTTACAAGGAGTATCTTGCAATAAAAAGAAGGGAAAAAAAGGAAATGGGTTGGGATGAGATACATTATGATATTGAAGAGGCACCCTTCTGTGAAAAACGATCAAGAATTGTAAAGGTCATGTTTTGCCGTAAATGCAACTTCTGTGGCCTAAAAGGAATCTGTTTCGAGTGTCATAAAAATGGAGTAAAACACTATATCAGCTACCCCATACATGCCGAGAACGACTGTGCCGAAATCTTTCAGAAATTTTACTGAGCGGCGACGATATTAACCTTCGTTCGAAGCAATAGTTTTGTTTTGAAATCTGTGAGTCGCGTGACATTTTTCTCAGAAAGACTCAGGAACCAAATATTTCCCAGGCCCTTGGAAGAGCAGTACTGAAAAACATGGAGGACAACTCAAGATTTTTTTGTTTGGGCCGAAAAAAACGAACCAGAACAGAATTACACAAAAAATACGCTCAGTCAACGCACTTTAAGTTATTTTTTTACCACAGAAGCTGCCTAAGTGAAGCGAGCAGGAGGAAACGAGAAAATAGCAAGATTTGATCACAGCGTTCGATCGATCGTAACATGTGATATTCCTTGAACACGGGACTCAATCGAGCCCGTTTAAGTTTTCTCTGCTTCTCGCATGGCTTCAACGACTTGATATGTTATCTGACTGGCCTCTTTCTGCCAAACAGGTGTAGAAAGTTCCATGAAAATAAAGCAAATCACGTGGAAAAGCACAATCATTATGGCCTTCAGAAGTGCTGTTGGGATATAATTTATTCAGCCAATCTCTAATTATAGCAAGCATGACATCATCTCGCCACCCAAAAGCACATGCGTATGTGTGAAAATACTGCAAAATTAAGGCAAAGGACAGAGAAGCTACACCACAGGTGATAGGAGAGGCAAATGGATCAATATATATAGCTTGCAGCATTATACTATCTATCAGCAAGCAAATGAAGGTGCTTTTGGATGTGAGGTTGGCCCCCTCTGATTCCTAATATGGCACGTACAGACGCTTGTCAGGGGTATGGGGTGAGGCTGTCCACGGCGATAACCCCGGGTGAACCCGCCCCGGCCCAGTGGAGACTGGGGGGTGCTCAGAGGTCCCTCAGGATCTCAAACCTCGTTCCCACAGGTAAAATGGGAATCGACAGCCGCCTTGTCAGCGGCAGGAAAGTCCTAGCTGGGGCTAGGCAAGAACAGCCAACGAGCACCCCGACAGGGCTTTTGACCTTTTGTGTGACCTGTCACTCAACGTCACGTGTGACAGTAAGATCTGGCTGGCGTGGATTTGTTTGTTTTTGCGCAAAGTTCGATGGTAAAGTCTCTTTAAGTTGGCGATATATTTCACGTGTGATCAGTTGAAACTCCGTGTCAGAAACACAATTATCATTCAGAGCTTGTGAGACAGACCTGTTTATCGAATCATGTTTTGCAATAGCCAGAGAATGGATTCTCGAGTGCTTATTAATTTTGCGTTCAAGCTTCTTGTTGACAACGGACAGGCCAGTGGAAACTGCGCCAGACAAAGCTGCTATCGCGGCAACAGGCGCGCTGATAACAATTCCAACACCAGTGAGTGATGTTGCAACAGCCCCAGAAGACAGAGCTGCCGTGACGGCGCCAAGGCCAACCACGGAATAGTGAATCTCTTTCCGGGCTTTTTTATATTTTTTCAACACAAACCTGTAATGCTCAATCTCAACAGATATTTCTTTTTCAATTTTACTTATTTCAGTTAGCCGGAAATTCTCGGCATTTGTCGTTTCGGGAAGGCTTGGATAGATTCTTCTTTCAATCTCGGCAGGAGGAGCGGAAGGCAACAGATTTACTGAAGACATTGTATATAAAGAAATTTAATTTAACTCTAATTCAAAAAGAAGCGGTAAGCCCTTGAAATCAAAGAGTTTGCCATTTTCATCTTTGACGCTAATAGTGATGCTTTTTATAAACGTGTCTGTAGAGCAGTCACGCAAAACCTGTTGCGGAGAACCATTGTAGCTTACCTTTTCAAAAGGCTCCCCTTTCACATCAAACAGGGCTAAGAGATCTGACCTTTTTCTATTGAACAGATTTTGTTCTTTGTCGATCAGATCACAATGAATAAAATATGTCATTGGAGCTGTAAACCTTTTTACAAATGTAAAAGTATGCAACTTTCACCCAATACCAAGAAAATTGGCTAAATCACGATCAAGTTCTATCGGTTTTTGTCCAAAATTTCTGATTACAAGCTGGCCAACAGGTTGATTTATTGATGTTTCCAACTGTTTATAGCCATATTTGCCGAACAGACCTTCTATTTCTTTTGCCATCCTTTCTAAACTGTAATGCCCTGGGATTATTTTACTGATTGATACAGCTTTATCTCTGTCTTTATCTCCAAGGTGGCTGAACCTTCTTTTTTCAAATTGTCCCAGCTGTTGAATAAACTACAAGATATGAGTTTCATGAAATGTACTTTTGGTATCGGCTCTTCAAAATAGATAGTCTTGCTGTTTTCTTGTGTGACAATAGTGAGAACAACCATTTTATATTTAACAAAAAAATTGTGTTCAAATACAATGGCGAATTTGTGGAAAGATCCTGAGTTTTTGCGAAAAAAGCGGATGCCGCGAAGAAAAAGGCGTGGACAAATTTTTTAAACCACTTTCCAAAAGCGGACAAAAGCCGGTTCGTTTCACAAGAAAGCGTCGACGAGAAAAACAACGCAACCGCAGAGGTGTTTTTCAAAGAAAGCGAAGGCTCGTTTCAAAGTGTCTTCGGCTCAGACAGGCGGTATTGGAGTGCGGAAATGAAAGAAGCACTTGGTTTGGGAGAAAGCGGTGGTTTTCCTTATCAATTGTCGCCACTTGGTTCAAAAGTTTCTTTGGCAATCCCTGCGGAACCTTTCGACAGCAAAGCGCCAAGCTTGAAGAAAATATTCAACACCGAAATCTACATCACGCCTGACCAATATTTCACGACAAAATTCCGAGAAATATTTCAAAAAACCAAACTCAGGCACACTTCTGGAACCGAATCAAAACACTGGTTAGGAGGGCCTGACATGAAATATTGGCCGCAACAGCTGAACTTTCCGGTTTTCTGCACGACACAAGGGTGCAGAATTTCTCGTGAAATCTTTGACAACGGGATAAATCTCCCCCCGCAGATAAGAGCTTTTTTCACCTTCCACGTGTATTTCACCGTCAGGCGCATTTTGTACCAGCTTGGAGGAATTCAGAGCATAAGCGTGTTGCCCGGAGATCCGCCTTTCAGCGAATTCAATAATCATTATGACGTTGCTTCGTACAAAAGGCTATGCAGGGAGTTCGGCATAGACCCCTCGAGCGATTTTTGCTTCATATACGAGCCAAACCACGGTCTGGGAAGCGTTTACGTTTACGCGTCCGGTGCGTCGAAAACTGACTACCTATACCTGTGATGGAACAAATTCAGTGATGAAGGAGGGAAAGCGATAAAAGGAAACCTGATTTATTTCATCGAGCCGGGGGCCGCTTCTGATACCCAATCGGACTGGTTTGCACCAAACACAGCATCAGGTTTGACGCAGTCGGGGTTGTTGAGAATAAATCAGTCAATCGAGGCTTTCGTTTACTGCATCCTGGGCGCACATGTAAATGTGAGAAGTAGCATTCTCAGCTCTGGTGGCCGGGCGAAAGAAGCACAGAGCGAGTTCCTGGTGCTGATGGAAGACGCGATCAGACAGCCCGACCTGGCCAAGAGCGTGCAAAGGTACCAGCTCGCAGTGGATCAAGCAAAGGTTAGGCTCAATCTTGCTGTAGCCCCCATGGCCTGGCTTATGCCCGCGCAAATGATAATCAACACCAAAAGCACAATCGGTTACAACAACAAGCTGAAACAGGCGGTCTCCGGGATGAAACTTGGGGTCAACAACGAGGTAAACCCGGAGACAAAAAAAGCTGCGCTCAAACTCATGGCAGGCAGCCCGTCAAAAATTAACCCTCCCAACAGCCATCCTTCCAACCCGATTCACAAAGCTGCAACAGCCGAATCAAGAAAATCAGCTTCGTCCGAAACTCAGCAAGCACAGCCAACGGCGCAAAAAATAGAGCCCAAGGCTCCAGATAAAACACTGCAACATGAAATAAACAAAATGTCGGTAATTGTCAGTGTAGTAGGCTTATCGGCTTTGCTGTTCATGGTTGGCGGCAAGCTACTGCTGCTTCTTAAAATATTTTTCGAACAAAAACGCCACCGCAGCGAGAACAAGCAGCCAGGTGTGCTCTGCCAGAAACCCGACGACTTGGCCGGCGGCTTTGAATAGAAAGCTCACAATCGAGCCAATCAGCCCAGGCAGAATAGAAGCGAGTTTAGAGCCAATATCTTTCAGGCCTTTCCCCAAATCTTTGCCGGTGGCTTTCAAAGCGTTAGTGATTGAGCCCACGACAGTGCCGATTGTGACCCCCGTGGCTAGAAGAATTGCAGTGACCGTCCCGTATTTTTTGAAGATCTCTTTGACCCTTTCCGAGAGAGGCTGCGCCCTTTCCCTTTCCGCAATCTGAGTTTGCAAACGCGCAAGCTCCTCATTTCTTTCTGCCACTCTGCCTTCTGCGGCTTGTATGTCGGAGGGCGAGGCATTCTCATCTTGGAGGATTACCTGGTCTTCCTCGTTTTGGCACTCCAGCTCGCTTTCCTGCTCTTTCACGTTGTCCAACGGTTTTGTTTGGTTGAGCCTTTCTTCCATGGTGTTTGTTTCACTTCCTTTTGCTGCGAGGCTGGCCCTGAGTCTGTCAACGTTGGCTTGTTCTTTTTCTATGTTTCTTGCTTTTTTTGTAAGCGAGTCCAATTCTTTTTTCTTGTTTTCAAGATCGGTTTGATAGTTCTTTTTCAGTTGTTTCAGCCTACGCAGCTCTGCTTCACTTTCAATATTGAAACCTTGTTTATCCTGAATGGCATCAATCTGAACATTAGTTTGCACGATTTTACGCCTCAGAACTTCCACTTCTTTCTTTTCTTCTTCTCTTTGCGAAGAGAGTGTTTCCGCCTGTTGTAGTTGGGTCTCTGCCTCTATCAGTCTTTGGCGTTGTTCTCTGATGGTGTCGCGGTCTTCAACTATGATGTCTTCAGCTCTTGGTCCCAGAGCTGCTTTTTTTGCATCTGTGAAAGTTTTTTGTAACCCTTTGTGGCCAATCTTGAAAATTTTGTAGTCACCCCCACTGGGGCCAAATGAAACGATCTCAGATTCATTACCTTTTTTGCTGAAACCGATTGGGCCCAATTTTTTGAAGTCTACCTTCGGGAACCATCTTCTGATTTTTTCTCTTGCCCTTTCAATCAGGGCCGGTTTGTCATCGAGATGAATGAAATTACTGAGCAAAGGGGTTTCTTCCTGATAAGAAGTGTCAGTGAAGTGTCATGAAGTTTGGAGGCAATACCCTGCAAGACACGGTTGGATATGGCATCTACAAAATCTTTGATGACCTTTTCCTTTTGCAGGAAAAGCGAGACGGCATGATCCTCGAAGGGATTCAGAGCGAGGATCTATGCAAGATCCGCTCAGGTGCGGGAGACAAGAAAACCTCGGGCATCGACGCTGAAAACAAGCTTAAAGAGGTATACGGAAGCAAGTACCGGATCAGGCTTGACCATCAGATCGTAACTGACCACGGCGCTTTCTACCCCCAGGCCCTTTACAACGACCTCGTATTCGAAGTAACCCTTGCTGAAACTGAACATGTGGTCAGAGGCTCTGATTCAACCCAGCTGAAATACAAGCTGACCAACATCCAGCTCGAGTATGAAATGATCTGCAGCAAGACTCTGGCAGACGAGGCGCACAGCGTTTACTCTAGCAGCAAAGAGTTCGCCTATGACCACATGATGCGTTCTGAAGTGGTGATCTTCAAAAAACACACCGACACGAGGCTCAACATCAAAGTCGATGCCCAAAAAAGGTCACTAAAAGCAATCCTGCTACTGTTCATAGAGCCGTATGTTGATGGCACCAGAGATTCAGAAAAATACATCTTCCCAGATCTGACTAAAGTCAGCGTCACGATCAACGGCTCACCCAAAATGGTTTACAACAACGGCGACGAAGGCAAGGACATGTGGGAAGAGGCCCAATGCTTCTTTGTGAAGGAAAAAAATAAAACTGAGCATATGAATTTGGAAAATTTTTACACCGGTGATAAGTTCGGGCTTGTGATTGATATGCGCTCCATGGCGGATCAGTCAATGTATGGAAGCGGCACGCGCATTGTGAACAGTACAGATGGTGTCCAGCTGGAAATCGAGCAGAAAGCCGAAGGCTCAGGAAACATGAACTGCCACATATTCGTCATCTCCGACTCCCAGTTCAACATTATGGACAGACAGTTTGATTCTGTGCAGAATTGAATATGAACATGGACCCAAGCAAGATACCCTTCAACGCTCTCATTGTGGGGCCGACTAACTCAGGCAAATCAAGGTTTGCAGTAGACCAGATCTACGGCCCTTTCCGCTTCAAGTTCGACTACATCGTGCTCATCTGCCCGACATTCGTGCAGAACAAGACCTACCACTGAATTGGTGAAAATGATCCAAGAATGAATGTGATAGTATGCGAGCAACACGATGTGGAAAAATGGTTGAAGCTAGTGAGATGGCTTTTTGAGGGCACCAACACGTTCATAATATTCAATGATTGCACAGCCTCCAAAGATGTGAAAGGGCGTACAGGCAAGCTGGTGAATCTCGCCTTTTCTGCTCGACATATGGGCATCAGCATTTGGGTGCTGACTCAGAAGATGACCGGCATAACAGCTTCCTTCCGGGAGAACGTGGCGGCGATCGTTATCTTTTACACCCCCTCGGCCAAGACCACGAAAGCCATTTTTGATGATTACGCTGGCGAACTCTCTCAGGATGAGTACAAAGGTCTGGTTTCAAAGCTGAAAGAGAGAAAGTTCTCTTATCTCGTGTTCTCGCTTCGCCACCCCTACGGGGTAAAGTTATTTTGAATAAAAAAATGAAAGTTGAATATATAGCCTTGAACAATGGCTGAAGAAGAGACCGCATTAGCAGAAGTTATGAACCTACTTCAAACCGAGCCCAAGCTGCCGAGTGGTCCAGCAGGTGGCATAGTTCCAACCGCCCCCGGACCTGACATTCCTGCTCTTCGTGAGCAGCTGGCCGTGCTGGTGTCTAAAGGCAAAGCCAAAGAGGCCATTGGAGTGCAGTTAACCCACGAGCAGGTGAAGTGCCTGAGAGACAAAGAGGTCGAGAAATACACCAAAAGGTACGAGACATATGTGGGCTCAGAGACAACAGAAAGTTTGATCGACAGCTTTATTTTTCTTGCATCCAAAGTGGTTGGAATGACCATTAAAATCATAGACATCGATGCTTACCAAAAAGAACTCAGAAACGACTACATCATAAACAAAGAGCTCTCCAATCTGGCCGGCAACCTTGCTTTGAAGTGTGGCTGGTTTCTTGCTGCGGCCAACGCAGTGCTGATCACCACAAAACATATTGATTTTAACTCGCATTTGGAGAGAAGGGACAAAGCAAAACTGGAAGAAATTCCTCAACAGCAATCCTCAACGCCCACTGAGTGATTGCAGAACGACCACAGTATTGCTCAGCATTATTATATTTGCTCAGCATACGCATTTGTTTCAGAATGTCTACCAAAAAATCTGAGAGCGCACCTGCCGTCACGGCAAATTCGCAGGGTGAGACCCAGACAGCACCTGCCGCCGATATCACACAGCAAGCGACAACTCCAACTGCAACAACGACAGCGTAGCGCGTAAAAAATCCCAAGCGTGTGGCTGCTGGAAAAATGGTTGCTGAAAGAACGTGGCTGGCCTGGGAACAACAGAAAAAAAGCCGCTGAGGCTTATATTGCGAACAACAAGGCAAAAGCCACCACAGCGGCCTCTGAGCCAGCCCCGACTACAGAAGGCGAAAGCCAAAAGTGCAGCAGAGAAAAAAATGGCAGCCTCAGCACCACCCAATGGCTTGCTGTTGGCAGCTTAGTCGTTTCACTGGTTGGGATTTATTTTAAACGGGAAGAGCTCAAGGTCGTATTCGCCAAAAAGAAAACGCCTGAGCCCACCCCTGAGCCCTCGCTTGTTGAGCCAGAACCTGCTCGCACGACACAGCCAAAAGGTTTAAAAAAAATGATTTAAACTTTTCCTAGTGAAATATATCAACATGCTAATAGTTGATGTTCCCCAGATTCCCATCTCTTCAGCCACAATTGCTGGCATTTCAATATTATGGTACGACTTCAACGTAAAGGTTTTTCATACAGTCCGTGATCTTTTGTGTTCAGAATATTTTGATAAGGACGGAGAAGAAATAAGAAAAATAAGAATAGAAGAAGACGAAGAAGATGAAGAAGAAGATATAAATTAATGTGGTTTAAACTTTTGTTTCTTTCCTAATATCGAACGCACCATGTCCGAAAAGAACAATAAGCTTGTCAAGACCGTCATTGATGCCGCTACTATCACTGGCTTAGCTGCTGGCATCGGCTGGGCTGCAAAAAAGGTTACAAAAGAGAATTTTACTTCTGATCCCAGCAGCATCGCGATGAATTACGTGAAGTTCACCGCCATCGTGGCGGGTAGCATTGCGCTCAAAGAGTACCTCGAGGACCAAAAAATCCTTCCCACCAGCGTCTGAAATTAATGATTTGAAAAAAAGCTTCCGATATATATAACACCATGGCAAGCATCACGATTATGGTTAAGGGGGCTGTATTGAACACCACGGCTTCTATCGGCGGAAATTATCTGGCGAGGGTGATTGGCGGGGGTGGCAAGACTGCACTCGAAGAAAACAAAATGCCATGACAAAGCCCTCAAGGCGTATCAAGTGGCTTATGCCAAATACACGCGCGACCGCACCAAACTTCTAGACTGGATTGCGACTAACGCTGAAACAAAGGAGGCCAAGCAGAACTTCACCAACACTGACTACGCCTTCAAACTCTACAACCAGCCGCATCCTGACAAACGAATGATACCCCCAAAGAGCCCAAGTTCTCAGATTTCTATCAGCTGAGCGAGCAGCAGAAAAAATGGTGAACTAATGTTCGTGGGCTCGCTCTGGGCTACGTAGCCTTCCGGTTCCTTTAAACTTTTTTAACTCCTTCTTATAGTACCAATGGACGCCAAACTCGCAAAGATATACTACGGCCCCGGGGGCTACTGGAAAGGTATCGCCGCTATCAAAAAATTAGCCGAAGCCGCCAAGGTACCTGAGGAAACCACAAAAAAGTGGCTGATCAAGCAAGTGCTCTGGCAGATATTCCTCCCCGCGCCCAGGTGAATTCCTGGGCTGAAATTCGACGTTCCCGCACCCAACTCGGTCCACCAGGTGGACCTTCTTTTTCTGCTGCACGACAAACTACCCCGTGGGCGCAAAGTTTTCAAATACGCGCTGACCGTTGTCAACGTGGCCAGCCGCTACAAAGAGGCCGAACGGCTGAAAATTCTGATGAGGTTGCCCAGGCCTTTCAGAAGATTTACAAGCGCTCGCCTCTGAAATGGCCTCAAATGCTGCAGGTTGACCCCGGGTGCGAATTCATGGGCGCTGTCACAAAAGAGATGGAAAAGCACAAAACATATATCCGGCGCGGGCACGTTGACATTCACTGTGACCAGGCCATTGTTGAACGTTTCAACCACACCCTGGCTGAGCGCTTGTTCGGCCACCAGTACGCCATGGAAATGTAACTCATTGAGGGCCAGCAGTCCACTGCCTGGGTGAAAAGACTTTCAGAGGTTGTTTCGGCTTTGAACGAGGTAACAAACCTTATCGGCAAGAAACCCGCCGTTGCCATCAAACAAAAAGCTGTTTATGCAAGGCCATCAACATCTTATTCAAGGCCTGTTGGAAAAAGCGAAAAAATACTCCCCTCTCTTGCCCAAGTTTGTTATCTCTACCAGCCTGGAGAGCTTGAAGGCGGTGTAAAAAGAGCCACAGACCCAATCTGGTCTTTGAAAGTTTACAGTATTGAAAGATCTTTTACCAAACTGGATCAACCCGTTCTCTACTATTTGTGTGACGGTCCCAAGCGCAGCTTTGTACGTGAAGAACTGCTGGTTGTCCCTCCAAACACACAATTACCCCCAGAGCAACTTTGAAACTTCGGCTTCCAACTCTCTAAGTTCATCATCTGTTAATGTTGGCAATATATGCATGTTGGTGTACCCGTAAGCTTTTGTATGGAAACCGTCTTCGCCTATCGATCGCTTTGAATCAAATGGCGAAAGCGAAATTTCAAAGAATGTTCATTCCGTGCCTTAGCTGCTTCGCACCAAAAAGCGTTTCCTTGTACTGTTCATGCATTATTTGTTTCTTGACAATGCTCTTTTTTACGCCCTTTGCTTTTTTGATATTTTTTTCGTCCGCCTTCAAGATAGAGTACATTTTCGGTCTCAGACACACACACTCTGCTATGGGGGTTCCGGGACATTCGTCTTTCATTTTGCCCAAGACCTTTTTGTTGGTGTTTGAGTGGAGTGGATGCTCCTTTGGGTAGTCACTCGTATCATACAGATTTTTGTTCGTTTTGATGTCTTTGTAAACGTCATCCGTTTCGATCTCAAGCAGAAGGCTGTCGGTGTCTGTGTACAAGAGCTCGCACCTTGAGCCATATTGTTTTTTTAGCTCGTTGTAAAAGAAGTCGTACATCAGGATCTTGCTGTTGTCAAGGATCGTCATCCCCGTGTAGACCGGCTTGTTGAGAAGCAGCTTGCTTTTTTGGATGTCGATTCCGACCAGGTCATTTGAAAAGAAAACGTGCCTTGAGAACAAAGGGCTGGCAACCAGTTTCCTTATTTTCTTTGTCTCATTGGTGCGCACTATTTTTATGTCAACATGGTTACGCAGATTTTCCATGGTTTTGCCGAAAACTGAGTTATTCATGAGCTTGTAAAAGTTCTTTTCAAAGTCGCTCTTTGCGTTTTTCCTAAATTCTGTGTTCATCTGGATGTACGGCTCCATCCAGCATTCTTGTTCGAACTCCAACACCCCGTGCACGCGCTTTAGTTTCATGCCCTGCCTCAGATAAAACTGCAAGTTTCTGTAATGCACAACATATTTGCTTTTGTCCTCAAGCGTCAGCAGCAGTTTCTTGCTGTCCGGGGGTTTCAGCTCCAGGTCTTCCATCATCCTCTTTTGGTTTCCGACATCCATTCCTTTTTCACGGCCTTTTTCTCCAGCGCCAGGGGATAGCCGTTGTGCTCCTCGTGCAGTTCTGCTGGATATTCAAGATCAACCTCAAGAATCCGACCATTCTTTGCGTTTTCTTTTTTCTTTAGGATCTCCTCCTCTGTGGGCATAACACGTTTCCATTTGAAATCTCTTTTCGGGAGGGACTTGCTCATTGCCCATCCGTAAAGGTTGTTTGCGTCGAGATACATGATGTATTTTTTTGGCTTGCTTGGGTCATAGTCTGGTACTAGCGGGTTGTTTGCCTTAGCGTATCTCTTGCTTACCATGGAGATTCCGCCCTGCATTCCCCTTTCCACGAATAGATGCATTTCAAGGTCTGTGAATAGCTCAAGCTCGACCCTCGTCTTTTTCAAGAGCACATCCCAGCTCAGGCCTGGCGATGTGTAATAATGCGCCGAATCTAATCCGTACTGCTCTTGGCAAAGGTTTCGGAGGTTCTCAAAAACATCCACCAAAAGGGCGACATCCGTTTTCATGTAAAGATCGTGATAATCGCCCAGCGTTTTGCATTCAAAAGCCTCCCAGACAGTCTGCGCGTGCGCATACTCTTCGTCTGTTATGTGCTTGTCGTTCAGCTTGCTGCAAAGCTTCTCTTTGTCCCGAAGCCTTGTCTCGCTAAATCTTTCCCATGAGTCCATGTACTCATAAGGGTAGATCCCTTTTTTTGTAAAGCAGGTCGCTGCCTTTTGAAATCGTTGATGTTATTTTCAATGACTCCTTCGGTGTTGCGCTAACAAGTGAATCAAGGCTTCCTTGCAAAAAGTTCAAGCTGTCGATGAAACGCAGACGTCCGACTGAAAATGTGATGTATTTCTCCATGTTCTTGGCGACGCATTTCACCTCTTTCTCCAGCTGCGACATCGCTTGCATTAAATGGTGTGTGTCGTAGCCCCTCAGGTTGTGGAATACAACTGGTATTTGGTCCGTCTTGGGATTTATTTGCAATTTCTTATTACATTCGCTGTGCGCGGCTCCGCGGTACCTGCCCGTTATGTGGCAATGGTCCTTTACTGCATCTCTGAAGTTTTTCTTCATCAAAGATTCTGCGCAGAACAAACATGTTTCCTGATTTTTTTCAATCCATTTGTCTATTTTGTCTTTTTCTTTTCTTTCTCTTTTTGGCCCAACAAATTTTATTTTTTTGAGTGCCAAGTAATAACAACCTTTGACTTTGGCCGCAATAACTGCCTGTGTTATGGTCGCAGACGGGTATTGAGTCTAAGAATTCGTCTTTTATCAAACTTTTGTTACAAATATGGCAATCATTTGCATTTTTGAATTTTTCCCAGTCTTCGGCCATCATATCAATCTGCTTTGGTACGGCCAAACTCTCTCTTATTTTCTCCTCTTCCTGCAGAGTGTTGCTTAAAAACGTTCCCACTGCGTTTGCGCCCCTGTAAACTTTTGACCCTGAAACTTCACCGTCGCTTCTCACAACCATGTAAGAATACCCGCATGCCTCATGCCTTTCAGTTTTCTGTGTAGCTTTTTTGCTCTCTCTCTGGCCCATGCTTGCAGCCTGGAATCTTTCTGACTAAAGCCTCAAAGTCCGCATAAACCATGAAGGGCATCTTCATCTGTTTTTTGTGATTTTGGAAGTAAAGGGTGTTTTTCCCCTCCTCTGGCATCTCGATCCTTGTCGGCCTGCCGTTCACACCATTGCAATAGTTTTTGTGGTTCTCGAGCATGATAAGCACATCAAGCAATAGTGGGTTTTATTGTTCAACGATTTATCAAACAGCAAAGCGCTCACCCGTTTTACACAACAATAGTGCTGTGTTCCCCCTGACTCAATTAATAGCAGGTTTACCTGCTTCACATTCTTTTCTTCTCTTCTGTTGCTAAGCCTGAGTGGGAACACATTATTGTTTTCACAGCCAAATACGTTTATTGCGAGGTTTTTGTTTCGGGCCTCAAGCTTGTCTATCTGTTTTATCAGTGTTGGGAAATCGATGCCTTCATAGTTAATACCGTCGTTAACCGGATATTTGCTTGTTCTTTGCACGTTCTTCCCATCTTTTGGGGGGAATAAAGCGGCTCTGAGAGCCCACTTCAGGCATTCGTTGTCTATGTTTTTCACGTTAAATATTGCCTTCTTATTTGCCAGCCAAGCTGGAAGAGGCAAATAGGTTCCTCCAGGAATTGGATGATAGATTTCGACATCAACGTATGCAATCGTTATTCTTTTAACTTCCCATCCTGATCCATTCTCTGACCAGTGCTCTATTTCTCCTTTCGTGTTTTCAATAAATTCGTCAAATTTTTGCTCTATCTGGGCCTTATCAGGCCTCATGAAAAGGTTCGGTTGGTTGATTTTATCACGAAAAAAGTGCTTTATTTCTTGAGTCTTTCTGTCTCTTTCTCTTGAAAAGTTTACTTCTAGCGCAAAACTTACTTTTGCGCTTTTTAACCTTTTGATTTCTTGTTCAGCCAAATCAGTGAACTTTTCTTTATTTTCTCTTGCAAACCTTAAAAGATCTTTATTGTTTGGATTTCTTTCGGATACATCCATTCTCCAAGTATGAAGATCTGGGGAATTGTATTGGTATGTTTGGAATCTGTCATACAATGGATGTTTTTCTGGTTCTAATGGTTCACTTTGGTTTCTGTTTTCCATCATCAGTATTGGTCCGTAAAACATTTGCAGAACATCGGACGAATATCTTGCGGCAGCCATCTCGGCGCATATAAATGTGCAGATACCTCCCCAACAGGAAAACACCTCTGGCACACCCCCGTATATAATCAGTGCAGGCATCTTCGGTGGCACATCCGCGCTTTGCTCTCCTTTATGTTGTGTAACACACACACATAGAGAGTAC
>Ga0099808_1128181_pt1 | contig 14135 bp, 3 predicted proteins | sample OrbTnscriptome_2_FD_81140 | JGI IMG/M metagenome (GOLD analysis project Ga0099808, IMG submission 81140) | Coral microbial communities from Puerto Morelos, Mexico - Orbicella T R B metatranscriptome (Eukaryote Community Metatranscriptome) | ecosystem: Host-associated > Invertebrates > Cnidaria >...
TATTTATTGGTATTCTTCTTACCTTTTCACCAATGCATTTCTTAGGATTTAATGTAATGGCAAGAAGAATCCCATCCTTTCCAGATTCTTTTCATTCCTGGAATTCCCTGTCATCTATTGGATCAGGAATAACTTTCCTATCTTTCATGTATTATTCATTCATTCATTCATTATTATTAGTTATCTTTATTATTATTTCATCTTATATATTAATGCTATCTTCTATATTATAATTGCTGTAACTTGTAGATGAAATAATTCTGTAAACTCCATTTCCTCTAATATTAGATTTAGAATACAAAACCTTCATTATAATATTATGCTTTTTATTGTAAATATAAATATTATTCATGTATTATTATTATATTATAGATTAAAATGATAGATTATTATTATTCCTATATTTCCTTATCATTATAATTAAGTTCTACCATGAAGGTTACAATCTCAAGATACAGCTTTTATTTTATGAGGGTTTATTTTCCCCAATCTCATGACATTCATTCATTTATATTATTTATGGTTCATATATTAATTCATAGATAATTCCATTGTATTCTATAAAAATCTTGACTATAATTCAATTCTTGTCTCGGGAATCTCTTCCTCGTATCTTAGGGTTATATATTAATTTCCATCATTATTATTCATATCTTGAATGCAGAATATATATTTTAATGTTATTATCTTCTAATTATAAAGTTAATAGCATTTTATTTACTGATTCTTGCTAGGTTGTTATTATTTTATTCATACATTAATTATTATTGATCATAAATTCTATTATCTACATTCATTATTATTTATAGATGGATATCTTATTATTTCTATCTATATCTCTTTATATTTATTATATCTATAGAAATTTCAATAAACTTGTCATTAATTAATTCTTAGCAATGGTCTCTTATATTAAATTAGAATGAAAGTCTTACCAAAATATATTATTTATCTTTTACTTATCTTTTCCTTCGGTACGCCTTCATTTCCTTATCTATTAGTTATCAACCTATCATTTATTATTCTTATTCATTAATATTTAATAAAGTTCATAGACTCACTCACCATATATTTATATTCTTGTTTACTATAATTTATTTCACTATTTATTTTCATATACAAGAATCCTAATCTGGCAAGCTACAAAAGGGGAAAACGAGGTCACTGATTTTATATTATGCATTCATGATTTTATTTATCATTTCCTTATGCTTTTGCATTCTTCTCCAATATTTATTATTCTATCCTTATCATTAACTTATTATTATTGACCATTATTTCCATATCTTATATTAATATTTAACCTTTACATTAAGGATTACTTCACCCAATATTTATTAATTATATTATGATCATATTTCTCTCATATTTTATTCATCATTAATAATATTGACCATTATGTTCTTTTCTTTCTTATGGTAATTTCCTTATAAAAATAGTAATAAATAATAATGTAAGATTGACCATTGACAACTTACGAATTATCTTTGCTGGTCCATTAATTATAAAGAACTAAATATAAATGATGAGGGACCAGCCGCAAAGTGAAATCGCAAGTGAACGAAGGTATAATTTAATTAATAATCCAGAAATCTTATCATGATTAATGTAATGTATGTCTTAGAAATAGAATTCTATTTCCTTGTCTATCTTTATTAATTATATTGGTATTTTATTTTTGCCAAGTAATCCATAGAAATCTTAATATTAAATGATGAAATAATTCATGTATTATCATTCATTTCTATACACCACTTAATAAAAGTGGACATCAATCTTTAATTATTAATAGATTGATGGGCTAATTGCTAGTCATTATATCTCTTATATGCCATGAATTTATTAGATGAAAATGATTAGATTAAATTCATGGCAGGTTATCACCATTATATATAGGGGCTTTTTATATTTATATTCTTCATTTCTTTATATAAAAAGCCCATAATAAATAATAAGATATAATTCCTGCATTTTTATATATTTCTTGCTATCTTATAAGATAAAAATGCAGGTAAGAATAAGAAAAGAATACCATGAAAAATCCAGCACTTTTAATTTATTTCTATGGATTTTTCATGTCACTAGAGCACCATTACCATCTATCTCTTCTTTATTATTGGTGCTCTAGTCCATCATCATATTAATATGAAAGGAAATAATAAGTGAATTAATATGATGATGGCACCTAAGGGCAAATAAGAATAACAAAAATACAAATTCATTCTTATTTGCTAACTCTCTTTATCCTCATCCATTTTTATTAAAAAGACATCCGTATGTAATTACCTGGAAAAATGGATGAGGGAATCTTTAATTTATAATGCTCATATTTCATTCGCACTCATCACCATAAGTTATTAATATGTGATGATTATGTGATTGCTAGTCTATTATTTATATTATAAAAGTGGCAGCGTATATTTTTGTCCACCTCTGCTGCCACATTAAGAGATTTATATTATATTATTTGCACCTTATTTTAAAAGTAAAAGATAGAAATATTAATATGAAAATAAGGTGCAAAGATGATAAATAAGAAAGAAATATATCCATGAATTTATTCTAGATGAAATTTCTTAGGTGAATAAATTCATGGGGGGATTTTTAATAATAGTAATCTCTTATAGTTAAAAATCCCCTTATAATAAATGAATAACCATGAATTTTATAGAAGTAATAGATAATAAAATTCATGGTAGAACATTAATAATAACAGATTTTGGCTACTACAAAAATATTAAGATATAATGCCAAAATCTGATAATAAAGGATGAAATTTCTTTGGATTACTTATGAAATTTCATCTATTATTTATATCTATTACTTATATGACAATGACATCAATCTTTCATTTATATAAGATTGATGGGTCATGTGCTAGTCACTTATAGAATTATATGTTGCTCTTATTTTATTTCATTTATCTTTTAATTGATAATAAGAGCAACATCATATATTAATTATATCTTATATCGCCCATCGTCTATGACCTCTTTTAAATATATTATTGACGATGGGCTACATCATCTTTTATATTCTTTATTGCCCCCATTTTTCTTATATCATTTATTATATGGGGGCAATATGAAAGTAAATAATAAGTGACATAAGTTGCCAAGCTTTAATAATAAAGAAAACCATGAAAATAAAGCTTGGCAATAATATATATTTCTTATACACTAGCCTTTGGCCCTCGCCATATATTTAAATTAAAATGGCGAGTCATTGATTTATAAGATATAACATGTAATTAAATGGCCATGAAATTAATGGCCAACATGAATAATAAATATATGGGATTTTACTATATGAAAAAGAAAGGTAAGTAAAATCCCATAGGCTGTGGACCAAGAGTTAGAGAGATGAAAGGACCGGTCCACAGCTATAATCCATTATTATTACTTATGTTGGAAAATTCTCTAACTATATGTCTTTTAATGGAGAATTTTCCTCTTATTTATTATTCATTTTATATTTCATGATCACAACTTTATTTAAATGACGTTGTGAGGCCATCGATAACGTCATAATCTCTTCTTTTATGCCTTTTCTATTATTATTTATTTGTCTCTTATGTTAATAGAAAAGGCATTAGATTAAAAGATATATGATGGCAATATTTTATCCGGCTCTCGTAACCTTCATTAAAGTAAAAAGTGGGGACAGAATATAAAATATTGCCATCCTTAATATAAATATATGACTAGCAATTGACTTAGCAGAAATTTATTATGAATTAAATCTGCTATCATTGATTTATAAGAAGGAAATGATTAATAATAGCCATTAAATTTAAATAAAAGAACTTAATAAATTTAATGGCGGGAAAAATCCCTTATAAATAATAATCAATAAATATGATGGGATTTTTCCAATAGTCAATAATTTATATTAACGATGGCCGCTAAATTTTATTCTATTTCTTTATTATAATGCGGCCATATGTTCAATCACTTATTATTTGCCTTTATTATTTTCCAGCTTATGAAGCCTTCAACACGGAAAAAAGGATACGAATAAAAATAATAAAGGCAAACATCAATATATTATTACACTAGCATATGGCCTGTCAACCTAATTTAAATAAAAGGTTGACATCATTTGCTAATCATAAAGGAATAATATAAGAGATAGCAACCCCATTTTCTTAATTCATATATCTTTTAATAGAAAATGGGTTGCAAATAAGAAAAGAATTAATAAAAATAGACCGGCGGCAGCAATTATTATTAAAATCTCTTATTATTTGCTGCCGCTATATTATTATCTATTATATTATTTGGAGATTTTCTCATGAAGAAATTAATATGAAAATCTCCATAAATTAAAGTAAACATCCCATTAATTTTGGTAAATAAGAGATAAAAATACAAGACCAAAATTAATGGTCCATTCATGAAAATTAACTTATCATTAATTTTCATTCATTATCTTCTTATTATTACTTGCCACTTAATATTAATTCATTTTGCAATAAATTAATAGTGGACAAAATCTTTCATTATTATTAGATTTTGGGCCATCTGCTAGTCCTATATATTTCATTCTTGATGCCCGATCATTAATAATAAAGAAATATATTAACATGTTCATCGGGCATCTATATCATATATCATTTATCTTTCTTTTATCTTATCATATGGCTTGTTATTTTAATGATAAGTAAATTGCTATAGCAAAATAACAAGCCATATAATATAAATTAATGGGTGGCCGGAGACTGCGAAAGGAAAAAGAAATAGTGACAATAGATTAATGGCCACCCTATAAATTAAAAGATAAGTGAACTAACCGATGACCGCCAATTTATTAATAATTAAAAATTGGCTCATTTGCTAATAATAAAGGAATAAGAAAAGTGAACCATCATTTGTTAAGAAATGAAAGACAAATGATGGTTAGCAAGCCAAAATATATTGAAAAGAAAGGATTATTATATTTTGGCTTTATCCCTTAAGTAATTTATATTCATGTTGCATTTCTTTATAAAATTGATAATCCCTCAATTTTATAATATAGAAATGCATGTGTGTACATTAAATTAAATGGCAAAAAGAAAAGTAATAATCCATTTAATTTAATGAGCCCTGTCAAAAAGGGCATATGAACATGCTAGTGGATTATTATTTTGAGGGTTGCCAAAGAATTTTCGTATCCTTTTATTTATGTAGGAAGTCACCGGCAACCCATTTTATTCACTTATTATTAATCCTCACCATCATTAATAATTACGATAAAGATATTAAAAGTAAAATGATGGTGAGGAAGTCTGACCTCTTATTATGAAAATAAATGGTAATAAGAAAGAAAAAATATGAACAACCATTTATTTTCATTAGTGGTCAGGTTGGTCGCTCCTTCATTCATTTCATTCATTACGGTTTTTGTCCTTACCGTTCATATTTCATTTACATTCATATTCACTTTCTGGCGTACCAACCTCTGTTTTTTATAAAAGATAGAAGTAATAAATAAGGAAACAGAGGTTGGGCCCTACACGGCTATTAATTTTGGATAAGAAAAATGACTGCCAAAATTAATAGCTCCTACATCCTCATGAATTTTAATATATTAGTAATCCCTTTTTCATTAAAATTCATGAGTCTTATATAATTACATGTAAAAGATAATAAATAATATGCTATATCGCATAAACTAAAGTGCCAAGCATATGCACTTTGCGGTTGCTAGGTCACTATTTATTTAGGGGGTTAACACCATTATATTTATTGTATTATTATTATTATCTTTCTTTTACTTTAATTATTACTTTCATTACGCCTTATAAGAATACAGAAGATAATAAGAGAAAATGATAAGGCGTAATGATAATAAGAGATAAAAACCATAAATAATATAATAATATATATATCTTTGCCAACCCACTTTAAATATAATAAGATGTAGAAATTAGTGGGTTGGCCAATCATTAATTAATATATTATTCTGCCATTCATTTTATCATCATCTTTTATATTAATGAATGGCAGATATATGAATAATAAATAATAATATGTGCACCCATAAATAAATAAGATGATAAATATGATGGGTGCACAATAATATAAATAAATGATTAATATTTGGCTTCTTTTTATTTACTAATCTTTTAATATGAAAAAGAAGCCAAAGACATTATAATATAGACTAGCCTATGACCTATCATTCATATTAGAATTAAAGAATGATATCCTCTTATTTTAAGAGGTCATAAGATAGAAACCATCATTAAATTTATTGATTTCTTTTATAATTTAATGATGGTTAATAGACGGAAAAATCTCTAATAATAAATTACTAGTTGTCATGAGATTTTTCCGGTTACTTATGTCCTTCATCACCATTAATTTTCCCTTCATCTCTTAAATTAATGGTGGATATGTCATTTATCTTTCATCTCTTTATATAATGGCATTCTATTTTTATAGGTTGGCCTAACTCCAAGAACTGGAAAGAAGAAAGAGATAATAAAAATAGAATGCCTATGAATTAATTTATGACTAGCAATTGGCCATTTTACAATAAAAATAAAAGTAAAATGTCCGAATAAAATATGAGGATAATAAATGAATGAACTACCATGGATTTTAATATATTTCTTGTTATCTTTTAATTATTAAAATCCATGGTCTCTTTATCTTTAGGGATTCATTCTTTTATTTGTCTTATATTTTATATTAAAGAATGAATCCCCCATTAATTTTGGTCATATATTATTTACTTTTCTTTTTATCTACCAAAATTAATGGTAATGTCTTTCTTATTGGCAATTTGCTAATTAATTATTGATATCTTATATTGCAAATTGCCTTTAATTTAATAGTTAATTCTATAATCATGATTGAAATCTTTTATTTATAATAGATTTCAAGGTCAATGGCTAAGTGTTATTAACTTATTTTCTTATGCCATTGACCCATGAAAGATAATATATAAATAATGGTCAATGGCATGTTATTCTATTTCTTTTATTAACTTATCATGCCATTGGCCATCTTATAATAAATAATGAGTGATAAATATAATAAAATAAGCGATGGCCAATGGATTTTATCTTTTATATCTTTATAATGCCATCGCCAAGAATAAATAATAAGTTAATAATAATGCCATCATTTTTAATGTAGAAATTACTTATAGAATAAAATGATGGCATAAAAGAAGAAATATATGCACTAGACATTGACCTGCCATCAGATAAAATTAAAGATGGCATGTGATCACTTGTAGATAAGTAATAATAGAATAATATGAGCAGCAAAATAAGCTGCTATAATATAAAGGTAAGAAAAATCCACCACTTTTATTATTGGCACCATTTAATTTTATTGGTGCATCATGTTATTTAATGTGGATTTTTCTCTTATCCATTTCTATTATCTATAATCATGATTCGCTCTTTCATTCATATATGAGCGAAGGTCAATTGCTAGTACATTATATTCTTTCATCTATTGCCACAGCATATTTTATATATTTCTTAATCAATAAAAGCTGTGGCAATCATTAATGTATTTTATCCCTTGCGAAATTCTATTATAAATTAAATCGCAAGTCATGTAATATAAAGTAAAAAGAAGAATTAATATATATTGGCAGCAAATAAATTAAAAGCTGCCATAACTTATTAACTTACCGCCCATCTTTTCTATATCTTAAGGGCGGATATAAATTATAGATGATATTATATTGCCAATCATTTATATTATATTTTACACTCAACAAATGATTGGCAATAGATGATATAAATTATAGATAACCGGGCCCACATTGAATTATTAAAAAAGGCCCGGATAATAATAATAAAAAATTAAATAATATGTTGTCCCACTTTTAATAAAAATACCATGAAAAAAGTGGGACAATAATAATAAATAAGACATAGATGAAAAATCCTTAACAACTATTGGATTTTTCTACAGGTAATAACATATACCTCATAATCTATTCGGACTCGGCACCATAAGTTAATAATTTGTGCCGCCAGTTATTTATCTTTTATTTTACTCTCATGCCATTTTATTTTACTTCTCTTATAAAATGGCATGGTATTTTCTTTATTTTATTATCTACCATCATGATCACATCTTTAATTTATATAAGATGTGAGGTCATCGTCTAGGTTGTTAGGATTATAAGCCCCAGCATTAAATTAAAGGATTGCAAATTAATTATATCTTTCTATCTTTGCAATCCCCCATAAATTAAGAGATGCTGGGGCTACATAAGTAAAAATAAGTTACACTAGCATTTGACCTACGTTTCTATTATAAATGAAAGAAACGTATCATGAAATGTAAAATATAATATCATTCATGCATTTCTATATTGCCAAAGCAAAGAAATGCATTATATAATAAACTAAACCAAAATGAATGAATGTAAAATGAAATGAATTTTGGCCGTCTTCGTATTTTGAGCCGCTACAACGTATGAATTAATTTGAAGAGTCACTATACGAAAATTAATTCATGGATAACCGGACACACCATAAACTAGAATGACTATAAATGCCTTTTGACAGGCATCAACCATGGATTTTCTTAATGAATGAAAAGAAATAATAAAATCCATGGCAGCTATTGGCCTTTTAATTACTTATGGCCTATTCATCATCATCATATTATTTGTATTAGAAATCTCTTTATAATTAATGATGATGATGAATAATATAAATAGATGATACGCTGGGTCACAATGTCATCAAAATAAATAATAAGTGACCCAACATAAGTAAAATAAGAAAGACAAGCATTTTCATTTATTGTCTCCCACCTTTGTCCCAGCGTATATAAATGAAAATGCTATATTCTTTAATAATATTAACCTCTTAATATAAGAGGAAACAACCTTTCATTTTATATTAAAAGATTCTATGGCAAAATGAAAGGCTTATGAATGAATATAATGTGATCGCGGTCTACTTCTCATAAGATAAAAGGTGACGTACAAAAATGCGATCACAAAGGTATAAATATAAAGAGACTATACGAAAATAAATGATGATTCACTTTCTATCTTTGCATTTATTTTCGTATCATGAAGGGGCCAAAAATCTCTAATAAAGAACTTCTATCTTGATTTTTGGCTGTACACACTGGGAAATTCATAAGAAAGAAATATGAATGAATTTCCCTTTCATTTCATCTATAGCTCATAAAGATATTCGCATGCGATCATTTTAATTTTAATAGATGATCGCGGCCAATGGTTAGTCCATGATTTATAATTAGGCCAGGCTTTTTACTTTTCGTCCCTCTTTTTTACTTGGGAAGTCCCTGCCTGGCCATTCTATATTATATTGCCCTTCTTATAAATGAAAGATACATTAAATAAAAGAAGGGCAATAATATAATCTCTTATTATTAACTACCACAGCCAAGAATAATTATATGCTGTGGTTCTTGTTATTATTAATGCCCTCTTTTTATATTTCAATTATCTATTAAATAAAAAGAGGGCAAACATCAATAATAATGATCGGCTTTTAATAATAAAGAGATTTCTATTAATGAAAAATATTGGTAGATAATAAGAAATACAGCATTTTTCATTATATAAAGAGATAATAAAAGATATGAAAAATGCTGAGGAATAAATAATATAAATTAAGAGATATAGCCGCTAGGCCAAATAATAAGAGATAATAATATATAATGTAGCCTAGCGGCAAAGAATAATATAATAATATATATCTTGCCATTTCATTATAAGAGATATTTATAATAGATGAAATGGCAAGAAGAAAGAAAGAAATAATATAATATCTGCCCCTTTAGATAAAATAAGAGATAATAAAAATATAAGGGGCAGATAGAATAATATAAATAAGAGATTACCAAAATTCACTGGCAAAATATAAATGATTGGTGAATTTTGGAAGACATGAAAGATACAATTTATTTTACAAGATTGGCATTTTCTCCAATAGCAAATTAATAAGAAAATGCCAAATGTAAAGATAGAAATATAATATAAAATAAATTGTATCTATAGGCATGAAAAATCCTTTATTATAATATTCTTTCCTTTAGGATTTTTCATGTAATAATATAAGATACATATATTTATATTTCATGATCGGTTCTTTAATTACATAATGAACCGAGGTCATCTTCTAGTCTTATAGTTATTCATTTTTGCTCATAATAAAATTCGCACATATTTGTCATTATTTCCTTCTCCTTTTTATTCGTACATGAAGGTTCCTGGAATCCTATAAATAATGACAAATATGATAATATTCATTGAGGGTTAACACCAATTTCTATATATATGGCCTTATGATTGAAATTAATAAAAGCAAAGTAATAATCATAAGGCCAAGAATAATATCATTTATATCTTAACAAATGGGGAATTTCTTTATAGTTAAAGATAGAAATAATTAAATGAGAAATTCCCCATAAGTAAAAGATAATATATAACCTAGCATATGACCTGACCACTAATCATAAATTAAAAGTGGTCATCCGATAATTTTATCGGTCATATGTTAATTAATGGAAAAATCCCTGTATTTTAATTAATCACTTATTTTATGGGATTTTTCCCCACCATTTTTCCAATAAAAGATATGAATGATAATAATGGAAAAATGGTGATAATATTAATTAATGATACCATGGATTTTTACAATTAGTTATTTCTTATATTAAAAATCCATGGTCTATATATAATTCCAGCATAAATAAATGCTGGTGGATGAAATTCTATAAGTAATTGACAGGGAATTTCATCCATAATTTAATTCTCTTTATCATTCATCTCTTTTTATAAGTGATCTTTAACTATAAGAGATGAATGATATATATTATATGGCTTATAAATTAATAATTCATATATCTTTACATTAATTTATAAGCCATGGGGCAGCCGATAAGTTATTTTAATATTGCTGCCCCTTTATTTACATTGTCTTTCTTATAAATCAATGATTAATGCTTTAATTTATAGCATAGCTGCATTAAAGTCATCTGCTAGTCATATAGGATTATTCTTATTGCCTCTTTTTTTAATAAAGAAATCTATACAAATAAAAAAGAGGCAATCTATAAGTAAATCAATAGACTAACCCCCCAACTTTTATTATATTATTGCTCTTTTAATTTAAAAGTTGGGGTAAAGATTAAAGAAAAGAAGAAATAGAAGAGATGGATGCCCCATTTATTAAATGATATTTCTCTTATATGAATAAATGGGGCATTAACCATAGAATATAAATAGAGAATTATATGCCCGAAAATTAAGAGAGATGAATTATAATAAATTTTCGGGCACCATAAGTAATAAATTAATGGGAATTTCCTTTTATCTTTATATGATATTTTATTGATAAGGAAATTCCCTCATTAATTAATATATACGCCCTTTTAATTTATAAGGGCGATAATAACTTTAATAAATGAATAACAAATAAATTAAGAGATTGATGGATTTCTTATTGTCATTCATTTTTTCCTCCTCTTTTTTTGCATGCCAAAGATCTTTTAATAAAAAATGAATGACAAGAAATCCCTGCCCTCGTTTACACGGTTAATCTTAGAATAATGAAACGAGGGCATATATTTGTTATTCATTTATTCATTCCTTCCCATTAATTTTAGTAGATAAGAAATGAATAAGAAATACTAAAATTAATGGTCATACATTCATTTATTATTATTCATGGCAGAATTTTATTCATTTCTGTCTTCTTTATTATAAAATTCTGCCTATAGGACCAAAATATATTAAGAGATTTCAAGAATATTTTGGTCCCTTATTATTTTATTTATTCCTTACCATTTTTCCAGGTATTTTTAAGGGATTTGTATTCTGGAAAAATGGATGTCTTACTTATTTATACTTATATGACATTGATGTTCACTTTAATTTAATTGCGTTCACAGGTCAACGACTAGTCCTCTTATATTTTATCATTCACCTATTTTGCTTTTATTCATCCTTCCTGTTTTTATAGCTTGTGAAGTTTCCTTTGAACCGTAATAAATAAAAGCAAAATAGAATAAGTGAATGATATTAATTATATGTATTATTTCTTTTATCTGCCCATAGGATTTAAATTAATGAAAACATAAGATAGATAAAATATATTAATCCTATGGGCATAAAGGTAAAGATAATAAGAAGATAAAAGAAATCATATATTATTCCACTTTTTTCTTATCTCCTATATATTTCTATTGAAAAAAGTGGAAGATTAATTACTAATATCTTATAACTCAAGATGCAATCTTTAATTTATATAAGATTGCAAGCCAATTGCTAGTACATCATTTTATTACTTAAGGGGCAGTTTATTTTCGTATCCTCCTCTTTTATTCTTTCTGGCGTACCACTGCCCCTCTTTTTCATTTATATCTTATTATCAATCGCCAGGTTAGTTTAAATTATAAGGTTATTGAATTATTATTACCTGGCGATTACCAATATTATTATTTATGTTTCTTTTATGCCATCATTTATTTTACTTATCTCTTCTTTAATTAATAAATGATGGCATGAGATTGCAAATGCATTATAAAAAGTCTCTTATTTCATTTGCAATCTCCTATATATTATTATTACTTATTATCAACTTATGTGCCGGATATTATTATTCAAGTTCTATATCTTTTTATTATCCGGCACACATATTTATTATTATTATGGGGTTTTCTTATTTATTAATTCTCTTTTAAATATAAAGAAAACCCCAATAAAATAAAAGAAAGTTGACCTAGCGGATGACCTATGGCATAAATTATAATTAAAATGCCATATCATGATTATAGATAATAAAAGTAAATTAGCTGCTATATCTTTGCAGCGTAATAATATAAGAAAGACATCCGATTTCATTTCATAAAGTAATTTCTATAGAATAAATGAAATCGGATAATATATCTCTTCCATCATTTTCATATATCCTTCTCTTATTTTAATGAAAATGATGGTAATAATAATGAAAATAATAATAATAAACCACCATTTTTATATCTTTGTATCTTATATTAATAAAAATGGTGGTGATTACTTATATTAATTTATTATCTTATATATTGATTTCCTCTTCATACGAATTCCCTTAAAAATAGTAATAAGAAGAGGAAATCAATAATCTATAATATAAATTCTATTATGGCATAGCTTTATAGATAAGAGAATAAATATAAGAATATAAAGCTATGCCAGATAATAAAGATAATAAGATATAAATGTATAATGCCCACTTAAATAAAGTAAACCATAAAATATAAATAAGTGGGCATTAAGATTATATATTATAGACTAACCGATGACCACGAATCAATAAAAATTAAAGATTCGTTCATTGAGATTATAAGATATGAATGTTATTACTTGGAGAAATTTCCATGAATAAAAGATTATAATATAGGAAATTTCTCCCCCATCATATTTTATATTATTTAGTTCTTTTTTATATAAAATATGATGGGAATTAATTAATAATATGCAAAAATCCTTTAATAATAGTAATTTCTAATAAAATATAAGGATTTTTGCTATGTGTCCTGCATTTTTATATCTTATGATTCTCTTTTTAATATAAAAATGCAGGTAATAATATTAAAATATAAGGGATTTTGCTAATCAATAATTTCTACATCTTTTAATATAGCAAAATCCCATAATAAATAAGATAATATAGGACCAAAAATAAATGTAATTCTCTTAATATTTTTGGTCCTTATGTCCCAGCTTTTATCTTTATAGTAATTTCTTATGGATAAAAGCTGGATGACATTAAATTAAAAGACATAACCATGGAATTTTATTCTCTGTTTCTCTTATTCTCTTATAAAATTCCATGGTAATATCTCTTATTTTTAGGGAAATTTCCCATTATAAAAAGATAGAAGTAATCCATAAGGAAATTTCCCCTTTATCTCTTTATCTTTATAGGCACCATCATTAATAAATATAGATGGTGCATTAATTACTTCTTATTTTATTATTTACAAATGAGCGTTATCTTTAATTTTAATCTGATAACGCGGCCATAGGCTAGGTCATAATAGAAGTATATAATGCCGCCAATAAGATATTTTAATAAAAGGCGGCAAGAAATAATTAATAATAACCCATTGGCCATATAATAAGATATAGAACTTTAATATAAATGGCCAATG
>Ga0099808_1053020_pt1 | contig 13980 bp, 13 predicted proteins | sample OrbTnscriptome_2_FD_81140 | JGI IMG/M metagenome (GOLD analysis project Ga0099808, IMG submission 81140) | Coral microbial communities from Puerto Morelos, Mexico - Orbicella T R B metatranscriptome (Eukaryote Community Metatranscriptome) | ecosystem: Host-associated > Invertebrates > Cnidaria >...
CTAACATTTCATCCTTGGCAACCAAAAATTCTGGTTTAGTCGCCATGATGGCAACTACATTTCGTGTTGACAATCAATAACGGTTATTTTCTCACAAATAATGTCCTTCTAGAAAACCATATCCAAAGATCTTTGCTCCTGAAACATTCAACATAAGAAAAGAAGTCAGTCTATGCTTTTGCTTTGCTGTATTGATTCTCCTACATTGGAAAACTGACCATGTTTGAAATCGCCCTGTAATGCAGAGGACTTTCCAATGCCAAACGTTATCGCAGTTGATTGATAAGAATTCCCTGACCCTAACCTCCACAGGACTATAGGAACACGCTTCTGAACGGGAATCGTTTGTCAAAAACGTGTATTTTGGTGTTGAATGTCCAGAGAAACCATGCCACAGATGTAATCAAATGTTCCTCTAGAAACTCTAAAATGTCTTTTCCAAAGGCTGTTAAGGGCTCTGTTGTTGAGCATTTCCTCTAGCCAAAGTTGTGGCCGAGGGTAAACCCAAACGCGACGGTTCCTTCTAACTCTTCGAGCTCTCAGAGCCCGTGCCAGAATCATTCTTCGATGATGTAGAAATTGCCCCAAGACCTCAGAGTTGCACTTGAATGACTGCATGTAATTTTACACCCAATGGCTGAGATCCCACTAGCACATTTGACAACACTGTTACAACGGTGTCACACTGTTTCAAGTGTGACCGACCATTTTTTGTGTCAGTCAGTGTCTGTTGCTCAGGTTACGCGGCTTAATCAAAGGATTTTAACAATGCTGTTTACAACTCTAAAAGCACAATCTATCTGGTGTCTATCTAAATCCACTTGAGATAGACCAATCAAGGTTTTTTAAACAGGAAGTCCATTTCGCGATAAGAATTTACGCGCTAAAGTGATCTAGTTTCATCTCAAAGGTCACGTTCAGATTTTTAGCACTCACTCTGAACACGCGAAATAAACAACAAAGATTTCACTAGAATTATGGATCTTAACGACTGGACTGCTTACCAGCCCTCTACCAGCTGGGAAAGGTAAATTGCATCCTACTAATTCATTCACTCCAGAGAAACCATGCCACAGATGTAATCAAATGTTCCTCTAGAAACTCTAAAATGTCTTTTCCAAAGGCTGTTAAGGGCTCTGTTGTTGAGCATTTCCTCTAGCCAAAGTTGTGGCCAAGGGTAAACCCAAACGGGACGGTTCCTTCTAACTCTTCGAGCTCTCAGAGCCTGTGCCAGAATCATTCTTCGACGATGCAGAAATTCCCTCAAGACCATATGGAGATAAAGGTTGATCCTTCTAGATCTTGCGACAAGTATTAAAATAACGATAAAAAATAAACCAGCAACACATTCATCAGCCATCTTGCTTTGAGTTTGCTTGTCCAGCAAAATTGTAAGCTGATATTTGACAAGTTGTCAGCCACAAATTTGGAACTGCTGTTAACAACTGCTAGTGGAACCGCAGGTTGTGACACCGTTGTTACACTGTTGTTAACCTAAGAGGTCAGAACAACATTGTAACAGCGCTGTCAAGTGCTAGTGGGACTCCGACCAATATCACATCCACTGTGTGTAATTAAACACATGTAATTAGATGCATTTTCATTTATTTGCTAACAAGGAGTGTGTAAGGTGCGTGGACACCGCTGGTAATGTGCGTGTAGTACACACACTTTACATGTGTGTAATATGCTGCAATCCCTTTGACCAGTACTCTATGGCAGTTCCAATGTTATATTCTGTATAGCAGTTCCAATTATATTCTCACTCTTCCTGATCCAAAAACAACTTCCAGCCTGCATTCCTTTTCATATTTAGCTGCTAAATTATTGAACTCTCTTCCGGACTCACTTAGAACCTCTACTTTTGCAGATGACTCTTTTCATTAGCAATGCAACTTGTCTCTAGTTTTATTATGTACATAGTTTAGCTCTTTCATTATTTTTAGCATACTTATTGTATAAGTATTGCATTTTCTTTTATTTATGTTTTCCAAGATATTAGCTTATTTTAGCTACCTAAAATTGATTAGAGTAAATAAAATATATGCATGTATGTTCTTTAACAAGGATGAGGTCATTCTGGAAAACTGATGCATAACAATATCACAGGCATTTCATGCATGCCATCATTGTACACTTCTTCACGTTGACTTGACTACAAAACAAAGGTACTTTTGTGATCCTTATCATTGAAGTACCCAAAGAATGTCAAAGCAGTTATTCACCCCATAATGTCAGCATTTCATGAAGAAATCCACATCAAACTTGGGCCCTTTTAAGGATGTTTACAAAGCCTCATTCTAAGTCACCAAGATATTAGCTCCCTTAAAATTCCCATAGACAGGGGTCGCACTAACAGGTTCAAAGTTTACATTGGACGTAAATTCCGTCATTGCATGCTCACAACATGTGCAACCCTCCTATTGTGACCAAACATAACTATGGCCACAACACCTTAAGATCAAAGATACTGATGCCCTGCCCCAAAGCAGGGCATATCTTGCCTGATGACCTTAAGAAACTTTTTTTTCTTCTTGTCAATAAAACCTGAAATTATGCTGTGAATTAGATTTTGGAAAACAAGCACACCTCATGTACAGAGCCTTTGCTTCAAAATTTTCTAAATTGTCACAAATGTGAATCATTTGGGGGGTACGAGAGTACCTCAAGAGTATTCACAGTGAACCACTTTACATGTGCTCTCCTTTGTCTATTAAACCTAGTATATTAATTAATTCTAGTACTGTGCTGTGATCAAGGAGTCCTTAGGGCTATTACATCATACTATATATTGTGTTATCAGAAATGGATGGCCTCTCTTGTGCATCTGAAATGGCAAAAGGAAAGTATGGAGATAGAGATGCTGTCAAGGAACTTCAACTGGAGGAAGAGGAGCTGGTAGACTACAAGTAGTCCCTCTTTTGCTTTGTCCGTCATGTGTGACATGAAAGAAAACCATGTGAAAAAAATAGCAAAGCAAATTCCTGGGGGCGAGAACCACGCAAAAGGAGGGACTAACGCCTAAGCCAGAGAGTTTGACATTTCACAGCCAAGTGATTTTTCGACATAAAGTTTTAATTTCATTACACGTATCCAACACAATTCCTTATCTCGACATCCTCTCATCATTGCTTGTTGTCAATAACCCTGGAGATGTCCTGAAAGAAATCGCTCTTCTCTTCAAGTAGTGAGGCAAAACCATGATGTGAGAATTATCTTTGTTAGTGTTTGTTAAGCAAAACTGAAGAAATTTCCACCAATAAGGAGCCAAAAAAAAGTCTAATCCCCTCAACAGAATTGTTCCTCTTTCAAATGAAGCTTTTCCAGGAACTAGTAACACAAGGTAAATAACAGGGCATTTTAATTATCTATAAACATTGCCAATGCAAAGAGGTGAGCGAACCTAAACAACGATTCGCTTTAGAATTCCTTTGTCATTCCTCAGGTGAATGAATTCGCCAAAGTTGCATGTGGTGGATCTTACATTTTTCCATTGCGGGATTGCCAACTGCTGCTTCCCCAACCTGATTTTGTGCTGGCAAATTCACTAGCAAATTTGTGAGCAAATTTGCCAACTTTCCCAGCTATGGAACATCTGCAGAGCGGTGATGTTAAAGAAATGAGCGACTCAAACAAACAATGGTACTGAGGGTTTATCCCCTGACTGGTCAGAAGTTCTGATCAGTATTTGGAAAGATCACCATCCTATCAGCAAGAGAAGCAACTCCACCACTTGGGAATCTATTCCAAAGCAACAATTACTCACTTCTCCATTGGGATTGCTCATCGCACGTTTGTGTCTTGTCTTGCTAGATGTGGTCTAGCCAAATCACAAACAAACTGAAAGATTTGCATCGAGATATGAAAATGTTCTTGCCAAATAATATTTTCATACCGGGTTAAAACCAGGTACTCGAACCAGAACTGCGGCCTTTCAAGAACTTAAGCAATTTTCTATTTATTAAATTTCCTCCATACCTGAAAAGAGCATGCCTGCTTTTCTCTTCCTGCATCAAATTGTTGCAATTGCAGCCATTGTTGAAATCAGTTGCTCCATCAAATGAAAACCAACTGCATAAACACAGTAATGAAAAGGAGATAAATGCGAGGATCGTCTACATCTCACACCATATAATTCAAACTGATTTGTTCGTGTACATGCTCTCCTCAAATTACTAAAATTAAATATTTACACCTGTGACCATTTACGGTCGCCCTGTAGCAACAAGACCACCTCCTAAATTTGGCAAGTTCACCTATCCATTCCTTCAGGGTTATCCAGCTTCCGAAATATGACCAAAAAGTATGCATAAGAAGAGATTTTTTATTTGCAGGAAACCTGAGTGACAAAAAGACGTCCACAGATGCATAGCCGTGTTCACTGCAGTGAAAAGCCACATAGATGCACCAAGTGTAATATATCTTTCCAGCAAGTAGACCACTTGCAATACCTTGAAAAGACCCAAAACCACATCCATGAACCTAACAAAAAAACAGAGAAAATTACCAATTTTCTCAAGATGTACCAGCATCACCTAGCTCCTTTACTACTTTAACCCATTGAAACCTGGCGGTTTTTGGCAAAAACACATTTTTTTTTAGGCATTTTTGACATTTTCAGCATGGATGTGAGTGAAATTAGCTCCAATCTACTCAGAAAGACATTTGCAACATGAAAGCATGCCTTTCTTTCCACTAGCACCTCACTTGATGACATTTTTGCTCAGCCATGCCATCATGGAGTGCTTAATTACATCTCATAGTAATAGCTTGTTTAGAATTACATTTATTCTGTAACACTCGATTAAATAACTTGTATTTGTTCATTGCATAACCATATCTGTTCAATACTTTTGTAATTAGTCCTTATCCAATAATATTCTTTTCCTTTCTTTAGCTGTAATACCTGGCGTTTGCACATTTCATGATTTTGGGGTTGTAAGAGTTGAGAGTTTACAGTACAGAGCCAGGTCAGAAAGTGGGAAAAAACATTTAGAAGCACATTCATTGCTGAGAAGTCATCAGCAAAGGCTCTCCAAATTCACAGAGTCATATGCCAGGAAAGCTTGAGTGCGAAATATATGGCCATAGTAGTTGAAGGTTACTGGTTTTATCCTACAATGCCCGCTGGAGAGATAGCCATAGGACCTTTGGAATCCTCATCAACACAAAGCCATGTGTCCACTTACATTCAAGAACTGCCTCAAGTGTTTGGTAACCATAGGATTACTTTGCATGGATTGAGGAGTGGCTGTGTGATCTCTTTGGCAATCTCTGAAGTGGATTTGCAAACCATTATCGACCATGCTAGCTGGGAGACTCCAAGTACTCCATGTCACTACCTCAGAATGGAAAGAGCATAAAGATCTGGGGGAGCAAGCGACTCACTAGCTGAACTCTCACTGGATTTACCTGAATTTTACTGCAAACAAAATGAACTTACGGGCTTCCCGCAAGCTTTCAAAATGATTACAAGAGAATCACCAAACTCTAAACAGCAATAGCGATAGAAATGGTTCTGATTGCCATTATTTGCTCTGTGAAGCACTGAAGTGAACCGAAGAGCCAGAATAAACAGCAGTAAAACAAGTAAACAGGAGAAGAAGTAAGTTGGATAGAGGAAGTGTTAAATAGGTTTGATTCCTGTGTCGATGTTGCACATTGGTGGTACGCTGTTGGACAAGGACAAGATTAACTCTTTAAAATGCAAGGTGAACTGAACTGCTGGAAAAACCAAACGCTTAATTATAGGGGAATGAATTTGAAATAGATTAAGTATAAGTGTTAAGTTTGTTTCCTTTTGTTAGAGTGATACTGTTTTTAAATTATGTTATTTTGGTGTAGCTCTTGTAACAACTGATTGTAGTCTTATTCAGTTGTTGTGTGTTTTCTCAGGTTTACCTATAGACTGTATAGTCAACAATATTATTTCTCGCGTTTGTTTATTCCTATTATGGGTTTTTTTTCAATTTCTTAACTTTTTTACTATTTTCATTACTTTACCTATAAACTGTATTTAAAATGCCCTATATAGTGTAAATAAAAAGATTGAAATAAATTTTTATGTTAAAGAGAGTCCACCTTTGTGGCACAGGTTTCATCCACATGCGGGCACAAATCAAAATTTTGTGAAAGTGACCAACATCTTTAGGCTTTTGATTTTTTTTTTTTTTTTTTTCCATCCTTCCTTTTTCTCCTATCTTTTTGCCAATGTTGTTGATCTTCTACTGGGCTTGCTTCCAGTTCAAGAATTCCAGAGAAAGCATCATTGAGACAGGAAATTCTTACCACAGAGAAGCCAAGCAGCCAATCGTAGTTGAGGGAAAATTTCCTCCTTCCATGGTGCATATTTCACTCTCAATTGACCCACTCACTCTGATCTGGGTATCAATGGAAAGATTGTGTCCTCCTGCAGAACTTGAGTATAAATGATGTCAATTTTGCTCAAAGGAGATGACGTCATGAGTGGAACAAAGGCCAACACTCATCACAGGTGGTTTCAGGCACAACAGGCGTCAATGGGCTAATGTACACAAAACGTCTTGTTTACCTAACAAGCTCCACAAGGAATCAAAACCCAAAACACCTGGAGAAAGAAGTGCTAATTGGCTTCATACTGCTTATGAAAATACACATTTCCCCCTTCAAAATTCCATTTATTTGTTTAAGTTATTTGACCTACTGCTCAAGTGACACAGAAATTTCACTGCTATTCCCAAGCCATCCTGCTTGTAATCATTACATTCACTACTTCAACATCCTCGTTATTTCCTGGCCACAGCACCTCAACTGTAATAAATATCCAGAAATATCCTTCACCATAACAAAACTCCCAGAAAACCACTCCAATCAAAAAGAACATCTTACCAGCTCCATGTCCAAAATCTCTTAATGTTGTTCTACATTGATGTTTGCTGTTAATGTTATTGCAAAAAAAATCCTCAACACCTTCACATTGCTTACACTTCTCTTGCACTAACCCAATTCTTTATGTACTTGACTGCTTCCCCCTCATGAACACTCACTTTTGCACCAAAACTTCTGGTAGTATTTATACATGTGGGTTTTACAAAATAGTTTGCACCAGTAAAAGATCTTGTACTCATTGTGACGAAGGAATTTTGATAGCTTTTTGACAACATTACCTTGTCTTCATCCACTTAGTATCCTATTTTTGTTGTAATCTCCTGTTGTGCAACAGACAAAACAACTACAGTGCACTTTCACTGAGCGTTAAAGAAAACACTGTACCATACTATAAATAATCCTGTTTCCGTTAGAAACAGAAGTCCCAGTTACTAGTCTCAAAGACACTTCCTCTGATTTTTCAGCATCTCTAACTTACCAAGGCCATGTACCACTCATGAACAAAAGAAACACCACAACAAAGCAATTTGACATAAAATTAAAAACTTCAGAAAACAAAGCAGCTTGTGCTCTCTGCTTTTTCACAGCCACAAGATGTTTTGGCCCAGGTAGGTTCCTCAAAAAAATAGATTCTTGTCATCTACTGAAGAATAAACTATACTTGAGAAATCCAAGATCACTGCATTACAGCAACCAATCTGCAATTCCCATTCAAGAATTCCTGTGGTAACAGATTCTACACTGTCATTTAAGGACGTTCGTGCTACTTGTTTCTACGCATCCTTACTGCGCATGCAAATTCCCCGCCACGTCATGCATGAGAGCACATGCTAAGTAATAAGATGAATAATAATAATAACAATAATAATAATAATATAATAATAATATAATAGGGCAGATGGCCATTGCTATAGCTTTGCCTGGATTTAACGATCTTGGACGTTCAGTGACCCCTACTTTTCTTTCCAGAAACAGATTTTATTTACAATTACCTCCATATTGTCCAAAAATGAACAAAAAAAATCAATGTGGGAAGTTAAAAAAATTTCAAAATTTGTGCCAACAGGACATCAAATCCTGCCATCTTGCGGCTGCAAGGTCCATGAAACTATGGGCGCTAAATGCAAACTTGTTCTTTAAGGAACCTCACCAGTTGACTAAATTCACTTAATAAGTCCACTTAAAGAATATTTGGCAGAGAACATTTCACTTTAAAGATCTAATTGCAATATTTTTGGGCTTACAGGCACTGTGGCCTTATTCGCTAACAAAGTTGAATTTTTCAGATTTAGGGCGTTCTTCCAGGCATGTTCTCTTCAAAACTAAGTCATCATTTTAGAGTAGTAAAAGTCTCAGAAAAAAATCAATGTTGGGGAATTTTCCCACAAACATCTTTAAGCGCTAAATGTGAACCCAGATGATCAAGACTATTGAAACAGTCAGAAAACAAACAAGTCATCATTCAAGGAAGAAACCATAGAAGACTGCGTATTCATGGATGAAACTAATTCAGTTAAACTGGTTCTATGGTAAGAAATCATAAAGACAAAATGAATACAGGAAAAATGAACACATTGAAAACTGAAAAATTAGAGTTTCCAACGACAAGTTTGTAAACACCAATGTAGACACCAATGAATTTATTAAAATAACACAAATCAGTAGTAGGAACTTCTGTTGGTGCCATCGTAAACCTACCTTACTCTTACATAATTTGAAGCAGAAATTTACTGAGGGCACTGTAACATGCCCCACTTGCCCGATTATGATATTAGTGACCTTGTTAATAACCAAACTTGTTTGCCAACTACTCAATAAGATTGGGAAGAAAATGGTACAATACACTGCTTTATCGACTGTGAGACAAGACCTCAAAAAATTATTGTGAACAGGCCATCACAAATTATTTCTCAGTTTTTGCCAGCATAATAATATCATTATGTAGTTGTTGTTGTTGTTGTTTTTTCTCCATTGACCAATGCTCGATAGAATGCCATTCCCTCCTTCCTTATGACATTTTTGGACAGATTCCATAACACAGAAGGGAAGCCATGTCTAGGCTTTTAGCTAGACTACACACCATGGACCATAAAAAACACAAAATGTTCAGAGGGTAGCCAGGGCCACAAGACAATGCCGACAACTAATCAAATACTAATAATGTTAGCTTTTGGAACACTTTTAACTCAAAGCCAGAAGGGTATTTTTTGATAAGCCCTAACGAAACTTGTGGTCACCAAAGTCCAACCACTGACTGTTTTAGAAAACCGTAAGTTCCCAATATTTGTCAAGCTTTGATAGCCCAGGTCAGTCAATTTCTACTTTTAGCAGTGAAAAAAGTACTAGATATTGAGTGATATCAAAATGCTGATTAAAAGTTTATAATTAATGAAAAGATGAAAGACAAAAAAGGACATTGCTTGTTTAACTAGATTAAGCCAGCTGAATATTCGACATTATGTAAAAGAAAGTTATGTTTAACTTTTATTTCTCTTCCTGCAAAGCTTTAAAAACATCGCTACAAAAAAGGCTTTAAATTCAGGAAACTCAGCAACTATGAACCTCTCCATCTCACGTCTCGCCATAGAGTTTCTTTTAAATTGCAACACATTGGTCAACATTGACAAAATACTCCCTGTACTCAGACCAATTATGGTCATATACCCAAAGCAGACAATTGCAAACTGAATTCAATACATCAACCAGTTGTTGTCAAACTCAAACAGAAACATCACGCTCTTGCCACAAAACTCACAACAAGCATTTTGAGCATTGCACTGTAGCGGTTCCCTTTGAAAACATAGTAAGAATGAATGTGGTAATTGCTGCGATGAATGTTGTACTAACAGCACTGAAAAGAACAAGCTTTTCAAAGATCTACTTTCAAAACCAAGTGAACAACAAAATATTGCTGCTTTCAGATGTCGTAGTCACATTCACTCCATGTTTTATACCAAGTAGCTCATCTGATCATGATAACAACCAGAAAAGGGATGTTACAGCATGTGTAATTGCTCATTGTACATGTACAAGAAAATAGAGAAAACATAGAGGGTTGTGAGCTCCAAAACACACTCTTTTCAGAAAGTCACTTTTTTATCGTTTTTTGCAGGTACCTATATACTACTATGATTAGTTTCTTGTACGATGGCCTCAAACACTTCATCACAAACGAAAAGGTTGAAGAAATCAATTGGAATTGTACTCACGGCTCCAGTTCTTGACGTGAAAGGAGTCACGTTTACCGGAGCAGGATCGTGACTTCAACCAACTTCAGCATCTTCGCCAGCATCTTTCAAGAATGAAAGATCAGAAAGATCTTCTGTATTGACAGTAGAAATGGAAATATCGTTATCACTGTCACCGTTGTCTACTTGTTCGACTTCAAAATCTGATTCATCCAAGTCTGACTGGAGTAGAGCAGCCATTATGAGTCGAAAATAACTGCCATGAAAATGCGAATTTTCAACATAGAATACCTCGCATATTTTGTACGAAACCCACTCCACGTGAGGACGCCAAAACGTTTTTTAACACTTCATCTCATTGGCTAATAGAGCCAGGTAACCAGAGAACAACAACAGTGTTTGTGATTGGCTTAAAGATGGTATTCAAAGCCAAATACTATGATTTTAAACACCAAACAGTCAACTATGGATCACATTTTAAACACAATAAGATACCGCATATGTAAAATGACACGTGGCTTACAGTGCTGCTCAGATATATCTGAACCAAAATATACGCGTAATTCGCGTCAGCCCAATACGCGTATACACGTATGGATATACGCACATACGCGTATGCATATACGCACATACACGTATACAGTATATACGCGCATGCCTGATTAGTATGTATGAGCTAACCTATTGTTTTTTCTTTTCTTAACAAGTCATTGTTGTTTTCAATGGCTTGACTGCTTGCCACAGAGCGAGAAAGAGTTTTCTTTATTTTGAATACGCGTATACTGTATATGCGCGTATGCCTTCAGACTAGAGTTATTAGCAAAATGTTGGCTGAAACTAACATTTCGCAATTAGGCACTTGACAGAAAATTAACTGACTGAATATACTTAAAAGAGAGAGTATCTTGCCGTTAAATCAAAAATTTACCACTTTTTTTTGTCAAATAGAACCTACACGCTTCAACAATCCCATCTTCATGGAGCAAACACAACCAAATGAACTTTTTTACAACACAAAGTAAACACGGTCCAAGCAAGCGCGCGCCTTGGAAATGTGTGCCGAAACACAGAACTTTTCCTTGAAGAAAATTAAAAATTAGAAAATGTGAGCGGCGCACCATAGAAACTCCAGTAAACAATTCTTTCATCATGGAAAGAGTATGTTACCATTTGCAACGGTTTGTGTCAGATATAACCGGAGATATTCTTTTCTCAATCAGGTCTTCGGAACACTTCAAAGAATAAACATTCTCGCAAGCGACTTGCCAACTCATGCCGAAACACAGAACTTTTCCTCGAAGAAAAAATAACTAAACGTGAGCGACACGCCAGTGAAACTTTGATAAACAATTATTTGGCTGAAGAAAGAGCATTTTACCGTTTGAATGAACAATTTGTGTCAAATATACGGAGATATAATTTTTTCGGCAAGGTCTTCCGAACGCTTCAAACAATAACCATCTTGCAAGCGACTTGCCAACGCATGCCTAAACACAGAACTTTTCCTTGAAGAAAAAAATAACTAAATGTGAGCAGCGTGTCATAGAAACTTTGATAAACTAATATTTAGCTTAAGAAAGGCATTTTACCGTTTGAATGAACAATTTGTGTCAAATAAAACCGGAGATGTCATTTCTTTAACGAAGATCTTCAGAACAGTTCAGACAATAAACACTTTCCAAACGACTTGCCGACGCATACCGAAACGTGAGCAGCGCACCAAACAATTTTTTTGTCAAGGAAAGATTATTTTACCATTTGAATGAATGATCTGTGTCAAATATAACCGGAGATATCATTTTTTCGACGAGGATCTTCAGAACGCTTAATTCAGAACGCTTATAGAGGTGGCAGCCTAATACAGTAACAAATACAGTGTTTGTACTGACGAAAAATTGGGACTTTGAAAAATGACTGCTTAATAGAGGGTGGCCGCTTAATGCAGGGCCATTATTATACAGGTCCAACTGTATTTGTTTGTAGACAAGCTGTTGTTTCAATTCCTGAGGGAAAAAGGTCCCTTGCTACAATTGGATGAAAAATTCATTTAGGACAGTATAACACAATTACACACTCTTCAAGTGTTTCAAAGTGTAATGTCACACATTTGTTGAGAAGTCAAAACCTTCTGTGCATGTTATGTGAAAATTTCAGAAAGGAAATGATTATTGTGGCCCAAAAGTGTATCAGTACTGCACTAGGCCAAGGAATACCATCTTTTCCAATCTCCATAATTTAGCTTTTTATCAAAGTAGCCTGGGCCCTAACTCATATAGCCAGGAAATATCCCTAGCAGCCCACCTATGATGACAGCTCTGTTGACCATCTGGAAACCTGTTTGAATATTCACCCCCACCCTCTTAGGAATTTCAGACACAGCCCCTGTGGGAAATGTTCTCCATCGTGATCAGTCAAATAACTTTACATTCAAACTTGTGAACACACACTTTGCACATGAAGCCTTCACTAACTTTTTATTCAAAGGTTGTGAAAACACAAAACCACGCTTTCATCATTCACTTCACTTCACATTCAAATAACTTTTTCATCCAAACTTGAAAACACTCGCTCACTTTGCACATGAAACCTTGACTAACTTTTTATTCATACTTGCATACACTTGAGAACACACCCTTTGTGCCAAACAGAATCAGCAATGTTTTTGCCACTGCGCTGAACGAAAGTTCATTTGTGTAATCAACTTGTCAACGCATACCACTAGGCAGAACTTTCCCTTGCAAAAACATTGACTTAATGTAAACATTGAATCACATAAATCTTATTAGAAACTCCTGTCTTCAATGATATAGTATTTTGGCGTGTGAATGAACGATTTTGCCAAATAGAACCAGAGTTATCTTAAGCATTTGCCTTGACGCTTCAGAGAACAATCAAGTTCATTAATATTATCTACTCGTCAACCAAGCTGCTAGACAAAACTTTCCCTGGCAGAAAAATTTAAAACTAATGCAAACGGCGCATCTCAGACACCTTGATAAAAACTCCTGTCTTCAAAGATACAGTATTTTGGCGTTTGAATGAACGATTTGTATCATATAGAACCGGAGATATCATTTTTTCAACAATTTCCATGCCGCTTTTATGACTCCCATTTGTGACCCTCCACGGGAAAGTAGGGAAAAAGGTGAACGCACGGGCACGCGTGTGATGACACGGCACGCTAAGCGTGTCACCTATCTCTCAGATATGCGCATATGTAATAAGCAAAACAAAGAGTGTCACGGTAGATATTGTTTTGCATGCTAAAGCTTTTGTCCAAAGCAGTGAGCTGTTTGACACGCTTATGTGCGAAAAGACACGCGTGTGAAAAGACACGCGTGCAATATAGCACGCGTGCGTCAAGACAAGCTTCCCAAAACAGCCACCTTTCCAATTCGAACCTTTCAATGTGACGAAACTTACTTTTCCTGGTACGAGTCGAGAAATACATGGTAGACAACAAATGTTTTTCATTTGTTCATTATTATAAAATGAACACACACAAGTTTACTTCACTTACTTCCCGGAGGGCGTACAAGGTTCTTACGATTGATGAAGTGGACTCGTCGCCTCGAGTGACGGTGTTACATGTCAACCTGTTTCACCTGTTGGACTGTAATTTCGAGTTGTAAGAGACGTGTATAAAATGAAAATAAAAACCCACGAGACCTCGAGACCCAAAAAAATTAGCTTGGTAGGGTCTTGACTTTGCGACCACGGTCCAGACCTCTTGCAGGTAACCTCGCTCCCAGGGTCCTCACTCGTTGCTTAGTTACAACACCAAAAGCCGTTGTTGTCGTTGTTTAGTCTTCTTAAAAGTAAATCATGGAGAACACACAAGGTCACGAATTTCCCTGCTTTCTGTCGCGAGAAAACGATTTAGAGTCTGTTCAAGAAGAATATTTCAATCCTAGACTAGCTGAGG
>Ga0099808_1128825_pt1 | contig 13866 bp, 5 predicted proteins | sample OrbTnscriptome_2_FD_81140 | JGI IMG/M metagenome (GOLD analysis project Ga0099808, IMG submission 81140) | Coral microbial communities from Puerto Morelos, Mexico - Orbicella T R B metatranscriptome (Eukaryote Community Metatranscriptome) | ecosystem: Host-associated > Invertebrates > Cnidaria >...
AATTATGACCAAACACACCCCCCTTCACCTACATTTAAAGTAAAAGCTTAACCATACCTGAATTCACTTCTCGCTCTGTACTGTAACACGTCGGACATTAGCGTCTGAGCCAAACAGCACCTGGCAGGGGTGGACAGGAGTCACTACTATGTTACTGAACATGACATCTCACTCTCACAGTACTTTTCCCCACCCTGGTGGTTCTTCTCAACAGGAGAGGGGGGAGTACAAATTCACGTACTCGCTTCATGATAAGAAACCGAAGATAGCGATGCACTTAACTAGTGTTTTGAACTTAAAAAGCTTACATATCGTAATATATGTATTGTGCTAAACTCTGCCCTTGAAGGCTTCAATTGCGAAGTACATATATGCATACATGACTTAAGTTTATCTTGGATTTACAGAGTAGCTACGAAGTTAATATCTGTGAGAAAAATCACATCGTAAATTTAAAAACAAGATCTACTATGTTTATCTAAATTACAAAAATTTACTTTCAAAGCCTACTGTAGTTATCAACAATCAGGCCTGAAAGGAGACTGTTTTCACGAGGCTTTCGAAATCGCTTAAAATAAGCTCCGTTCTAATGTTCTCAGGTAGAGAGTTCCAAGTTTTGCATGCAAAATACTTAAAAGACAGAAGGCCATAAGAAGTGGAAGCAGGTTTACACAATGAAAATATATCAGTTCTCCTAAGAGAGTGGACTGTAGAACGCTAAGTAGAAGTAATAGATAGAGCTTTTGGAAATCAGAAAAGTCACTTTTACGAAGGCTAGTTTTGAACATCGTGTTTATAATTAATTCTAGTATCTAATCTGCGTGATGTTTCCAGCTTATACTCTTCGTTACGTCAAACAAAACAAAGTTATGATACCAACCACTCTTCCCTCCCTTCAACTTATTGCCTCAGTATATATATTGATCAACATCACTTAAAGGGGGGCGGAGCTATGCTTTTAACTTCCAGAAGCTTCAACAGGGTATGCTGTAGCAATCAAATTCTTAGATGGAGATCACTAATTATGAAATCATAAATAACCATTTTGAAAAAAAAAGGATTATACTCAAAGAACAATGCAAATTGGCGCCACAGCAAATTAATCTAAGCGCTGAAGGTTCTTATACTTAACCTCCGTCACTATTCCATTATTAGTCAATATTTGTTTGTTTTTCAGCTCAGTTACTGACGTAAATGTCAGGGGATGTTTTTTAAGACAATTAAGTGTAAAGCGGGTTAACTGTTTTCATTATCATCCTTAATTATAGTTAAACGTAAATTATAGATGAGCCAGCTATGTCTCTATGACATACCGAGCTGTAAACAACAATGCTAAAATATCAGGCATTATCAGACAACAGAGGTATCTGTGGCTTATTAACCGACGTATAAATATCATATCCCCTCGTTGCTTGTTACTTGGCAAATGTCAACCCAGCAAGTTCATATCGCTGATGCTGCTTTCCTAAGTGACAATTTGGCCTGTCTCCTTCACTGCTAGCAGAACGATAATTCGTTCGTGGGTGCTAGAGCTTAAGGAATACAGAACATATGTCGAACAGAGAGAAAAGAGAGGTATTGACACCGCGGACGTCAGGAAAAGCGTTTTGGAACCAAAGTACAGCGAATACATGCACTAAAACTGGATGAAATCAAGGTAAAATAAGCAAAACACGTTAATAGAGTATAGAGGATCTTCCTCCATTTCCTCGACAGAGAGGAAAGAGAGGTGATGACATCATGGAAGTCAGGAAAAGCGTTTTGGGACCAAAGTACAAGGAATACGTGCACTAAAACTGGATGAAATCAAGGTAAGAGAAGCAAAGCACATGAGTAAATAGACAGATAGAGTGCAGGATCTTCCTCCAGTGTGTTCCTGCACAATCGGAAAAAAGAAGAAAGAAAATCAAAATAACAACGAACATGTACGTGTAAGCATATGCAGTCACAATCTCTTTATTTAAGCGCTTAATAGTGAAAACGCTCTCAAACTTGTGGCCCTCTATTTAGGCACTTAAAATTACACCTGTTTTTGACAGAGTATATTTTTACTTTTGTAACCTGTTATGTCATAAAGATGGTCATAACAAGTTCACTTATGATCTCTTAAACATCCCTTTAATGCATTATTTTACCACTATCTGACATTAGGGTTTAGTGACAATGTGAATAAACGGTCACTAGTTACTCGATGGTGGCACAGAAAATCGTAAACTAATAAAGCAATGTCGGGTATCTGTGCTGATTAAAAGGAACATTTTCCTATTTAGAGAACCACGCAATCTATGCATTCTATAGGCCATTATACCGGCCAGCGAGCCTGTTATATTTTTCAAGGATATAAATTGTGTTTTAACGGTTTTGCTGGGCATACATTATTAGTGTTTCTTACGTCTCTTCTAGGTATAGTTAGATTTTATCTACGAAATATAACGCTGAGCCATAATCCTATATCTTATTTTACCTGGAATATACACTGTGTACTCATTAGAAACGGCAATAACTGTTTTAAGGCACGGTATTACAGCACAAGGTCCTCTTTTTCCATTTTTTTTTCGATTATTATTGTTAACTCGTTCTACTGTATCATGCCAATCATGTTTCGCTACTTTTTTTTATAATATGTTTTGTGCAATATTTTGATTTAATTTTGGTTATTTACTCAGATTTCTTTTATTTCTTTTTTTCTCTTATTTTCTCTTTTAATTAAACTAGATAATACTGTTAAAGTAATAGTAGCTCACCCAGAATAACTTTGCTAGCTGCGAGCTGCTAAAGCTTGTAAACTTATTATATATCAATAAAAATTACTGTTACTATAATTCATGTTCTGTGGACCCATTCTATTCATGACTGCAATTTTTTTCTCTAATCTGGTCAAGTTCCCCCAACTGAAAACGCTGATGGCAGCAGTTGGAAAGAAAATGAAATAATATGCTATTCTTGGAAGTCTAGATGTTTCTAATTTAAAATTGCGACTCAAAAAATTTAAAATATTTGTCTGGAAAAAGCCACCCTGGTCTGTCAAGCTCCATGTTTATGTGTTGATAGTATTATGTCCCTGTAATTTACAATTTGTGAACAATATAGCCCTATCGTCGAGGTATAGTAGTTTAAAACTGTTCTTTTACGTGATAATAACGACGGCGAGCAATTTGAGACTGGGTGCACAGTTTGCTATTCACTCGCTGCATCATTGGCCTTACTCCCAAAAGTTCAAGATTGTTTTAAACACAAATCAATTAATAAGCATCTTTTTCTTAGACTGTTGCGCCTGAAATCTCCATTAACAGAGATTGAAATGAAGGTGTAATGTTTTTTTGCATTTTAATTGAGCGTACGTGCCAAAACTACTAAGTAGGATAGTTTCATAATTGATCCATTACTTAGACAATATTCAAAACTATAGACATATTAACAACAATGATCTCGAGTGCTTGAAAGCATTGAGGATGGCATCACGAATGAGTTTTTTCTTAAAAGTAATCTACACAACGAGCTAAATCTAAAACATTTGCAACTAACTTTTCCGATGTTGACAAAAAAAGTTGATCCTGCCAACTGTTTTCAGTAAATAGAATATTTCAACCTGAAAATAGTCCATCATAGGCGTATTTTTTAGGCCGCTTAGACCTATTATGTCATAATTAGACCTGTTATATAATAACTTTGTTCTGACTTATTAATCATTTATATGATGTCTTTCGACTTTTCCTAGTCTGGTGAAGATGTCGGCGGTAATAGTGCATGTAAATCAAAAATAGGTCTGATAGATTATTTATGTTACTAACACTCAGGGTCGCTAAAAAGCATTTCTACGAAAGCAGACATTGTTTACATATTTTTATTTTCAAAGTACAACTTCCATCTAATAGATATAGCCGCCTTTTCGTCCGAAAGGAAGGCAATGTTTTAAAACAGCAAACATATAAGCTGTTATTCCTTCCTTGAAACTCCATTTAGGAAGATTAAAATCTTGTCACATTGATAAGGAATCAGAGTAAGTTTTGCTATTGTTTGGCTTAAAAAAGACCTGAAGGACTCTTCTAATTTGGCTAAAAGCAAGTTAAGTTAAAAGTATTTTGTATATTGTTTAATATAGGTCCGCCTACTCGTTGTGGTTTCAAGAGCTTTTAAGAAGCTATGAATAGCCGTCTAAATTTGAAATAAAGCATTGCGGCAAGTAATTTCTAAAATTTATTATCCAAAAAAGTGTTAACTGAAGTAATCTGTTTAATTGAACCTCAATGTTTGAATGTCGGAAAGTCGCTGACAAAGCTATTTTTACAAACCAAGCTTTGTGTGCCGTCGCCGGTGTTATTAAAACACTAGGCAGGCGGAACGAATTTCACCCTTGGCCCTTACAGACACTAAGTATGTAAAATACCTGGTCTGGTGTTTAATTCGACAAAGCAGTTCTGCGCTAGATAGTTATACCCTAAAATCAGACAGGCAATTAAACTGACTATTGAGAAAGCGGATTTTTCGGAATTATTCATCTTTTAAGCATGTTCTCGAACTTTCTTTTTGCATGAAATATTTTAAAATCCGTGGACTTAAGACCGGTTTTGAGGTGATTTGACTCTGACTGGCGAAATATGGCTAACTTTAATTTCTTCAGGTTGCACGAAGTTCTACTGAGAATTGTTCTAAGTAAACATTTAGATTGTTCTGTTGGAAATCCGTAGACCCAATTTGTACCCCGACTTTTAGAACACAATCGTTCACGTGTTGCTCTTAAAAAAGGAAAAAGCCGACTTAAGTTTTGGTTCAAAGTTACATAACATGGCACTAACATTGTAACTTTTAGACCGCAAACATTTAGAGTGTCTAAAGAGTGTTTAATGACCTATCACTAACGTAACGGCGCCTCGCTGTCTATTTGCTCATAAAGAAAACTCGGGAGAGAAGTCAAACTATTAAAGAAATTATGGCCTTTTCAAATCATAAAGTTTTGATGGGCGACATTTCCACATGATTGAATGTTTCAGATTTTATAATGGAACAAGAACTATTTAGAGTGTGACCCATTAAAAGGGCTGTATCTGCTACGACATATCTCGTCTTTGGCGTTCTAGTTACTGTTCCATCATCAAGAAAAAATGAAAAACTATGAAATCAAACTGAGACATTGGAGTGGACCGAGACACTAGTGGAAACCGGAGCAAGAGGGAATCGGTTAGAGTTCGCAAGGTTTGATTAAGAATTATCAGTTTATTGAATTGAGCTACAATTCAGAATTAAAAGGTAACTTGACTGACTACCGAGGATGCTATGGTTTGTTCACTTCCAAGTTGTGAAAAATGTCATCCAGTGAAAGATTTTAGATAAGATTTCACGACTTAATAGAGATTTTCCCCATTTTTCAGCAGCCTTTCATCTCTGATTATATTTGAATGATTTACCCTTGGAAATGTTCTTTATCGTGTTCTGAGCTAGAATAACTTTAGAAGTTGCAGAATAATTTTCTGACACGACGTTGTCGTGGATAACCACTCCTTGGGCTCACCGAAACAAACGATATCTAGTGTTGTGAAGCTGTGTTATGTAATCGATCCGGCTGGTGCACAAATAGACACAGCTGGTTTGCTAAAATATTCAGCATTGGCAAGCTTTAGAATAATAATACCCATAATTGAAAATGGTTTTTGTTCTCCCCTCTTCATTCCTGTCATCAGATTATATTTTTCTTTGAAGTAAATACGTTATTCCAAGAACGTATGACTACGTGGTAAAATGCTGGGATCTTGGCAAAGCAACGAAAGAGAAGTTTCAGTGATTATTTGATTTGCCAACAACAGAGGCCCCTCTGAGCTATGCCTAAGTCCCGCGACAAAATCTGACCCTGTGTACCAGTGTGTGGCTAATCGAGATTCACCATAACAGAGAAATTACTAGAGGAGGCATGAGTGGACTACTAGGGAGGCTAGAATGTGTTAGAATATCGAGAAGAACAAGACATCACGTCTAATATACACATCTCAATATACACTCCCCTTCGGTCGTCCGCTGTATTAAAATGGGTTTATTAAGAGAGATGAACACTATTTAAAAGTTTGGCTTAGATAAATGCTGACTGAGATCGATGTTCGTCTATGCTCTTTCTCCGTGGTAAAGAATTAAAGTGTTGTTTTTGGCAGCAAAACTGAGCAATCCGAAGTTAAAAGATATTCATCAAAGAGGAACTTCAACTGTTACATAACATTCATCAAAGCGGGATTATAAATACACATAAGGCTGTAAGCAGTATAAGAACCTGTCTCGGTCACGAAGCATTGATGCTCAATTGAAATACACATGAAAACCAGCCAAGAGCACTCATTTTTTATTTATACAAGCATACAAACAAAGAAACGAACAAACAAATAAACAAACTAGAAGTTTAACTTAATTCGATGATTTTGTTGAGTTCCCCTCAAAGTCCCAATGGCCCGAATCATGAGGATGGATTTAACAATTTCTTGGAATAATGAGTTTCAAACATGGACCTAGCACACTACACCTTTTTTACTTTAGAATTTCAAGACCTGGTATTCAGCACGAGTCGCTAACTAGGTCAATCAATCAAAGGCGGTCACCGTAATGAACTGTTCCGTGTGCCATCACACGTTCCGTGTGCCATCACACGTGTTGGATATAAAACGTGGTCTTCCAACGTGTTCACTGAGATTTGAAGTCCCTTAGACAAGTATGCATGATATTGAACTAGAAGGTTATTTTAAGATTGAAACTAAAATGTTGTATCTATTTTTAGTACTTAAGTCAAACCCATGCATTAGAATGGTCCAGACGAAGTCAGCCAGGTGGAAAGAATGCAAACACGAACATTAAGGGGCTGCATTTTCTCCCTTTTTAGTGTATTTTACTTAACTAACACTTGCAGCAAAAATGACTACGAGAACGTTTTGACATCAATAAAACAAAAGAAAATGCAACTTTTTAAAAACGTTTATAAACCATAAGGTTTTGAAAATTTAAACTGGGCTTGGAATCCCAATTCAAGCCAGGCTGTTTTGATCGATGATTTATATCTGTCAGTCCCGTCTGCGTTAAATTCAGTGACAATATTTTTTCTTTGCATGTATAGTCCCTTCATAACAAGCAATTCTTGCATGACCTTTTTTAAGGGTATATTTTGTTACGTCATATAAATTCAGCTATACTAAGCTTCACAAGGGTATTTCTAACGGGACACAGTATTTGTTGGGTTTCGGTTGAAATAATTATTAATAATAAAAATTATGGGTCGCCCGATCACGATCGGTATTCAGATAGCTGTTAAGACGGGAAAATACAATAAACCTCTCTGCTTGGGTAGTTAGAATTTCTAAAAGTGCAGCCATTTTTTTGGGGGTTGCTGTTTTCTGTGTCACTAACACCAAATGAGTTTCTCCTTCTGGATGATCAATACCTAAACGCTCCTTGAGGAGAATCCACTCGTAAAGATTCATTGTCCTCCTTCAAATTTGAATAGCCTCTATTGTTTTGATCATTACCTTTGCCTTGAATTACTTGTTTGTGTCGCAAAGTTTCACTTGGAATAATTTATATGGCGAGACTCCACATGAATTGAATATTACGACTAGAATGTACTCGGTCATAAGATCACGAAGCACAAATGTTTAGCGATATTCTTAGTAGCACGTTGGGTCGATCCAAACAAAGTTGTTCCCTGCTAAAAGCTCTGTGTCATTTTGGTTCTACATGGACCAGATTGATTCATGGAGCGTATAAAAATAAGCGACTAAAAGGCTTATTTACACGGCTCTGTGTCCAGAGGTGGGCAAGACTGTCCCTGACAGAGGGAGAGCCACTGTAATCAAAGAAATCAAAGCCGTATGTAAGTAAGTTAGATCAAACAACAACAAATTGGTAAGACAAGTTAAAATACAGAGAAACTCTAAAGTTGCAGTGTATGCAAACATATGACAATGGAGCTTGAGGGAGAATGCACAGAATACTGACAATCCCAGTGACTTATTCTTCAGCAAATGGAGCAGACATTTGACAACATCTTCAAAGTGATGGTAGAGATACAACAAAGGCAGACTAGTTAGTTTTGCAAGTATGTATACTTTTATAAATTATATGGTGTGTTTTCCAAAAAATATTGAAAGCTGTACGATTACCACAAATAGTTTGGTAGTTATTTCTTTGATTTGTGGAGACGAAGCGTTTGATAATTGCCAATCATTACCTTTGTGTTGAGTTCTTGAGCAGAGACTCTTTAATCTCACTGCCTATCGCCACCCAGAGAATGGTGCCGTTGAATTTTTGACTGAAAGCCTGCTTAATTGTCGAGAAGTAACCTATAATAAACCAGCAACTCATCCCTCAAGAGCTGAGGGAGTAGCGATGCTTCACGCTAAAAAACAAAGCTGATATGCGATACTCTTGAACCGTTAAGCGTCTCTGGTGCAGGAACAGTAGTTTGCCATTAAATACTAGTCAAGTGTTACCCTGATATTCACTTCATCCATGCATCATATTATCTTCAACAGTTTGTGAGTTAACTTAACTTCAACAATTAATTCACATATCTTGCTGTACTCTTGTCCTTCAAATGTTAGGTTCATACACAAATTAAAGCTGTCGTTTACATTCTATACGGAAGACCATTTGTAAACCCTGCCTAAAGTCACATCTACAATGATGTTAAGATAAAAGTGTGCGTAAGTGCTACTTTCGTGAAATTGAAAAATATATAATATTTTTCTATGACAAATAAAAGTAGATGCTCTTTGAGGCAAGTTGTAGTCCTAAACTCAGTGTCTCCCACAACTTGTACACGCAAATGTTTTGATCTTAGTCTTTATAGACCAGTTCTTATACAGGTCCCTTCAGTTCGTTCTCGTGAACTATCCAATGCTTACATTATTCAGCTTGCAAACCTCTGGAGGAGCAGGAGGCAAAACTATACTCATGACAAATTAGGTGAACTATAACATTGTCTCATAATTATGGCACACATAACAGTGAAAGTACAAAATCCAGTCCAATACATAAAACTAGAATAAACCAGTAGTCTCCAGAAATAATCTTGCAGGAAGAAAGGTTGAGTTTCACTAATTTAAGCCAGAAGGTTGCTTAAGGGAGATTGCAAATTTTTCACTCCTCACTGTATGTGAGCAAAATTTAAGGGGAAGCATTTTTGTCAGAAAATAAGAAACCGTATTTGACAAAGAGTTATTTAGTTGTATATTAAGGCTCTGACAACGGACAATAGATGAACAGTACTTTTAAAATAAGCTCAATGGCAACATGTAAATCGTTTCCTAACAAATGTAATCTTACTTGGGCATATGTTTCGCGATCTGAAGTAGAAAAATGCATTAATATCCTCAGACAAAGCTCGCCCTGCCTCTCCTAAAAGTAATTTTGAATCCTTTTTATTATGTAGGTTAATTTACCAACCAGGAATTTGATGTTATTTGAAGAAGGAAGTTCATGTATCAAACAAGCCCTTGCATTTATCATTAAACAGTGACAGGAGCTCCACCTTTTCATCCCCACTACTCTGGAAACGAACAACAGACGTCAAAATGAAAACAACTTGACGTCAAACTGAAGTTGCTAGTTATACTGCTTAGCACATCCTTTTAAACGATAGCAATTAAATTATACGCTCAAGCACACAGGGTTGTCACAGATGTCATTCCTTGACAATTCGTCCACGTCGTCGGATTCCTTTTACGACATCAATAACGTTAAACACTGTTTTTGTCTGTGAAAACACGCCCACGATATCAATAGGCTACGGAAATGCCCAAACACCTTGGGTTTATTTATCTTGACCTCACATTGTATTTCAGTCAATATCAGACTGATTCTACGTCATTTCGTAGGCTTTTAGCGAAAGCAATTAACTTAAATACCCAAATATTTTGTATTGAGACCGTTTCCATTTTAATTGGAGACAATGTCTGTTTGTTCCTGTGGTAAACATTGTCTGAGACATTTTAAAATGTGTTTTACCCATCCCGCTTTAGTTTCAATCTTTAAATACCCGTCTATCATCTTCATCTTTGTAATCTAATAAATAAATAAATGAATGAATGAATAGAAAAGTTTGAACATAACACGGCCAAGGTGTTGTACATAACCATAACACACCTCCTGCGGAGTTTCTCGTGGGCGGATACAATTGAGTCTTAAGCACTTATGAATGTCGACCTTACGTGCTAACTTAGAACGAAGAAGCTTATGTATATGGATATCGACCAGCCGCAGTGGCAGGATAGGCAATATCAATACCTTAATACGGTGATCTTTCCGTTCATTTCATTTTACAGTGTAACCGGACACAAAGTAGATTCGTCGTTACATCCTCGAACTTGCAATATAAATGAGGCCATCTCAGGGGTTTTGGGGAATGAAAAGAACATAACCTTTTAATTCAAGGGGATAATGGATTTATTGGAAAAATTTTGAGGGAATAAGGGATATCTCTACTATTAACAGGATTTTTGACAAAACCTTTAAGGGAATAATGGTCTTGGAGCAGGGGGGAAAATGGGACATTTTTCAGAGATCAACGGGACATGTATCCCCCTCCTCATTGATTTGTCTGAAGTAAAAATGGTCACGTATTTGTTACCTGCATTACAGAGTCCAAACAACGTGTCAATGTCCCCAAGTTCATTATTTCAATGTAAGGAGAAATATAATAACTTATCATTCCTGGGAATAAAAGGTTCAAGCAGGGAGAAGAGAAAAAAAAAACTGTCCTTGAAAAAGAGGTACAATTATCTAACAGTTACTCTTTATCTGAAAAGTGGCTTTTAAAGAGTCGTACATCCGGAATTCATTAAAGACCCTTACAAGACAAATCTGCAAGAACTGATAGCTGTTGGCACTCGAGGAGCCACGAGTAGGTGAAGGAGCATCCGGCGAGCGAATGTACCCAAGGTAAGCCATCTGCTCGGTGGACCTGTTCTTTTGGAGCCAAGCTACCTTATTTGTTAATCAAAGAAAAAAATGTGAATCTTCGTGCGGTGCTTTGCCTGCTTAGTTTGAGCTGATTCCTGTTCGGTTCCGTCTTATTTGCTGCAGATTGTCACGAGTCCAAGTTCCGAAAAGATAAAACTTAAAATTAAGTTAAACCAGTTAACGAGGAATGTCGGTCGTCATTGAATTCCAAGACTTCAAGATGTTTATTGACAGAAGTGATTGCTAGGCATTTGCCTAAATTACGTCTTGTCGTCACTATGTGGATTAAAATATTTAGCCATTCATCTCGTATGATTGGCTTTTTGTTATCGCCAGTCCATTCAATGGAAAGTCCACTCAATGGAAAGCTCTCCACTTGGACACAGTTAGGCTAGTAAGAGAGTAAAGATAGCAAGAGAAGCAACTATTATCAGTCACCACTTTTCAACTGATAAATACAAAGGCGCTTGCTCCACGAGTTGGAGCTGACGTGCATCGTGACATTTTGGTTAAAAACACTTAAAACGCCTGTTTGTTCATGGTGACGTTAGGTTAAGAACTAACACAAGTCATTCCTTACGTGGTTTCAAATTCTTTTTTGGCTCACTGCATCGTCATGTCAACAATGAACAAAGACTCGCTGAATTAGTGAATATCCTGATTACTAATTAAATTGTTGTGATATTGAAGACCTAATGTAGCTTGTGACTAAGATTTTTTGAATGCTCTTCCTTCGATACTTGACGACGAATTGAGAACAAAATCATTTTCGTAGATTTCTTCAATATAAACAAACACTTTAAAGAAGACCTTTGGTCTGCCGAGAACTTTGACCACGGTTCGTGCGTGACTAGAATGTGAACGTGTTTATCCTTTAAGCAGATGAACTAGGGAGTTTCTGATCGAACCTTCCCAGCTAGTTAACGGAAGAAACAGCTTCGGTCGTGTCGGTAACCTAAGGAAAGGAGGCTTTTACATCGAAAGACTGCACTCTTCATTTCAAAAATGGTCCGCTTGACTTGTTTATCTAGCTCAGTTTTTGGGGAGATAATAATAACAGTGACGAAGTATAATTAAAATGGGCGAATATTAAAGTAGTGTCGGAGACATGGTTCTGCATAACAAAAAAATAACCATGTATTTACTGCGATTGGACGATAAAACCAAGAGTCTTAACACAATACTCCACGAAGTAATCGAACTGGCACAGCGATGTTTTCAAAACACTTTCAACAGCAGCAAAAATATGGAAACCCTGTTATCAAGAAATTAGATACAATCAAGGCTCTAAAGTAAATTCAACGCAATCTCCTCAATGTTATTTTTCCTGTTATCTCGTATTCGTCACTCTGGTGACCTTTTGAGCTATCCAGAGACAAAATACCCTAAATTCGCGTGGTATCATTCATTAATAGATGTATAGACCTGTATCTGAAGAACTTTGAAGAATCCACTGTTATTTTTAGATTTGCTCTGTGCACCTTTGGTTAGCAATCAGCCATCAGCCAGCGAAGGCTACGTAAATACTTTGTGGTTTTACTGAGCCATCTAGAAATTTCCTGAACACGGAAGCCAAGATTCCGGTAAATGCTTGCTTACTTAAATACCGGGAACTCCGTGCATTAACTTATTTACATTCTTCAAGTAAAACCTTTCCTTTGAATCGTTTGAAATAAGATGAATGTAATTAGCTGTTAAGTAAACAGTTTGTCTAACAAGCATTGTTATGACTGCAAACTTTATTTTTAGGCATACTCTCAGCTTTAAAATTAAGTTGGGTTTTTTTGCTTAACTACTAGAAACTAAACATTGGCACTTAAAGCAAATGCAGTTGATAAAATATGAATGCCAGAAGTTATTTTTGGCCTGAACAAACAGCTGCAGAGACCTACATCCTCAGCTGAAATCTATCGGTTGCAAAAAAGAAACTTAACGCTTGGACTTGTAAAATACAATCAAAATAATCTTTGGACTGAGGTCAGCCACGACTTGCCTCCTCAAAGTTGTTGTTGACAACTGAACGAAGCAATTAAGAGAACAAATTGACTCAGTAGCATTGCTGCAGATAAGATTACACTCATAAAGAAACCTGTCTGTTTTTATGTCAATACTTTTCAAAGAGAAACTAGACAAAAGTGAGGATTGTGGTTTAGAAATGGGACACAAGAAGTTATTTGATTCATTGATTAAGTTTATCTTGTCTCGGATGCAGGATGTATTTGTCTCCGATGCGTAGTATACTTTTTATTAAAACGAAAATGACAAAAGACTTAACATTGACGCCAGTCAACACGATCCGATGAAAGACCTAACATTGTTTCTTTCCACTTCTGTGTTAAAATGTCTTCGAGATAGCTGGAATGACTTTTAAATGAGTATTTGAGTTTTAAATTGGTAGATTGACATGTGCTTTGGCGAGCCAATCAGAGTCGAGTACATCTTCATCTGTTTATAAAACACATTAAATCGGTGCGCAGTACTTATTCGCTATTCTTCTCTTTCATTGATAAGTGTGTCTATTGAGTGAGCCATGAAGCTTCGTTTACCGAGTGTATTTTTATTTGTTATTTATTCAAGCGAAGTTATTGCATTTTGGTGGTGAGTACTGTGCAAAGTCTTTTAAGCCATGACATACTAGGAATCCGCGGTTAAATAATCCCTATATTACTTAGCTTAGTAGATTACTAAAACATAGTACTTTTAATCGTCAATGCAGGTCACTCGAGACGTCACTGCAACGAGACCCAAATGCCGTGTGTAAGAAAACGGAGTCATTCTTTCACACAAAAGATGACTTTTGCAAATCCAAGCCGGAACTGATTTCTACGGTGCTTGATGGAATCGATGTTTCCGTCGACCAGTGTCAGTGGCAGTTTAGAAACAGGCGATGGAATTGTTCGACGTCCAAGAACTCAGTCAAAAAAATTCTTCGTTACG
>Ga0099808_1213529_pt1 | contig 13646 bp, 13 predicted proteins | sample OrbTnscriptome_2_FD_81140 | JGI IMG/M metagenome (GOLD analysis project Ga0099808, IMG submission 81140) | Coral microbial communities from Puerto Morelos, Mexico - Orbicella T R B metatranscriptome (Eukaryote Community Metatranscriptome) | ecosystem: Host-associated > Invertebrates > Cnidaria >...
GCACAATATAAATTAATAAATTATTATTATGACTTCCATATTACCCTTTGAAAAAATTTCGCACACTTCATGGCTGCACTGGCGAACTCTTGTAAATTTCGCAGTTTTTGTAAATTTCGTAATTTTCGCAAGTTTGTTGGGCAGTTCCTTGTAACCCTTTGAAAATATTTTGTATATTTCATGGATGGGCAGGCAAATTATTGTAAATATCGCAGTTTTTGTAAATTTGTAAAATTCATAACTTTGGCAAATTTCGTCGGGGACTTCCTTGTAACCCCTTGAATAAATTTTGTATATTTCATGGATGGACTGGCGAATTATTGTAAATTTCGCAGCGTTCATAAATTTCGTAAAATTCGTAATTTTCATAACTTTGAATGGGCCTTCCTTGCAACCCTTTAAATAAATTTCAGAGATTTCTTAGATGGTCTGGTGAATTATCATAAATTTCGAAGTTTTCACGTGACCCTTAAATAAATTTTGTAGATTTCGTCGATGGTGTGACGGATTATCATAAATTTAACAGATTTTGTAAATTTCACAATTTTCGTAAGTGTTTTTGGGACTCTCCAAGAAACCCTTGAGTTAATTTCTAAAATATTTCATCAATGGTCTTGTGAATTTCCGTAAATTTTTCATAAGTGCATTCGATACCGGACATAACTCTCTTTGAACCAAGTAAAAACATATTGGCCATTACAGAGGAGGACATTACTTCCCGTTTCCATGATGTGATTAGAAACTACCTTTCTCAAATACTGAGGGGCTCTAAGGAGAGCTAGCAACATAAAATATTCAATGGTCACATTTTCTCAGAAGGGGAAGAACCAATTGAGAAGAATGATTTAAGTTTAATGTAAGTTTTGACAAATAAAGAAAGTCATACTTATTTTATGGTTAACTTAATTGCAAAGCACTTCCACAGAATCAAGCAAAAAATATCTAATGGAGGTGACATTGCCAGAAGCTATCATTTGCCTCTGTTGCCATCAGTTGAAAAGCACAAACATGATGGCAGGAGTAAAGTAGGGGTGTTCTTGGAGAAACTATGGCAAAAAAGAAAAGGAAAAGAATCCAAAAAAGAAACATGCACCAAAAAGAAGGTCAGAAGCTGATCTGGAAATTAAGTTTGTGAAGTGTTCAAGAATGGACCAAAAATCCATCATAAAATGCAAATGCCACATTACCAACTGGATGGCAATGATGCTGACATAAGAAAGTGTCATGTTTACAGACAGGCACATCCAAATTGCCAAGGAACTGTTGTGTCAGCATTTTCCCCACATTGGAGAACTATTGATTTAATTTACATTGTTATGGCTGGCAAAAAATTGCCAAAATCGTCAATTCCATGAACATTCACTCAGTTTGACAAAATTTTGTCAAATCTGCCATTTTAGTTACTGCATGCATTTCTGGACATAAGTGAGTTTTTTGCGATAATGAAAGATATTATCATCTTCTTGTGACATCATTTAAATAATACCAAGCTCATGGTAGCATCATGGCAGTGCATCTTCAAACCGTGAAACCAACTCAGGCTTTATTTCTGAAGAATTCTTTGCTTGTTTATGTTCAGTGTTCCAAGGGATGACTTCCCAATAGGCTTGGCTCATTTCAGTTGCATGAAGCTGATTTGTCACAAAATTCACCCGAGTTTCATCAACAAAATGAACGAAAGATGTGTTGCATTGGTGCTCTTGGTCGATGAAAGCAAGATTGACAACATATTTAAGGATGCTAAGAGCCTGGCTCTCATTTGCATTCTTCCTTCATGTGATATTATTTCTTGATTATGAGTGGCACATTCTGGGTTATTGTGCTCTGGGAAAAATTCCCAAGTTGAAGAAGGCTTTGCAAAGTGAGAAAATTACAAATTTAACAATTGCCAACCAAAGAAGGAATTGGATACACCAAGTAATACACCTCAGATTTTCTGAAGGTGTAAACACTGTGAAGAAGAGACTTGGGAAAAACATTATCCTCAAAATACATACAACTCAAATTTATGTTTAGCTGAATGGTCATTGTGTATTGAGCCTAAAGTATAAGATCTTCAAATTGTAAAAATAAAGTTAACTGACCACTTTCATTCTAAGTCATGTAGAGTTGCAAGCAGAAAAGAAGGCATTTTATTTTAGCTAAATTCTCTGTAGAAATGGAACTTTTTACCTATGAAAATAACAAGACAGTTTTTTGTTTGGTTTCTTCTCTAGTCATATTTGACAGGTTGTGTTATTATTGTAAGATTTCTGATGTCTATGGTCCCCTTATAGAACACTATTTCACAAACCTATGGCTCTATCTATAATTATCTGAGGACAAGAGTATCTCTTTCTTGAATTCAACAGATACCCTTGTCCTGAGATAAATTGAAGTAGAGACAAAAATTTGGAGAAATTTAAAAATTCAGGGGAAAAAAATTAAAAATTCAGAGAAAATAAATTCAAGGACAGTGACCATGTTTATTTTTTGATGCATGAATTTAAAGTAAGGAAAGCAACATGCTGTTTTTAATGTCAATTGAACAAAATAGAACTATGCTAAATTCTTTATTCTTATTGCAAAGTTTGTAGTTTCTACATGTACCTTATCAAAGTGCTGTAAAAGCACAATAATTAAAGACATTGGTTTAGGCAATATGAATGTGATCAAGTAACCCACCATGGTGTCTATTCAGAGTATCCAATCATGACCTTTGGTATAATGAACTTCTGTAACTTCTGGTTTCATAGAATGTGCTCAAAAAAGATTGTAAATTAAATAGATTGGTCACTCTTGGGTTCCTTGTTGATATCCTTTCAGTTTCAGCATGGAACAGTTATTTTATTGCTCACTGATTGATTTTCCTTTTGAGAAATTGATGTCAATCAATTATACAGTCAAAGCACAGCACCTAATAAAAAATGACATGTTCAAGTTTCGTGGTAACAATTACAATGTTAGAGGTAGCCTTAAACTTGTATTACCTAACTTTAAGTCTGCATATCTACATCATTCGTTTTCGTTCATTGCCACCAAGTTATGGAACAAACTTCTTGATGCCATTAGACAATCCGACACTCTCTCATCCTTTAAAAGTCAACTACAAAAAATAACTGTTTCACTGATGACTGATTGTAACTGCCATACACTTAAGCTACCTTTTTTATTGTCATTTTCATATTTAATACTTCTCTTAATTTAATAATACATCTTATTTTATATTTTTTATGCACATTTACATTTAAAAGAGCTCTCATGCTCAATTTTGTGATAAGTACCTAAAGTTACTTACTTACTTCAACTTTTCACAACAACTGCATCTTTGAATCTGTCCACTTAAGATTGGTGTCTGCCTTTTACTCAAAGGCAAAGTAGAGACTATTCTGAATATGTAAATGAAATTTGTAGGTTCGTGATCAAATAAATTCCCAGTAGTTGTGTTTGATTGATTATTTTTTAATGCTCAAACAATAGACCCTTTCAAGGTTAACACGCCATCTTGCCGAGGGTGCAAAACTACTGGGGCAAGCGCACAGCAGGGCATAAATTGCAAATGGCTGACTCATGCATGCCGTATCTATGAAGATATATCATAATCGAAAATCCTTCTGGGTGAGACTATCCTTATTAAATCCTCTTATAGTTTTGTCGTTTTAACTTTGGTTCAGGTAAAAGATCATTTTTGATGCCTTGACAAGCAGAGGAAGTTCTTCAATATGAGGACTTCCTCGGGTGGACCGTTTCATCGCTCAAGGATTCTCTGTCACTAAGAGGACTCAAGAAAACTGGCCAAAAGCCTGAGCTTGTTGCCAGAGCATTTGGTGCGTATGAACTTAAAGAGCTGGTGAAGTTTTCACAACGACGGATATATCAGCAGATAATGGAAGAATATTACCGCGGGTTGACTTTAAATGGAATAAAAACCGATCCAAACAATATACCACATGAAGCTTTGATTGCTGACGTGAAGTAATGGCCAGAGGTTGATGGTAAATTGTTCAGTTACATTTTGAGGGCAAAAGCTGTTGATGTGGAATATATTGGAAAATACAAAGACCAGGAAGCTTACTCTTATTTGATGAGTGGCTTTGTGGACACAGTGTTGTTTACAAAATGCCCTGTTGACAGCAAGCACATGTTTATAAAAGGCCGTGTGTCTTCACAAAAAATCCACGAAGATCCACACAAGGTCTGGGTGTTTCAAGGGCACGAAGAATGACTGTAAAATTGTAACTTTGTGGTGCACATGTACGGCTGGTACCACTGAATTCTACAACCATGTTATCACTTTGATGTACAAAGTCAAACTTTGCATACAAGAAAGCATACATCTCTCCCGCATGCACAAGTGGTCCAAAGGGATGGAATAAAGGAACTTAAAAAGATGTAGAGCCAGATCAGATAACAAAACTTGTCTTCCATAAAGACAAAAAGACAAGGAGTGCACCAGAGATCACAGGGTCAACTCAAATTTAACGAACCAGTTTGACCCAAGGAAACTGTGGGATAGGCAGCTTACCAATGACAGAGTTTCATCCCTGATCAATGGCATTGTTGAAAATATTCCATCAGCTTGTGTGCTTTATTCCATAAAGCACACACAGATGACGGTCTCCCTGAATTTCCCCATCAGAAAGTTCTTAGTTTTATTTCATCAGAAGAAATGAAAGGGAAACCTCTAGAGCACACAGCACCTTTTTTTCTAAAAGAGTGCCAAATGACCAGAGATCAAGTGAAAAGGGTGGAAATTGAGACTCATGGCCAGAGTAATAATGACTTGTAGCACTAGCAAAGAATTTCAGCCTTCTCTAAAAAGGGTCACCTCTCCTGAATCCAGATAGATACTTAGAGATGCCCTTGTGGATTTGGAGGGTCAATTTGATCAAGGGCAATTTTCAGTTTCTACTTCTGTAAGCACTCATGGGTTTTCAGAATCACTAATTGATTCATTAGTACTCAATTGTGAGTATTTATGGTGTATATAATTGTAGACATTATGGCTTTGATGGCTTTCTATGGTGTCCACTTTTCCTCACTAATTAACTTTCACAGTATTGTTAAAGCTATAATAACTCATAATTATACTTGATCAGCCAGTGTGGGACTCTTTTCCACCCTAGGATAATTTTTGAAATCACCAGGCAAAATATTGACCCGGATAGCCATGTCATAGTGAATCTTAAACAAAATAATCAATCCTTTCAAGTAATTAACATTCACATGCCCACCAATCATTCCAGCTGAGAGACTTTTTCAGCAACCTGCAGTGTCTTGTGTTTTGTAATGTTGACTCAATTATGGCTGGTAATTCAGGAATAGGGACATCAAACAATTGCACCCTTTCACTGATTTGCTTTCCTAGGAGGATGTTTTCCAAGTGAAACATCTGTCAGCCCACTTAACGTAATCACTTGGTTTAACAGCCGACTTGGTTGTTAGCGGGTAGATTTTATACTCATACTGTTTAGACTGCAAGACCATGGCTGTCAATGACCATACAACAAACACCATATAATTTCTACCACACTGTACTTAGGGCATTCAAACCCTAGGGGGGAGGGCATTTGGAAATTTAACAGTTTCTGTTAAAATCAAACAATTTCTGTACAATGTATCGCTTAACAAATAGATCCCATGTTGCCATGCACCTGTTCAGTAATAGGTCACAGATAACATCAAAATGTGCTAAGAGCAAAAAAGTAGCACACAAGGCGATAGCCAAATGAGTCACTGATGTGCTTGTCAAGCACAAGCAGAGTGGGTACTAATGACAAAGAGAATGGGGACTTCACTCCATCTCCTGATGAGCGTACAGCTGGGAAAAAGACAGGAAAAGGAAGAAAAACGAAAGGTCATTGAGGAAGAAGATTCAGATGATGAGATGAGAACTTTGATGCAGGGAATCTAGAAGCAAAGTTAAGAGGTTACAGAAGTATTGAAAACAATGCAGCACGCTTATTACCAAGTTCATGGAAATGATCTTTGAAGGACAGGGTGGATCAAAGCCTGATTTATCAGACCTGAGACTTGGGACTTCTTGTTTTATTTACAACCGTTAATGTTCTACAGATAGTGAAAAATTGCTTCAGACAACTGGTAAGAATAAATTTCTAACTACAGATATCATGACCAGAACTGATGTCATTTACAGTTATGATCATTCAGCTACTTTTAATATTCCTTGTTCATGTTAATGCAAAAAAGCTACATTCTATTTGTTACATGCAACAACAAAACACTTTATTGATGTTGTTTGCAATACATGTACATGTACTCTATGTACTATCAAATTGATTGGGCCAGTTTGTAATCAAAGAAAAATTCATATTTGTGATAAACTGTACTATGCCTTTTAAATGTTCTATAGTCTACTTCGCATATAGGTTTAAGAAATTTAAGTTAAGTTTTGGTTGAAATGTCTCAGAACTAGGTGTTCATAAACTGGCGAGGTATTCATTTAAGAAATCTCCGAGATCATCTCCATCTCCATCTCCAATCATGTCATTAGAGGCATTATTTCCATCATTCTCTCCATCATTATTGTCATCACCCCAATCATTCCCAAATCTTATACAAAACTTATAAGTACTGCACATCCAGCTGTATATCTGATCAAGAGCACGTCTGATCGAGAATCTCAGCTCACTGTTGAGGCGCTTAGCTAAACTGAGCTGACATTTTAGGGTTCTGAAAGCACACTCCATTACAACTCGTGCAGTTGACAGCACTGTTCACTATTTCAGCAGGTATACACAGCATGGCTTTGCCATTCAGGCCATAGCTGACAGCAGGCAATTATTTCTTGATTTTGCGGCAGGATATTCTGGTTCTACACATGATGCTCATGTTCTGAGAAATTCAAATGTATTTGAGAGGGCTGAGAGAGGCCAAATTTTGCAAGGCCCTTTCATCAGAATAGAGAACTCTGACATGGTCCATATTTAGTAGGTGACAGTGCTTATCCCATTGATCCCTGGCTACAGAGACCATTTGCTGAGACTACAAGGGACGCAGACGACGTACAATTCAATAAAGAACTGTCTATGGCCCTATAACGCGGATGTGAGTTTCATTGACTGCACCAACAATACTAGGAAGGTTTGCTTTTGTTGTAAAGGTTCAATAGCAGCTTGAGTTTCTGCTATCGCCTCTGAAAATTTTATGTATTCATTTTTAAGATCACATAAAGCTTCAACCACGTCTTACACACTCTCAAGAACTGTCGATCTTCCAATGTTCATTACAAGTCCAATGGTTTCATAAGAACTGCCAAGTCCAAGGTGGTAGGGTTCACTCGCCAAAACTTTTCTGGTGGAATAGGATTGCATAAATTTGGAAATTTGGAAAGTCGATGCTGTAAGAGTCAAGCGTCAAAGCATCAAAAGTTGTTCTATTCATGTGCAATTGCTTTCTGAAAAATCCCTTTCCAAGTCTACGATCATAGAAGTGTACTTCAAACCATGAATCTTGCAGTTGCGGCAGTTTCCACACCACAGTTTGTGTTGTCTGGCTCATTGTAACTTTTGTCAAGTCGGTAAATTCATTTGGATTTGCCACAGACAAAAGGAGACTCTGTCCTCAGTGCGGATTGAGCCTATGTGAATAACTTCTGCCTTCAACTGCAATTGGAAAATCCTCAGGTTTGGTGGGTAAACTCCAACTAAAAGAAATTGCCATAACTCATGTCTATTTTCAGACAGACATGATATTAAAGACAACGAAACACCTGTTTCTCAACTTCCTCATTAAGCCCCATAACTGAACAACTATCTGTGAACTCTGCACCTAAATCATCTTTTAGAAATCCTGCAGCTGGGCAGTCTATAATAAACCCCACACCATCTTATCACATGCCCTGTACCTGGGCCATCTGCTGATGAGAGCTCCATTTTTTTTTTAGAGATAAGTCCTCGCCTTATGAGGAACTTTGTAAGCGCATCGGTCTCTCAACTCTTGATGAACAGCTATTAGTGAAAATATCGTTCACTGTTTTCAAGATACTGGTCAGTGATGCAGGACCAGCAAGCTTACTTGATCTTATAACAGTAAGGTGTTCCACTTATAACCTTAGGGGCACCACAATACTGGAACCTCCAAAAGTAAAATCAACAACTTTCAGCTTAAGATCACGGAGATACACTGCATCGAAATTGCGGAACACTATACCGGACGAGTCTCGAAAGATACAAACAGAAACTACCTTTAAAAACATTAGATCTCACGGGACTCTGAGTGTGAAGTGGATCTATCCTTAATCAATTTTTACTGCTTTTAATGATCATATTTTCTTGTACATTTTACTTGTGACTCATTGTTACTTCTTATATTTTAATATTAGCTAGTTCTTAATCTTAATTAATCTTAATTAATTCATAAGGATATATTCTGTTCCGCTGTAAGTTTCCATTCTGTTTGTATCTTTATATTTGTGTGTGTGTGTGTGTAAGTGTGTTACCGACCGATAACTGTATATATAATCTATGTAACTTAATGTCTGCCCATTCTTTTTCGCCCTTATGGTTATTTTGGGCAGGCAGTACTCTATACTAATTTAATGTTTATTGTAATTATTTTATAAATTGTGAGTACAAACAAATGGTTGTTGTTGTTGTTGTTGTTAATTTATTTCAATTTATATGCCTTCATAAGGCTCATAAAATTTCTTTTTTCTGTTTTTTTCATGGCATACCTGTAAACTAGCTTTTAGCTAAGCATACCGACCACGTTAAATATATTGATTGATTGATTGATTTGATTGATTGCTGATAACCCTGCAACTAATCTGTCCACTGTGAAGTTTGGAGCCTCAGCACCCACTACATCACCCCTGTCCATTTTTTTTTTTTAACAATTTTCCTGAATCATCAGCTGCAAGCCCCTCAGCCGGAAAATATACAATGCACCCTACACCTGAATCATCAGCTACTCTACTTTAAACTGTCTCTGGTCAACACAGTACCTTGTCTATGACATCATTCTCCTACAATAGCCACCTTGAAAAACAGGGATTGTGTAAATCAAAGGGCTCTTAGAGCCAGTTCATGTATTGACTAATTTCCATTATGCTCTATGAAATACTGGTATAGTCTAACCCCATTAATTGGAACCCTCAAGGGAAAAAACAGTTTGAAATAGTTGGGGTTATGTTCAAATATCATTATTCTTGAGAAAACATCCATATTCCTCATAGGTATTGGAAATCTGACATTCCCCTCTGTGGGGGGACTAGGCATTATCTGGGATCACACATTATTGATACATTCCCATTAACACCAAAACCTCACAAATCACTCTGAACTAATTGCCATTGGCAAAAACTTGGGAAGATTAAAGGTCAGCTTTTGGCACTAGGAGCTCTAGGATGGATTGGGTAACCAATGTGTGCTATGATTGGTTGATGGTTGCCTTTGAAAACCATTGATCAATCATAGCTCACATTTTGTATGTGAACCATCTCAGTAATGGTAAAAGTAAAGTCTGCATACAAGCTAAGTGGCCCATCAGGCCAGAGTTAATATCCCAGTTTCTGTAGCATGAAGTGATTAAGGGTATTTCTACTCTCACCTGAATGGGATACAAGTCCATCGCAGGCTTACCCCCAGCACTGAGTTCATTGGTACCAATTAATACACCTGGTTGGAGGGAGGCACTGTGAGAGTAAAGTGTCTTGCCCAAGAACACAACACAATGTCCCCAGCCAGGGCTCAAACGTGTACCTCTCAATATAGAGATTAGCACACTAACCATGAGGCCACTGCACCTCCCACCATCCTAGTAATGCTAGCGCCAAAACTTCGCACTCAGTCTCTCCAAAGTTTCTGTCAAGGGCAATAGGTTGCCTAGGAATACCAAAATATGAGGGTGTCCAAAAACTCTAGAGGATACTTGGTGAAATATTAAGGATACATGTATCTAGTTAAATGACAATGCTGTTAAATAACAATAATTTAATTTTTATGGCATTATTTACACACACTGATCAATAGCTGTTTACAATAAATTCAACAAAGACTAAATAAGAAAAATATACAGGTAAAGTTATTACATTAAGCTATTACAATAGCTGAGTCAAAAAGTAACATAGGCATGGACAATAATTATTCTGCCTAGCCATAATTTTGCTTAGATTAGAGAAGATTGCAAAAATTCCTGGTGTGTCTTTTATTTCAGATTCCACCTTCTATTAGGCCCAGACTCTACTTTATCTTAGTAAGAAACAAAGGATTTGTTCCCTTTCCAACTTTGTGGAAATTGTCGCTGATGCTTCATCAGCAAAAAAATTAGGATCAATGAGAAAATTACAAAGGTACATGGCTACAATAATTGGTCTCTTGTTTCTTCTACAAACATCCAATTTTCCAAGAAAATTCAGGCTGTCATTCAGAGCTTAAGTCTTGATCTTCCTCCCATTTGCAGCATTTGTGATGAAAGCTCTTCATTCCAGTCATCTGCCAACATCACAAAATGAGAAAGTCCTTTGGTATAAACAAAGGAACATATTATATCATGGATAAACTTTCCATTCATAGTTGGACACACACAAGCTATGCGTTTAGGCTAAAGGACAGAAAGTGGATGTGCAAAGTAGACACCCAAGCTGCAGCCCAGGAAAAGAAGCCTGCCAAGGACTCTAGCTTGTTCACATGCAAAGGGAAGAAGCCCTTCGTGACCTTGAAGGAGTCTCTTTTGAGGCTGGAGGATTCTGATTGGTTGCCTTAAGCCTCTGGAAACTAAATTTGGATGGTTGTCTATCCATTAATGTTCTTGTTCCAGAACTATCATAATTATATACAATCTAATAAACTTTGAGACTGCTTTCTCATAACAAGTGATGTTCACCTTTAAGGATTTAAGCTATTGCCCTGAAATTACCAGGAAAGCTAGCACTCATTAATGAATTTAGATCGTACATGAATGAGGGCTGGCTGGGGAAAAACTGACCATTAAAGAGTAACTAACCCCCCAATTTTGGCTGATATAAAAATTTCCTCGATTTTCTGATCACCTCTGCCAAAAAATTATCATTGTAGCTATTTTTGTTAATTTTCTATGAATTTTGAAAGTTGCAAAATTTGGCCCCTTTTGCGGCCACCACCAAGCCATAGGAAGAATGGGCTCTAGTTTTCCTGAGACATCATAGAAGGACAACTTGTACAACTTAAACCCTGTGGTATCATGTTACACACAATAAATAGTATGTCATTGCAAAAACCAAAAACCTTACGCAGAGAGACTCCCACAGGACAATTTGTGATGCTCACAGAAGGGACAGAAAAATCCATCAAAGTTAATTTAAACGAAGTCCCTCTCTGTTAACACATTCATCTTGTCTGAGCATTGTTATATTGGCAGTAATCAAAGGTTACAAGAGCGTGGTTGGCGCCTTAACTTAACACAGTCAGTGAGAAACCACACAGTCAGTGTAATAAGTATCAGCTGCATTCAAACAAGATGCAACCAAGATATATGTGCGATGTCACAAGACTGTAGATAGAAAACCACAGTTGAGGCAGCCTCACTTGGCTGTTTAGCGTGGTGAAATATAATGTTGCATTTTAATCTGTATAAAAGACATACAATTCATTTAAAACTGACGAAATACAGTTAAAAGGTTGATGTATATTTAAAGTATCAACATTCTCATCTAAGGGAACTCAACTGAGATATACTGAGGTGGCCTCTGCTATAAGCCTGGTGGTTTTTTAGAGGTCTCATCCCCACCTTTTGCTACCAATATTATTATTATCATTTATTATTATTTGTTATTTATTATTATTGATGGTGTAGCAAATAACAAAGATGACAATGATGATTTCTCTGTGAAATGATATTTCTAGTGTTTCAAGAATTAAAATGTATGGTATTGGATTTGACCAAAAGCTGTCTAATTTATGAAGTAGGTTAATCATTGACTCACTCATCAACACAAATGCTTGGCTATATGATAGCCCATCAGTTCAAGTGAGACAGTGGTCCAGCTTAGTTTTTCTTAAGTTAGTTTTCATTTAGCCATTTTCCCCTATACACTATACCTGCTTAAAATAAGAAATCAAGTAAGAAGGCAAATGGATTAAGCCCCTGGCTTTCCTCTTTAGGTGCAGAGAACAACCTCCACGATGGTTTGCTTCAGGGTTTAGAGGAACACAATATCACCTCTGTCGAAATTCACTTTGGTCTAATGCAGCATATCGCCGACTTGGAGCTCTCTGTGGGCCACAGAGCACTACCTTGCCATACAATCGCGACTCAAGCCACAGACAAACCTGCTGCCACTTCTGGGAGAATTCATTTCGAGCAGGACAAGGCCATACCTACAACAGAACCTTAATATGGAAAAGGAACTTGTGACCATCGAGGCAGATTTTAGCATGGGTGTTGAAAAAAATAACCACAAAGTCAAAAAGACTAAAGTCGCTTTGTCTGCCTCTGAGAAAGCCATAGCCAGAGGTAAGCAGTTGCTTCCTTAATGTTGTGAACTTATTTATGGCTCAGACGGGAAGCAAATGAAGCCCTAACTGCTGACATTCCACCAGTTTATGCAGGCTAACATCAAAATCTATCTTGAAAACATTACTCTCATCAAGTCTCAGTGAGGCTAGGCAATATCTGGGGTACCTGAAATTCCTAGCAATGAAAGGAACCCATTTTCAGACTCGGGCAATCCTTGCCTTTCATCAAGACTATCATGACACTAAAATGCATGAGCAGTTTCCTTGAGGCTCCAATGTGGATGATTTGAACGCGAAATACTTCAACACTGTCGTCATGCTTAGACCTCCCACTAGCACGACATGTAAAGAAGCAAATCAATTCTAAATAATAAACATTTTTACTGAGAATGGATAAAAATCTAAATTGCAGAGCTAAAATTGTATTCCATTTAATTTTCCTAAGTACAGGAATTGTGTTTACAGAGTGCTTACAACCATGATCAAGAGACCTTCTCCTTCATAAGGAAGATGCTAGCGCTGCCCTTCCTGCCTGAAAACGAAATCCAACCAATGTTTAACCCCATCCAGCACCAAGCTCCCATCACAATGCAGCCATTCACAGAGTACGTATCCAGCAACTGGATCCATGGCACCACCTGGAGCCCATCAGACTGGACCGTATTCAACAAAGCAACTGCCAAGCAGCTGCCCTTGTACCTCCTGATTCAGCTCCTACACAGAAGGCCAAACTTGCTGCCCTATAGATCCGCCTTGTTTCTGATAAGAAACTTAAGAGAATCCAGCGACGCAAGTACCGTGAGCTTCAGACCAAACCATTTAACTTATGGGAGGAATACGAGGCCAACCATCAGCCAAGTGGTTGCTGAAAGCCTGTTCTTACCTCAATGGACCAAGGGAACCAATAATGGACCAACAAAACAAAACAACAAAAATAAAGGAGCCACCAAATAAAATAAAAGCAATGATCAACAATGCAATGCATAGAATCAGGGTAAGATGAAATTCAAAAACTCTGCTTGCCCTTTGGGCAAGCTGTAATTTCATCTTACTAGCCCAAATCTCTGAGGAGCTAGCCCAAAATTATTTTATTTATTAAATCCATTTTGAAATCACTGGCTATCCTTGCAATCTGATTGGCTCTCAATGGTGCGATTTATTCACGAATCGCACTATTTTTTGCTCTAAATCGCATCTTTTTCTTAGCCATTG
>Ga0099808_1119848_pt1 | contig 13539 bp, 1 predicted proteins | sample OrbTnscriptome_2_FD_81140 | JGI IMG/M metagenome (GOLD analysis project Ga0099808, IMG submission 81140) | Coral microbial communities from Puerto Morelos, Mexico - Orbicella T R B metatranscriptome (Eukaryote Community Metatranscriptome) | ecosystem: Host-associated > Invertebrates > Cnidaria >...
CTCTGCAGCAGTTATTTCCAAAGTATTCGTCATTACAAAAGCAAGACTGGTTTTCATAAGTCATCAAATCATAATTGCATGTACCATGACTACTGCACAACTCATCTGGTAAACAAACACTGCAGTCCAGTGGCTGTCTTGTCCAGCCATAATCGCAGTAACAGTTCCCATTTAAGTCACAGGTTCCATGGCCCGAGCAGCGCACCTCTGGTCTACATACTGAGCAGTTGTGACCGCTGCAGTGGCTAAGGCAATCACAAGTGCCATTCCGCAAACATTGACCATGGCCAGAACAGAACGTGGCTGGGTCACACCTGGAACATCTACCGTACGGCTCAAACCATTGGCGTTTCCATCCTTTGTGGCAGGAACACGTATAACTTCCCTGGTTATCAGTACAGTATGAATTCTCGATACAAGTGTGGAGACTAAGGGAGCACTCATTGATGTTGGTGCAGCTTTGTCCATCACCTGACCAGCCCGGGTCACATTTGCATCTATAAGAACCAAGCGTATTGTAACAATAGGCGTGTTCTCCGCACGTAATCCCCTCAGCGCTGCATTCATCTATGTCTGAGCATTTGAAACCGTCCCCTGAGTAACCTACCATGCAACTACAGTTATACCCACCAATGGTGTTGCGACAAGACGCCCTTGGGTGGCACTGATTGAGATCCCTGCTCGAACACTCATCTAAATCTTCGCATAACGAGGTTCTGTTTCGATGGTAGCCATCCAAACATGAACAGTTAAAACCTCCCATTGTATTTACACAAAATGAGGTAAGGGTACAGTTTGCAGTTTTAAGAGAGCATTCATCAACGTCAGAGCAGTTATTGACGCCATTTCCAGTAAATCCCGATTTGCATTCACAGTAAAAGGATCCAACTGTGTTAAAACAGGAGGCATTAGCGTGACAGGTGTCTTTTGAAAGGCATTCATCAGTATCGTGACAGTTCCAACCTCCGTCGTTGCTTTCAAATCCCTCTATACATATGCATTCGTACTTTCCTGCTGTATTCTTGCAGGTTGCTTCGTCCGTACAGTTATGGACATATTTAGTCTGGTCATACGTGGTTGCATTTACGCTTGCGTTCACTGCAAGATACCAGGGAATGGAAACCACAGTTGTGAAGTTTTTTCCGGCTTCAATGACGTCTACAAAAGCCTCGATGCAGTCTATTTTCAGATTATCACCTTCCTCACAGGCACAAACCAACGTGCTTTGATTTAACCTGCTTCCATTATTTGACACGTTGCGATAAACACAGGTTTCAACAAAAGAGCACACACCAGCTTTACACTCTTCCAGTCGACCTTTAAGGGTCTGTTTGATAGTCCCTTCACATTCGTCAATTTCGAAACAGGCTTCCCCACTTTGAAAGAACCCTGATCGGCACTTGCACTCGAATCCACCATCAAGATTGACACAGTCAGCATTAGCAGTACAAGATCCATAAAACTGCGGATTAATGCACTCGTTGACATCGATGCACGCCGTGCCGTTTTGATCTTCAGTATACCCTTCTGGGCATACACAGTAATGCTCCATACCAACAGCAATACAAGTCATGTTTTCATTGCAAGTGTCGTTACCGGATTCACATGGGTTCACAGGATCACAAGATGAGTTGCTCACAGCATCGCATTTGCATTCATAGCCACCAATCACATTTTGGCATATCGGGCCGGATGGCGGACAATCGAAAATGCCCCACTTACATTCATCTATGTCTTCGCACTTTCTTCCGGCGTCTGAGTACTTGCCTATACAAGCACAAACGCTTTGTGAAGTTGTGTTCGGATTTGCCTCACTTTCATTGTTGGTGTGATTTCTGCATTGGTACTCCGTACAACTTCTACTTTTGTCTTCAAATCCTTGCAAGCATTCACACGTAAAGCTTCCGTTTGTATTCGTACAAGTCGCAAAAGTATCGCAGTCGTCTAATTCGAGCCTACATTCATCCACGTCTTGGCACTCGTCATTATTTATGCCACGCGATGTCCAGCCATCTCTACAAGAACATGAATAGTTTCCTGGAACATTCCTACAAATCTGATTCATGCCACAAACGGAACCATTAACACATTCGTTAACATCTGTACAGTAAAATCCATCTCCTTGCCATCCCTGAGTACAGTTACATTCAAAACCACCAAAAGTGTTGATGCAAACTGAGTTAGCTTGGCCCTTGTACATGGAACAGTTGTGCATATCTTCAGCACATTCATCTATATCAATACACAGTGAGCTTGTGTTAAAGGCACACCTTCCTAGTGTTTCTGGAAACGAAGAATTCTCTATTCCTCGCCATCCTTGTTTGCAAATGCAAGTATAATTGCCTTCAGTGTTCACACAGTCTTCGTTTTCACAACAAGAATGCTTATTTAGCTCGCATTCGTTGACATCTGTACAATTGCGACCTGTCCCGCTCCACCCTGTCTTGCATAAACATTGATATCCTCCTGGTAAATCGATACATCTGGAGTTTATGCTGCAGTTATGACTTTCATCTTTACATTCATCCACGTTCTCACAGAAAATACCATTTCCAACCCATCCTTGGTTGCAATAGCATTCAAATGTTCCGTTAGATTCCAGGCAGGTTGCCTGTCCTGAACAAATGTCACTCCCATTGAAACAGTTTCCTCTTTTTACGCAAGAGAAGCCATCTCCATAAAATCCACTTTTGCACTGACACTGCACAAAGGGCAACGACTTGTTAACCACAATACAGAAGGCGTTTTCGTCGCAAATGTTTGAATGGGATTCAGACTCACATCCTCCACAATCCAAGCCATCAAAATCACAAAGCTTCGTATCACAAACTAAATCGCAGGTTCCATCACTTATTGATGTCATGGAGCAACCCGCTGAGCATGTACAGTCTCCTCCATCAAAGCCGCAAATTCTGTTGTTACATTCGACGTCACAGTGTCCGTTACCAACAAAGCTCTTCGGGCAACTCTTAGAAGAACACTGACAGTCCATGTTGTCGTAATCGCAAGACTCGACGAAACACTCCACATTGCAAACTCCATCTCCCAACGTTGAGTTCATACAACCCGGTGCACACTGGCAATCGTTGCCATCAAATGAGTATTCTTCCACTTCACACTGTGACTGACAGGCACCGTCCTCCACCATATCCAGTTTACATCCTGGACTACACTCTCGAACAACAGGCTTAGGGCAATCTCCGTTATCGAATCCGCAGGCCTGTACATTGCAAGCAGAATCACATACCCCGTCACCTCGAAAACTCGGAAAGCAGCCTTCAAAACACAACTCTGTAGTCAAACCAATAGGCTTACAATCTCCACCATCAAAGTTACAAGCGGATTCAGTACACGATAAGTCACAGAAGCCGTTTGCAATCATTGGTGGCGAACATGCCTGCGGGCAGTTACCTCCCGTTGCCTGTTGGACGCAGTCTCCATAGTCGTAAAAACAGGTGGCAACGTTACACTCTTCGTCACACATTCCGTTTCCCTGAAGTTGTTTGCTACAAGCACAGTTAACGTTTGAGATTTGACCGCAGTCCCCTTTATCCAAACCGCAAGATTCCGTGTTGCACTGGTGATCACAAAAGCCGTCTGCCAACATATCTGATCGGCATCCAGCGCTGCATTCTTCTTCAACACAATCACCTCCATCGTACTTGCATACTGTTTTATTGCACTTCTGATCACACGACCCGTCCCCAAGCCAAGAACTAGGGCACATGCACACATCTTGGCAGTCTCCTTTGTCGCTCGAACACTTTGGTATATTGCAATCGGGATCGCAAACTCCATCACCAATCCAACTCTCGGGACAAAGGGGCGTGCATAACTTGACTTTTGAACAGTCGACTCCATCCCAACCGAGACTGCACACACACACGCCCTCGATACAAGCACCATGACTAGAACAGCGGCCGGGGCAGGTGTTCATCTGACACTTTTTGCCTGTATAAGCCAGGTCACACTTGCAACTTGCATTAGCCAAACAAATACCATGTCCGGAACAGGAGGTTAAAGAATTACATTTAGGTGTGGCCTGCAGGGTAGGGTCGAAACGGCTGAGTCTGCTGTTATCCATGCTTTCGCGAGGTATTTGGAGATGAAAATAAGGGATGTGAGGTTTGCTAACATTTGTAACCTGGGTAAAGTCTAATAAATGGGACTTGGTTAGTATTTCAAGGCCAACATGGAAGTTGCTGTAGTTCTGTAGTGTGTCAGTATCAATTTCAGCGATATCGTAGTCTGTACCACTTCTACCATGCGGAGATACATTATCTACTCCAAGTTCAATTATCTTTTGTGTTGTTAGAAACAGTGATATGTTCCAAGATGATAAAAGGCCAACAAGTTTAACAATCTCACCCCTATAGTTTCCGTAAACTAACGTAGAGCGGAGATCGGATGACTTGATTATTTCGAGAACCACCAGCTTTGCGAGAGAATACACGCTGAGTGGCTCGCGCGAGATTCGAATGTATTTCTCCCCAGTAATCTTTTGCAATTTGAATAAGATGTTAAGCGAAGTTGGCGTATAGATCTCGTGAATACTTCTCGGTTCTAATACGAAGTGAGATTGTTTAGAATAGAGAGATAAGCAATCTCCACTGTCATAGTTACATGCTTTTCTATTACAGGCTTGATCACACTTGCCATTGAAGAAGTGCACCGCTTGCGAGCAGCCAGGGCTGCATGGAAGCAGATACGCTAAGGGGTCTCTGTAGTTCCCGCCTTTCGCAACACTCACTCTCACAAAATTTGGTAGTATTGAGCCTTTGCTTGACATTGCTGTTCCAACACTTTGCCCACTCTGAACACTAGTGATGTTGCGAGGTCTAAAATGAGAGAGAGTAACAATAAAACCTTCCCACTCACTTTGAGGCCAGCCAATGATCTCGATGCTGTCAGTTCCTAGTTTGACGTTTCCAGATATTGGAGAATAGATAATCTGTGATTCAGTGACAAGCAAATCAAGCCAATGCGTCAATTTAAAGCAGCCTTCCAACAATGCTCCAGTGCATGGTTCCTTGATGTTCCAATTACAACTAGACGACTTGAGACAACGTTCTTTGGTTGCCATGCTTTCACACGAAGATGGTGAAGTGTTTTCAGGCGATATGGATCTAAAGAGACCACAAAAGCTATCTTTTCCAGTCCTGTCATGTGAAATTCTTAGAATTCTTGGAAACATGTGGTTAAACCTTGCCCTTGTAGTGCTGCTAAAACAAATTGGATCGCTTTCTGGTTTTGGTATCGTTACAGGTGAATTGACGGCTATATGTGAGGTTCCAATGTGAACTATATTTGCCAGACGAATTTCAGCTTCCTTGATGTTTGACCACACAGATAAGGCACGGAGAGTATCGTTTTGTTTCGTCCTGATAACGCAGCCTTGTTTTGAACAATATTTCCCATAAAAGCCTGGCACGCAAATACACCGGCCATTTTTGCAAATACCTCTACCACTGCATAGGCGACCTTGGTTTACCGGACAAGGTGTTGTACACGTTCCATGGAACCAACTTGTTGGATTGCATACAGCCAGAGATCTTGAACCTGTTGGTGTGCCCTCGGTACAAAGAGGGTTGTCGTCATATAACTGAGAGCCACACCAGCCGCACTTTAAGCTGGAAACACATAGAGAGCATTTTTGATTTCGGAGGCAGGTTTTAGGGCAGGGAGTTTTGTGAAATACTTGGTCTCGGCTACAAAAAGAACGCCTGATATTGGAAAGACATCTTTGTGAACCTTCACACCAAAAGCATCTACCTGTGGCTGCACTGAAAAGACAGTTTTGACAAGTTTTATGAATGTTGCAAACGTCTTCTCCCATTGTTTTGCTCCGAGGCCTTGTTATGTTGAGCTCATACCACAACACATCCATGAAGTAGGGTAGACAAAAGTCCTTTATTGGGGAGAGGAAACCTTGCAAACTGGACGTCATGTTCAATACAGTGGAAACGATCATGAACGGATCCCATTTTTCATAGTTACTCAGGGGGTTTGAAAGATCGTAGAACGCCTGGTATCTCCTGCTCCAGTTGTATCGCGAGCTTTGTTTTAAAGGGCAATAATAATCGTGTATAATGTTCGAAAGCTTTTCGCTTTCTGAAGAATTAATATTCCGCAAACCAAGAATGTACCCATCGATAGCACTATTAATTGTTGATTTCGGAAGTCGCTTACGGCAAAAGGACGTTCTTTCCATTGACGTATTCCACGTGCTGATAAAATCCTCTGTACTGAGAAGTACGGCCGTAATCCATGTGAAAGTTTGCAGTGGCTTGTGCATAAACGGATTAACAAGAAAACTTTCATTTTGACCAAAACGTCTTAAGTTCTCTACTTTCGATGAAAGTATTCCCGCCAAAATAAAATCAATTTCAATGTGGAGGTCGCCAAAGCTGTATCGAGCGTTAATCTTTCTTACGATTCTGTCCATGTCGATTTCTTGTAAAACAGAGTAGGGCACAGGATAAAACATTGATAAGTACTTCCAAATCCTGTTATGGCGTAGCTCTCTGTAACCGGTTTTTGCTGATTGCGAGAGTGACCAGGCCAATGATGTAATTTGGGTGAAAGACTTTTCTGGAAAATTCCTCTCTAACGCCCAGATGTCGCAGTACAGGCGATCGCACGGAGTGCTTAAAATGTTGACAACAAATGTGTCACTTATGCTACTGACAAGATTGCTTGCTGTGACATTTATGACGAACTGTCCGGATCCCAAGAAGTAATGCGATACTTGTTCAGTGGCGTTGTGAAGCGATGTGTTATCCCCAAAGTCGATATAAAACGTGACGTTTGTCCCACTGGCTGATGGAAGGAAATTTACTGAACGGCAAGCTCTTAGATCCCCGCTCACTTGAAGAGTGATATTTGTGACCGATACTTGAATGACCACTACTTCACTGGCAATGCCATTGCTGACCTTATTTCGAGCGAATACATTTACAACGTATACGCCGGGCGAGGTAAAAGTATTTGAGGCGAAGCCATATTGACTGAATGCTCCGTGAAAACTATACTTGTATTGAACATTTGTACCCGAGAGCGCAAATGAAGAGAATGAAACGTCTTCTCCAACTGCCTTTGGACTATCGGATATTACCGCCAAACTTTTGATGGGTCTTTCGCAGAGAACACCATCCCCGATCCATCCACGTCTGCATTCACATTTAAATGACTGGCCGTCTGATCCTGTGCGAAGGCAAGTAGCATTTGGATGACAGTTATTCTCACCAGTTGCGCACCTTCCTTCCTTTATAATTGTGTCCAGGGCAGTTATCTTATCTGCTTTGTCTTCATTAGCCTTTTTGAGGTTTTCAGAAGCGCGTAGGGCGTCTTGTCGATCTGCGTCTCGCTTTCTTTCCTTCAACTTCTCGTCATATCTTGCCCTTTTGAGCTCCCTCTCTTTCGATCTAACACGTGTTTGCTGATCGCTTGCATCTTTCTGTAACTGTCTTTTTCTTCTTTCGTTATTTCTTTTTTCCTCAGACAGAGCATCCCGGCGGTGGATTGAACGTTTACCACCAAACAATCCACTTAAGGATTTTATGGCTTTTCCTGCCAAGTTTCGAAGCCCTCGGGCTATCTCAAATGCTATTTGGTCGACTATTTTAGCGATTCTATTGACCACGGCTGTCAATTCCTTCGATACATTTTGAAAAATTCGCTTTGCTTCTTGCACAGCACTGTCGAGGCGTATGACTTTTGCTACAGCTCCCGCTAAATCCTTTCCCGCTTCGATAAGTATTCTGCCTGCTTTCTCTGCCACCTTCGAAGCATGTTGAACTGTTTTCCTAACAGTCTCTACGGCCTTCTGAGCCGTTTCTCTTGTCAATTTTGCTGCTTCCGCGACAGCTTTAGTGGCATATTCTGCAGTCTCGGCTAACGCCTTTTCTGTATCGACAAGGTTATTAAAGAAACTTCCGAGGTCTTTCACAAAATGTACTCCAAGTTTGAATCCTCTAGCTAACAGGTCTTTTACCAGCTCTCCAGCATTACCAGCGAAGTTTAACAGTCCTTTCGCGAGTGAACCCAACAACTGACCAGGATTTTTTAGAAACAGATCTTTAATCAGGGAAGGGGCTTCTTTCTTGACAAAGTCAATAACATGTGATGATATTCTATTAGGGGTGGCCTGTTCTGAGTTGAAAGTTAACAACGGAAGCTGAATGTTGGTTTCCATAAACGAAAATGACACTCTCATCGAACTTTTACCAGGAGCTGAAATCTTCAAGTCGCAGTTAAAGCGAGTACTCAAAACAATTCTTCCCACTTCCTTTCCCAAAACTTCAATTTTGCCGATGTCAATTCGTAGACGAACTTCAATATTTACCTGGGCTCTAACGCTTAAGGATAATCCGCGTCTAATAAGTTCAATATTTATTCTAGATCCCATGAACAGAGCTTTGGCCCGTGTAACTGATCTTGACGGAGAATCCATTATATAAAGTCGGGAATCGAGCAATTTCACCCCTAGGAGCTTGACATCAACATTTGCATCTAGAACAAACACAAGGCCAGGACCAAATGCAGCTTTGACCGATCCACCGAATTGAAGGACACCCGGAAAATTGAATATCAACTGTCCAACAACAGTTATCGTGTCTTTGGTTATGTTCATCTCACCAACCAAAAGAGGCTCATCAGCTAGCTTTACTTGGCCTTTTGCGGAGATTGCCAGTGGATTAGGCGAATTCTCGAGCTTGATATTTGCCTTGGCATTAAGACTTATTTCAACCAGATTCGTTATACCACCATCCAGTCGTATGGAGACGCCAGCATTACCAAAATTCTTCACTCGAAACGCCACCTCAGTGGAAAGAAGGGGTAGATCAGAAAAAGCTATCAGTAAAGCATCGTCTCCAGTTTCCGTTACAGGATATGGCCAGATATTTTTGTTCTTCTTTAGCTCGTTTGGTGAAGAGACTGCAAATTTCAACACAGGCCATCTGAAAGGACCAATGTTAAAAGAAACGTCCAAAACGCGATATCTGAGCGGAACGATCTGCAATAACCATTTAGGCTCGAACGTTTTCATAAAGTTCATCCAACCAATGAGAAACATCTTACCATCTATTGGAGGGACGTTCAAGCTAGTCTTGTTGCCACCTGTATACTTCGGCAACTGGAGCATAGTCTTATCATTGTTGTGCGACAGTTTCAAAACAAGTAAAGTACTGTTAGCAGTTTTAAAATCGTCCAAAGATAGTAAATAGTTTCTATCTGTATAATACCTCAAAAGGCCAACGAGAAGGGAGGCAATTGTTCCAAAGTCTTTGAATTGAGGTCTTCTATGATATATTCTTGCTTGGGCTTTAACATCAGTAAGAGTCGCGTAGCTGACGGAAAGTGGTGCTGCAAAAATCGGAATCGGCCAAACACCTTTGATGATAAAGAAGCAGTCTTTGCAGATTATGCGTGTTTCCATTTCACCTGCGTCTATAAGTAAAGGATTATCCTTTAGAAGACGCGACAGGAGTATTACATACTTCAGATCCCAGAGGTACACTTCAGCATCGATGTCCACAAAGGGCACCCCAAAGGCGGAACCAATTGTGAATCGACTTAACGACATGGCTGCCAAATCACTTGTCAGTGTTATTGGCGTTACCACATCCACTGACTCTCCATTTTGAACGTGTAGACTAAACGTCAGTGGGCCGTTCTGAGCGACTGATAAGACTACGGTTATTTCTTTCGGGAATTTTGGACTTCTGAATCTGTCCATGCCTCTTGGTAGGTTGTCAATGTTACACCCAATCCTATTTAAGGAGCCGGTGATATCGGGAGGAGGCCACACTGGAATGTTCTGTCTCAGTAGGTTAGAAAGGAAAGGGATCTTTTTAAAGAATTGTTGCATAATAGGCAGCGTCAGTGGAATGCACAATTTGTCTAAGCCCTGAGCATTAATAATAGCCGAAAAGCCATCCTTGGAATATGCAAAGGAAGGGAGTTTCAGCCTCACGTAGGAATCCTTCTGACAGAGCCAAGTAAAATCGCAGATGTACTCTTCGCCTTCCGCTTTCTTGCAAGGTATTAGCTTGTCCAGAATTGGCACGGTCTTGAGCTTGATCGCCATTCCTGTCTTTTTTGTTATAGAGACAACCATTTGTAATCTGTCCTTGAACACTTTGAAAGGAAGCAGCGTATTAAGCGCATCAAATCCCGTAACATCTAAGGATATTTCAAGGTCAGCTTCTCGTGGTGTGGCAAACAGAAGTTTTGGATCCAAAAACTTCACTGTTAAGTGACAATCTATCCCAGCAAGTTTTAGATCTATCCTGATGTCTAGGAACTTTTCTTTTAGCGTAACTATGGCCAAACGTGACGTCACGGTAATCAATCCGTGCAAATCACTGAAATGTTTTTCCAATGGTATTCCTTTAAAAGACGCCGTGATGTCTGCAGTAAGCTTCCAATCCTTGTTTTGCTTTAAGCTGAGAACCAAGTTTCGAACAGCAAGGTTTGCTTTAAATATATTGGACGGATCAGCCAGTGGTAGAGGAAAACCAAAACCGATATCGAAATCGTGAAGATCACATCGAATATTTGCATTGAGAACATTGAATTGGGGTTTGTTGAACGTTATGTTCAAGCTATTTAAAGTCACTGTTTTAAAGCTGAAGAACTCGACTGGAACAACTTTCAACAGTTGCTCGCCACCAATTAGAGTTGCCAAGTCGTATATATTTAAAGCCTGCTCTGCAAGGTTTGCTATTTCTAACAGTACAAAATCCTTGTGCACAGAAAGAACTGTGGGAAGAACCACTTTGCCAAGCTGTATCTCGACATAAATCGTAGGTATGACAGTTTTCTTGGCAGCATGAAAGGGATTCTTTATAAACAGGCTGACTCGAATGTGTCGAATAGTTACTCCCAATGGAAGCCAGACGTCGGTGAGATTTGCTTCGAACACACACGTTATGTTAAATATATGAAATCGTGGCTTAGGCGTGAAAGAAGCTTTGAAGCTGTTCAGGACAAATTTCTCTGCTTTTGACAGAATCTGATCCGGAAATAGCGACTTTAAATCAAAACCACCTCCTGTCAAACCAACAATATTTGCCGCTGATAGCTGATTAACGTGATCTGGGAAGATGTTAAGTTCCCAAGCTTGGGACGAGACGTGTGGCATTGTAAGGAATCCTCGAGTCTGAATTACGTCAGCTCCATTTCCAAGCGTGATAAGACATGCTAATCTTCCAGCTACACTTACTTGAATGGCTGTCTCTACGCTTAGGTCAGCGGCTATGTTTTCAATCCTCAACCAGTTTTTGAGAAGAGTTATTTGGTCTTTAAGAGAAAACCTCAAAGTAAAGCCTTGTATCAGCAGTTTTTGCAAAGGAGGTACTAATCGTAAGTTTAAGAACTCTAGCGAAATCTTTAGTTTATCAAATGCAGGCGGAAATAAGTTCTGTAATCTGAACCCACCAATCAGCAGCTGGCCTAATTCTGTCATTGTTATGAGTGGAAATCTCGGGAATCCCATCACCATTTCAGCTACATGTGGTAAAGCTGCTGGGAAGGGGATATGGAAAGACACAGGGTGGGCCTTCAGGTAAAACATCCCAAATAGAGTTGCTTGAATGTTTTCCTTAAAGTTTAGATGCACCGTAATATTTTGAAGTGTCAGTGGAAAGCCTTTAAGGTTCCAGTGTCTTAGGGCAGTTGCTGTTAAGTTTAATGCAATCATACGTGCCGAGAGAGGTTTGAAATGTGCTTCCAACGGCCACATTTGCACGTCTCCAATGAAGTCTGAAATTGGTGATAGCAGGTCAGACGGAATTAATTTTCCTACCATCGGCAGAACGGTAATCTTGGAGAGGTTAAAAATAACTGCACTCCTCAGCTTCAAAGCAATTACAGATCTGACGGAGACGGGTATGTTGCATTCAATTGGAAGTACGAGATTCTGACTCGTTGTCCGAAAGTTCGAGATTGCCAGTTATACCAAGCGTGTACGAAGGTATGTCGTTAAGATCTTTAACACGGAGGCTCATGGTAGGGGCTACAATCGAACAGCAAGACTTGAAAAAAGACCAAGCATTTGATATCTGTACTTCGAAAGTAAACGAATGCAAGGATTTCAAATTTTTGGAGAGCTGCACTTCTGCCAACTTTATCACGGACGCATCTATTATATTCAAGTCAAGAAGACTGGCGTCTGGTACATTCTTTATTTGTGGAATCATCTTTTCCAAAGCATCCTTTACTAGCAGTTGAAGTTCAAAGATTTTCATGGGCTTTACGAGTCGAAATAGGTGTCCATCAGATGAACTTCTTAGTTCTAGATCAAAGTTACTGGTACCTAAGGAGAGGACTCCTCTTAGGTTAAACGATCGTGTTGTCATAACGGCTGTGACATTCGAAATAACGAGGGCTCCAATTCCTCCCAGGTCCCACGATGTGCTGCACACAGCGTCAAACTCTGTGATTTCGAATGTCGTCAACATCTCGTCAAAGGAAATTTCTAGCCTTTGAAGAATCAGCTCTGGAAGAAATGGCCCAAGCATCGTTGGAAATTTACTTTTCACGGCAGCCGTCAAAATTCCAGTGAGTTGCTGGAATGGAATTCGAGGGCTTTCAAGTTCTGGGAGCCTAATGGTTAGGTTTTGGTTCTTCGATAAAGGGACAGCCATTTCAAAAGGAATGTGCGCCCTGTCTTCTACCAAAACGACCCTTCCTCTAACAAACATGATGAAGGACCTTTCAATGTTGACATCGATAAAAAATGACACGTTTTCGACGGCAAAAAAGTCATTAAGAAGATCCCACGAATACTTTGGAAGAGCAGCCATAAATGTTACCTTCGTAATTGAAAGATCATCAGACAAATGGAAGAAAGCTTTTTTAAGAGAAAATGAGGGTACAATTGAAAGTTTTGTTCTTCTTAGCGCGGTTAAGGTTTCTTGGAGTGTTTCACTAGCACTGCCGAAGAATGCACGATAAACTGCACTGATAAATGGCAATACACCAGACATATCCATTCTTTTAGAGAGCTCGATGATTTGACCTTGGGTCGACGGTGGCCATTCAATTTGGCAAGGCAGGCTGAAGTTTGCAATAGTTATTGCACCAGTTACCAGGGTCCGATCAAACGTGTAAAACACTGTCATGCTTCCGATATAAAAGAATGGAAACTTCCACTTCGTTGTGGATGGTATTTCTATTCGAAACTCTGTCAACGAGAAAGGGCCTGTTAAATTGAAAGGAATCCGCAACTTCAACTTTGTGACCACAAAGTCTGTCAGCAGAGTTCTCAAGAAAAGGGGGAAACTACTACTTAACCCTCCAAGTTTTCAAATGTTGGCGAAATCAGCCTTTATTGTTTTTTCAGCCTGAAGTGACAAAGATAAGGCTTCCACTTTTGTTGGAATCTCAATCACAAAGGGAAATACGAGGAATGCAGGCTGCCCGATGATAGCTGATGCGAAAAATTTTGCTTTGATTTCTACGTACTGAGGGCCAGGGAGAACAGCAACATTCACACTTAATTTCGAATCCTGCAATTCTGTCGGTGTCGATGCT
>Ga0099808_1154724_pt1 | contig 13324 bp, 12 predicted proteins | sample OrbTnscriptome_2_FD_81140 | JGI IMG/M metagenome (GOLD analysis project Ga0099808, IMG submission 81140) | Coral microbial communities from Puerto Morelos, Mexico - Orbicella T R B metatranscriptome (Eukaryote Community Metatranscriptome) | ecosystem: Host-associated > Invertebrates > Cnidaria >...
GGATCCGCTGCTGTCAGCTCTTATGTTCACACTCGTTCAGAACGTGTTTGGTGGCCTATCCTTGATGGCTGTGCCGTACTCTTTCCAGGAGGCATTAATTATCGATAATACATAAAAATAGATTGTTATATACAATGGAATGCAATGCGATTTCGAAAAAAAATTGATAAGAAGGAACACGGCTCAAAATGACGAGATAAAAGTCCATCATAAATTTTTTGGTCGCAGTTAAGGTGGGCAGCTCCACAGGTTTTCTGTTCATAAGCAACGATACGTAACCGGATGAAAAGGATAACAGAGGCCAATTTCCAGGAACAATGCGTTACCCCCAGTGCCAAGTGCATTGAACCACTCGTAAAGAGGCGGTCAAAAGATTGTACACTACTACTGCAATGGTAAGAAAGTAAATCATCGCTAGCCATAAACGCACCTCGGACGTGTGAACCGTGGTTCCAGTGAACCGAACAAGCACACCCATTGCTCGTGAAAGTAAGACCCAACGACAAACAAGCAGGAGTTGTGAAAGCAAACATTAACTGACAAGTCCGCTTGGTTTAAAACATTAAAGGGAACTGGGAAATCTTAAGACAATAAAATGAAAAACATAAAATGTCTGGGGAAGGCGGCCAGTATAGATAAATAGGAGGATGTTTCAAATTTGTTATATAACTCCGATTTCCGATTATAGCGAGTTAAGGCAATGTAGAACTACCCCCTAAAACTACGCTTGTGCTGCAAGGACCATTTAGATGTACCCCGTCACGGGGTACATCTACCCGGGCGCGTTAATACGATCTGCGAGTTCCCTTCAGTTAATGCTGAGTTCAAGAAGGCCTTAAATTAGAGACCAACTATTGGGTAGTAGGTTGTTGGGTACAGTCGTTGGATTCTCGTCTACAATCAGAAAGAGTTAGTTGAAATTAGTTTCTGCCCTCCAGAACCCTGTATGGCTCCAGAAAATTGCATAAGAGATCGGCTCTTGCAGTACTTTTAAACACCAATTTAAGAGTATCACGTGCTTCTTGAACGTAGCAGCCCCAGTTCGATAAATAGTTTGACAGACACACACACATTTCACGTTTAGCGAGTCATGGAGGGGCCGGGTAAGGTCTTCAATTGCTGAGCAAACGTTCATAGGGGAAGTGCCTAGCTGTAATATAACTATATCGGGCTTGAACGATTTCACCACTAAACGATCAATTTGGACCGTCTTGCGTATTGTTCTTCCCCAAACCCTGTGCCATTTTAACTCTATGCCTTCGCGAATATGCAAATTAGCATCCATATTATTACTCCTCTCGACATATTCGCGTAAACGGCGAATAAAGGAATGACCAAGTATCAAAACACGTGTTAACGTCATTTGACCGCTTGGAGCACAACGTTTTACACTAAGATCTAAAGAGGGGACTGAACTGTCAAAAATGAGTACTTGCTGAAAATTCTTAGAGGTAATGTGGAAAAAAAAGTTTTTCCTTCCCGATACCGTGGGTACATGGGCCAAGGGAAGAAGGCCTAATAGCTCGAGAGAAACAACTTTTACCCTTGACGAAACGCTCCCTCTATCCCCTGGAGTTATACTTGACACAAACCAAACCTACAGACCATTGTGTGAGTGTTATGGACCGCATAAATAGCAATATCCGTGAAGATAAAGTTTGGTTTTGCTTGATAATTTCAAATTTCCTCAAAAAGTCAGTTCTGGATTCCACATGCTGCAAAGACGCGAAACTATACATTTGAATGACAGCGAACAAGACTCTTCATAAGTTCATAACTCTACATGTGTTAAAGACGTAAAATTATGCGTTTGAATGAAATCGTACGCCTGGTACCTCCAAATATCCAAAAATACACACTTTTACATTCCAGATGCTATAAAAACGGGAACTTATACATATTATTGAAATCGCACGAGAAATGTCGATTTTCTCTTAATAACTTTAAATTGCCTCAAAAACACAGTTTTAGATTATGCATACGTTAAAGCTGTGAAACTATAAATTTGACTTACATCGTAAGGGAAATGTCGATTTTGTCTCATGCCCCAAATTTGTCTGAAAAACAAAGTTTTAGATTCCGGAAGGTGTAAAGATATAGGGATTTTCGCTTCATACCTCCAAATTTCCTCAAAAACGTAGCTTCAGGTTTTTCACGTTATAAGGACGTGAAACTCTATATTTGAGTAAAATCGCTATCGCCGAGAAATGTTGAATTTCGCTTCATTACTTTGAAATGGCTCAAAAAAACGGTTTTAGATTCCCCATTCTGTAAAAAGTTGAAAGCATACATTTGAGTTAAATTGGACGAGAAACATTCATTATCGCTTCATAACTCCAAATTGCCCCAAACACTATGTTTTAGTCTCCTTATACTGTAAAGACTTTAAACTATACAACATTTGAATGATATCGTACGAGAATTGTAGATTTTCTCCTTACACCTTTAAATTGCCTCTAGAACACAGTTTTAGATTCCAGATACTGTAAAGATCTGAAACCATATGTTTAAATAAAAACGTAAAAGAAATGTTGAATTTCGCATCATAACTCCAAAATTGCCTCGGAATTCCAGTTTTACATTTCATATGACGCTAAGACGTCAAACTATACATTTGAGTGAAGTCAAACACGAAATGACGGTTTTTTCTTGATAAACTTAAAATCTCTCCAAAACTCAGCAAACGCTGCAAAGACGTGGTACAGGCCGAATAAAACGACGAACACTCCCAAGAATTTCACATAGCAAGTAAATCCATAGTCTTATTTCGCGACTTGTAATCCGACTCTTTGAGCAACAGAAAAACACACACGTAATAAACACTCACAGCCACACCAAGTCGCATTTAATTTAAATGTTCTACAGTCACTTGGGACGTCTCATTCCACGCCCATAACGTGTCTTGTATTTGTTATCCTTGTTGGCTGCTACTTCTTCCTCCACCGATGACGAACAGTCATTAACCTCTGGCACTTGCGGGAGCGTTTCGAGTGTTCGGCATTTCCTAGAGTCTTTCATCTCTTGAACCTTAGCAGTATGCAGTGGGTCACATCTTCTGTCGAAAATTTTATCGTTGTACTCCTCTAGTAAGTGCAGTTTCTGTACCCGTTTCTTTATCATTCCTTTCCTGGTTTGGACTCTTACTGTTCAAATTCGCCCACCCTGTCCTCTGAAATAAGTACAACATGGTTTTGTTTCAATGGCATTCCTTTGCTTGCTTAACTTTTGGCGAAAAGTTACGCCCGACAAATATTCACGTAACCAAGGAGACCAAAAAAGACTTTGAACTCGTACTTTAAGCGCTCCGAGAGAGGGCTTTCTTTGGTGGTCCATCAGGCGGACTTCTCAAATCTCTTCCAATGGCTGATAAGGCAGCGGTAACGATTCGTCCACCACGTATATCATCACCAATATAAGTCAGAGGACGGGAGTTAATAATGACTTCTGTGTTTGTCATGACAAGCATCATTTCGATGTAGTTGGGAAAAACTTTCCCCAACACCTTCCAGAGTCGTTCTTTGAGCTGTCGGGAGACTCTCTCCCAATGACTTCCACGATAAGCTCTTTCGCTGACGTAACCAAACCCATGCAGCTCAACTTTGTCAAGTGAAGATAGATTTCGTAGTAACCATGCTGGAACTTTGATTTGGTCAACGTTTGCTACTTGCTGTTTCCAGGGTACCCAAGAATTCGCGATGTCCAAGTTTAGTGGCTAATCCCAATCTAGACGTCAAGTCCACAATTCTTGATACAACGACTTTGGAATTATAAGAAATGGAGTCATCAAACCCAAGGGATTGAAGACTCTCGAGCAGAAACTAAACAAACTTTTCCTTGTCTTAGGGTCCTTGTCTGTCAAGATACTGGAAGCGTTTGTAAACGACATGATATCAGTTTTTGTGTTCCAGAAAATACCCAGTCCTTTCAATGAGTCTGACATTTTTTTCGGCTCAGTAGTCGGCAGAAGAATTGGTGCTGTGTCACACAGAGGCCTGGTTTTCGTAACCTTTTGAGAGTACGATGCCCATTTTGGCAATTAAAAATATCTATTTTCAAAGGAGGTTGCAAAGTTTATTTCTTAGCTTTACTGCACTGTCATCTTGCGGGGCACCAGTAAGTACATCGTCGACGTAAACGTTCTTACTCACTTCCTTAGCTGCCGTAGGATTGCCTTCCTCGTGTTCTTTTGCATGCTTTTGTAAAGTAGCAACGGAGAGGAAAGGAGAAGGGGCATCTCCAAATGTCACTCGGGTCGAGCAATAAACGTCCGGTGTGCGATGAGTGTGCATATCTCTCCACAGGAATCTTTGACTGTTCTAATCATTAGTTTTGAGCTTGGTCAGAAGAAACATTGTCTTGATGTCTGCCGATCCGAAAGCATCGGAATCTAATAAGAATATGTCGTAGATCTTGCTGAAGTTTTGCACCCTTGGGAAGAGAGAAGTTGAGGGACTGCCCATAATACGTTTAAGCGCTGCTATCGAACACGACTCTACGCTTCGTGGTACCTCTATCTCCTTGGAATACACAATATTGGCTTACTGCTTCACAATACATTTTCGCTTTCTCTAAATCATTTCACAACCTTCTTCCAGTGGAGACAAGTCTTTGATACGTTTTTGCCAATAGTTGTCAACGAGAGGTGGATGATCTTTCTACCAAGGAAGACCAACTTCATACCGCTCACCATCAAAACGACGGGAAATGTTAAACTAATTAACTGCATTATCCTCTTCGGCGTGTCTTTGATGCTCCTGATAATTTACGATTCCAATAGCGTGTAGCTCCCAGAGGCGTTTTAATTGATCATCGGAACTGTCGATCTTCGTTACAGTGAGCATGGCTCTCATGTCTTCACTCTTCTTATACGCAGAGAAGGGACCAGTCAAAAGCCAACCAAGTCTTGAAATTAGTTGCAACCAGTGTTCCTGGACGCCTTTTTCGTACATCTCCTTGAAGCAACTTGTAGTATTGATCGGCTCCAACCAACAGATTAACCGATGCAGCTGCACTTGGAAATGTGTCTGCAAGTTCCACGTTCTTTAGATGCTTGCATCTTTTGACGTCAAATTCCACTGCTGCGAGTGGAAGACAAATACTTTTCATGGTTCACCCATTAATCGAAACGGCATGATGATCATTACTCGAGTTGAAGGGAGCTAACTTGAACTTAACTCGGTTCATCTTCTTTCGCTGTTCCTGACCCCCAAGTACTTTAATGGTCATAGTGGCAGGCGATCTATAGGGTTTTGTCTTAAGATCATTGACAAGAGCTGTTGTTAGGAAAGTCTCTGGTGATCCACTGTCCAGAAGAACTTGGACTGCACATTTCTTATCCCCATATAGCAATCTTGCACTGGCACTTGGCAACAGATTTTGCTTATTTGTAGTCTTAAACCCACAGAGTGACTGAATGTCCTTGATTTTGACTTCTGAGAGACGTGTAGAAACTGATGATTTATTCTTCCACACCCATCAACAGAACATCGTGGCGGTTTACATGTTCTACAGTCTCTTGGGACGTCTGATTACACGCCCATAACGTGTTCTGTATTTGTCATCTTTGTCGGCTTCTACAGACGCGAAACTATATATTTGAGTAAAATCCCACGAGAAATCTAGATTTTCCTTTAATAACTTTAAATCGTCTAAAAAAAACACAGTTTTAGATTCCTTATACTGTATAGCTGTGATACTACAAATTTGAGTGAAATCGAAAAGGAAATGTCGATTTTCGCCTCATGCCTCGAAATTGTCTCAAAAACACAGTTTTAGACTCCAGATGAAACTATACTTACTATACGATTTTTACGTCATCACTTTAAATTGCCTCAAAAACACAGTTTTAGAATCCGTATACAGTAAAGACCTGAAACTATATGTTTGAGTAAAGTCGTACGACAACTGTCGATTTTTGCTGCATAAGTCCAAAATGCATCCAAAACATGGCTTTACATACTATTTGCGGTAAAAGACCTGAAACCATACGTTTGAGTAAAATCGCACTGTAAATGTTGATTTTCGCAGCATAATTCCAAATTGCCTCGGAATTACAGGTTTACATTTCATATGATGTAAAGACGCAAAACTATACATCCTAGTGAAATTGAACAAGAAATAACGTTTTTTTTCTTGATAACCTAAAATTCCCTTGAAAACTCAGTTGTTAAGTCCACACCCTGCAAAGACGCAAAACTATAGATTTGAATAAAAGTGAACAAGAAATTTCAATTTTCGCCTGATAACTTTCAATTGCCTTGGCAACCTAGTTTTAGAATCCACAGACGTGAAACCACACGTTTCAGTAAAATCGGACGAGAAATTTAGATGTTTTCTTCATAACACCAAAATTCTTCATAACTCCAAAAAACTCCAAAATTACATACACAGGTTTAAGGTTATTGATGCTGCAAAGACGCGAAACTATACATTTCAATAAAATTGAGCAAGAGCTATTGATTTTTGCTTCATAACCTTACATAGCCTCAAAAACTCAGTGTAGATTTTATATGTGGTAAAGAGGTAAAACTATGCGTCTAAATAAGATCGTACAAAAACGGTCGATTTTTGCCCCATACCTCCAAATTATCCCAAACACGCAGATTCAAATTCAAGATGTTACAGAAACCATTAATTATACGTTTGAAGTTGTAATTTCTTTCATATTGCGTTAGAAGTAAGTACAACGAATGCGTATTTTTCATTTTATAATTTTTTTCTGACAATAACCAATATATTTGTTTCCCACCTTAAAACTCTTGTTTACCACATTTGGAGATTTTGAGTCTCCAAAAGGCTTTCTTTTACTTAGTTTAGAACTAAAATGGTCAAAATCTTGCAAAGTTATTAAAGTGTAAAGTTTCGACACAAATAACGTCATAAATAATTAACAAAGGAACCGGCTTCGACAAAAGCAACACCAAACGGTTCCCTACAACATCAGCAAGCACAATATAACATCAAAACATCAATAAAGTGTCTCAAGTTTTAATAACAAGGTCCTTTAACAACATGATGGTCAGCAGTGCATCCTTAAACTTTGACCAAGGCCTACGGGAAAGCGATTGTGTTTTATGTGCCAGGAAGTTCCTCTAGTTCCTCACACACCTTCTCTGATAGTTCTTTCGCTTTTGCGCAGTGTTTTAAGGCTGCCAAACAGCAAAAGTAACGGACCAAAAAAGCGTGTACTCACCAATAGAAGGCTCGTGTCAAAGTGTGACCAAAAATTTCCTGATTTTGAAAATTCATACAAGATTTCTGTTACAAGCTAGCAATTTGAAATTTGGCATGATTAGTTATCAATAACAGTGCTACGTTTTTAATGCACTCATAACTTACTAAATGCTGATTATTCATGTGAATTTGATTGCGAGCTATCAATTATACCTACTTTATCCTCTAGCAAAAAAATCCCTCAATTTACTCTGTAAGGTACATGTTTTGGTATGCATATGATATTTGTTCTATTTAAAAAACATTAGCCTTTCTAATTGTTTAATAAAATTATTTTGAATCCCCCCCACCCAAAAAAAACTGTGTTGTTGAGTTTCCTACGTTCCTTATCCTATGGTCAAAAAACGCTCTTAAATTAGGAAAAATGAACAATCCGTTTTTGATTTTAGTACATCTCCACTTTTAGACCGAATTCAATCTTTGTTATTTTGTTTCGAATGAAAGGATCTCTTGAATTACCTCGTGATGTTAATATTTAACTATCAATCTATGTTATGCCTGAAGGGAAGTTGTAAACAAGTTATTACAGACAAATTATAATGTATTTTTTTAAGTCAACATTGTTGTTGATTTCCCTACCCGCCAGAGAAAATTAACCTAAAAGGCTATTAAAATGCTCGGGTAACACGGTTTTGGATAATATATGTAATCTATGTTTATACTCTATACATTATACTAGTATTTATACATCAGAAGGTTGTTGATTTTAAATAAAAAGGCAAGTTGATTTCCCTACGCGTCTCCATTTTGGTAAGTTTTGTTAATTTTTCAAGTGCAATATCTTCGTTGTGTTTACATAAAAATTACACGATTTTTCAGTATATTCTGAAAACATAAAGGCTTAATTACCTGTAAAAAAATTGGTGAATTAAATGAAAATATTGAGGCGGTACAGCCTTTAAAAGTTTGAGACCAACTTTTTGAAGAAAAACCTGTTTTCTGAAAAGTCAAAAGTTTGCAACATAATAAATCTGAGACATGGGTTTCAAAAATTGAAACTTATACCAAATGTTAGTATACTAGAACACTATTAGGTGTTAAAATCAATATTTTCAAATAACATTGATTTAGACTTCTTTTTAAAACCGGTGTTAAAACTAAACCTTGTTTGCATAAACTCACCATTTCGATGATATGTCAAACAATATTATTCGATTTTATGCCAAACATGTGGATCATATTTGGCAGGTCATGATTATTAATCTCAGGAGGTAGTTGGACATCTCATTATATATTTTTGAATTTATGGCGTCTTGAAACATAAAAGTACCCTTTTTTTTGACTATTGAAATTTTACTTTTAATTGCAATAAAATGATCTGCCTTTTTCCCAAAAGTGTTTTATTTAGCGCTTCAAACAGATTTCTTGAGTCTCATGAGACTACATTTGAATTTTCGATGTTTTTGGCGGTTTTTCAAATTTCGGGATTTGTTGATGATTTTCCTTCCCGTCACGCAGTTAAGGCGTAAAAACTCAAAAATAATAAAAGGGTAAGCCTGGAAAACAGTATCAACGTGTAAACCGTCATATATTCTACTAATACTGCTATTTCTACGGAATTAAAACCAATAAAACCAACGCTTTATATTAGATCAAGTTGGGCGTTGTTGATTTCCCTACTCGATCAAAAACCCTATCGTTAAGGTTCAAACATTTTTCCCTTCAACGCGTTTTAATATTTTTACCCAAATTTGGACAGATAGTGTAACTATCACTCCATTATTTGCTGATTTTTTTTTCTAGTCTCACCGTTTTATTCTTTCTAAGTTACAGCTCTTACCCTGAACTCAACCCCCCAAAAATGAAGTGTTTCAAGAGCTCTGAAACCTAGTTCATATCATAGATGTTAAGGCGTTTTTCACGAAAACATTGAAAATTCGATTTTTCGAGGCGAGGGTAAGAGGTCGACGACCCATGTGTGTGTGGTCAAAAATACGCATTACCAGGGTACGAAAGAATTTTTCATTTTAGAGTTTTTCCCGCGAATTAGACTTTTCTTGTTGATTTCCCTACTCGAAAATTTTTGAACGCAGAAATTACAAAACAGAGCACGAACCAATCAAAAATAACCTAAAAATCATAAAATTCAATCCATTATCTATAAGATATTTAATTTTGACGTTTTGCCAGGGTTTCATAAATTTTTTTAGAAATTTTCAAAAAACCCAGGGTAAGGCGTAGGGAAATATATTGTCCGTAAACCTAATTTAAAAATATTCAACAACCACAGCTGCAATATTTATAGGGGGTAATTTCCCTCTCCTGGAGTTAGTATATCTCATTTTGTGTTTCACTCATAATCTAGAGCGTGAAAAGAGACCTATAATAAACCAGTACTGATAGATTAGTTGCTAATTGTTAGTATAAACTAGTATTGAAAGCTTTTTATATTTTGTCTTATTGTACAGGGACAATGAGTCTACCGACAGCCCTGTGAGTGTTAAAGATATTTTCCAGTTTCTTACTGGGAAAACTACGAGGCCAATTTTACCCTTAGAGAAGAACAGTTTTGGGATAACAGTAAAATTCATTCATTGCAGCACTGACCACCAAATTTGTTTCGCAACAGTTTCTAGTTGTGCCCTTTGGGTACAGTTACCGGTGGCTGACATGACCACATACAGTGATTTTGAATTTAACATGGATACTGCAATAGGGACCTTAAGATGCTAGACGCGGCGCCCTTGAAGAACGCGGTCATATCCGAGAGGGCATGGGTACTAACCGCCACCTTTGCGCAGGGAAAAGAAACCTTAAGATTTACGTTGTGCAAGCGGTGGCCAAAAGAAATCATAACAACAGGTTCAGTCAGAGAATCAGGAAGTTTTATGACGTCGTTTAAGAAAACCCGAGAGCTTTTAGGAGGAGCCTATTTGGCCGACATCATTTCTAACGAAGAATTCGTGCTCCTCTATGACTGCAACTTTTCAGAGAACTTAGAATTAACGTACAAAGAGTACGAAAGATTTGACCTTGAAGAAATGCAGATTCAGAGTGTCTAGCGGAGTTCCGTGTGAATAAACACGACCTACCGCATTTACCAGAGTGTTTGCAAATACCTGGTGCTTTCGTATGTAACCAGGACTCCGTTTGTGAGGGTATGGAAGCTGTCTCTATGCTACTTCGAAGGCTTTCATACCCTTGCAGATACTCGGATATGATACCAAGATTTGGCAGACCAGCCCCCGTGTTGAGTATGGTGACCAACAAGGTAGTTGATTTTATCTATGACACCTATGAATGGAGAATCAAGCAATGGAATCAGGACCTTCTCAGTCCAGCACGTCTACAAACTTATGCAGATGCTTTGTACGCAAAAGGTGCAGCCCTTGACAATTGTTTTGGATTTGTGGACGGTAGAGTTTGGCCAATCGCACGACCAGATGAAAATCAGAGTCGTCTAAAATAGAGATAAAAGCGTGCATGCCCTCAAATTTCAGTCTGTGGCGCTATCTAATGGTATCATAGCAAATATGTATAGACTTGTAGGTGGGTAGTATATTTTAACCAATAATAACGAATACCTTAAGAGTCTTGTTAAAACTCAAAGCTTTTCACTGTTGTGAATTTCAGAAGGCAAGAAGCATGATGCGAGCATGTTGGGTGATTCTGGACTGCTTCAGCAGCTACAGCGGTATGTACGTTCTCCAGCAGCTCATCCTATGTACATATATGGGGACCCTGCATACCCCCTAAGGGTACAACTTCAAGCCACTTTGAGAAATGTAGTTCTCACCCCACAGATACGGGCATTTAATTCTTCAATGACCTCAGTAAGGAGTTGTGTGGTGTGGCTCTTTGGTGATATAGTTATTACTTCAAATTTAATGATTTTAAGAAAAACCTGAAGATTGGGCTAGGTGACATTGGGAAACTTTACATAGTATGTGCTGTGTTAAAAAAATGCTCTTACCTATTTATATGGTAATTTCACCACAGAGTTTTTTGTTCTACAACCACCCACACTACAGGAGTATTTTGCATAAAACTGCACTAGGTTATGATGGCAATGTTCACAAAGTAGTTTTGCGAGTTAATTATACAGAAACTACCTCAATGAAAGAACAATTAATGGCCTTTATTGCTGTTACCATACATGTAAATAACAAAGAACACAAAATGGATTTCCATTTCAGAATGCTATCAGGCCTTTTAAATTTAACAAGTTCTCGTAACTTCAAGACGTGACATGATCACATGGATATATATAAGTGTAGAACTAACTCAACTTAGTAGAAACAAGTAATCTGAAGTAAACATTAAAGCATATCTCTGGAATGCTTCCTCGTCAACATAAAACGTCTTTTTTTTCTGCAATTTTTTGCATGAGGCCAATCATCAGACTAATAAGTTGATTGCTCTGTTGTTGCTGCTGTTGTTGATTAGCAAGTGCTAGCTCATAAGGCCTTGTTTGCCGCTCGTACTGCTCCCTTCTCGCTTTCTGATCTTCTTGTTTCATTGCCATATTAATGTTTCCTTTTTCCCCGAAAAACTCTATTGTATCATTTCCACCCTTTCTTGACCTCTTCCTCTTTGGTTCTGACGAACCCTCACCTTCTTTCCGTTTCATCGTTTCACTCAGCTTTTCGCACGCGTTCTTTCGGATCTCCTCTCCCATCGCCCTGTCTTCGTCTGTCTTTTTCTTGTTACTCACCAATAAGATATCTTCTTCAGCTGCTTCACACGTCTCGTTGATCTCCTCGAGCGCTCGGTCCAGCTCTGTTTCCTCTACTTCCACTCCGCTATCTCTCCGTTCCTTCTGCATTCTTGCACGATACTTGTCCAGTACAAGTTTAGGACGCTCCCTCACCGATTTCTTTGTGACAAGAAACCTCATTGTAGCGTGCGGATTGAGGTTGTCGGCTATTGTTTCCCACACTTTTCCTCTGTCAACTGCCCTCGCCTTATAACGATACGGTTACAATAACAAAAACCTCCCGAGCAAGAGCAATGTCGTGGTTGTTTGTCCATTCCATTGCCATACTAAAGGAAAATAAAGTAGAATTTCAATCAAACCGTCCGTTGGAGGAATTTTCACTAAAACAATCGTAAAACACGAGTCGATGAAAGATGATGATTTCTATTAAAAATCCACACATTTTTTTTACAAGTAATGGAAAATCATTTTCTAGAGCGGTCCTAACCTATCACAGATTAGTTTAACACGATATAAATCAAGGTGAAATAAGAAATCAAGCAATACTCTGTGTGAGTAAATTTCCCCCAATTTATCTGCTTTTTGGATTCCTTATTGAAGACTTGACGCTCACTTTTCCTTCTATAAGCTCGCTAAAATTGAATTATGAAAACAAAATTGAACCAAACAGTTTATGAATCTATTTCTTTATAATAATGTTTACAAATTTTGTGCAAAACATGTTATTTTAAGGGAAAAAGTCGGAAAATAACTAACCTTTCTGGGAGGCCGCCAAACTCAACTTCATCGCCACCACAACTGAGTTGGAGGCCGTCAAGTGGCGTGACATTTATGCAAATTAAATTGAAGACCTTGGGAATTTACTTCCGGTTGCCGTTGTCCTAAGCCGCGTCCAGGGTATCTAAAGGTCCCTAATAACACACAAAAGACCTTTCGAAGAGTTTAGATGACCTTTTATTGTCTCCAAGCGTTGGCCAAAGCCATTTTTAACAGAATGTTTGAGTGCTAATTAACCGCGCGGTCATGGCCCGAGCGCGGCTCATGGTTTACCCTTGGTTTATTTTTTTAAAATTTTTTATTAACCGCGCGGCCATGGCTCGAGCGCGGTTCATAATCTACCCACGGTTTATTTATTTTTTTTTTTGTCGGTGACCAGACCCAAACTTCCTCTCGCCCAAATTTTGAGTCACGCAACGTGTGATATTTATTCGTTAAACGCTGCTAAATTGCTACATTGGACAATGACAACATGGCGGTATGTCGTGTGATGCGAAGCGGCGTTCTTCTTCTACTCGTCTTCGTGTTTACAAGAGATCTTTCTAATTCTAAATGTCTTACACCGTTGGTTAACCAAGAAGTCAATAGCTCTGGGTTGGCTGTTGGACAGGAGCTCTCTTCTTTCGTCGGTTTTGAGCAGCCCGTGAGAAAGAAAAC
>Ga0099808_1176943_pt1 | contig 12687 bp, 10 predicted proteins | sample OrbTnscriptome_2_FD_81140 | JGI IMG/M metagenome (GOLD analysis project Ga0099808, IMG submission 81140) | Coral microbial communities from Puerto Morelos, Mexico - Orbicella T R B metatranscriptome (Eukaryote Community Metatranscriptome) | ecosystem: Host-associated > Invertebrates > Cnidaria >...
TTCTTGACCAAAGCCCACACGCCTTCGATGGTATTGGTGTGTGCACCACTGTCGGGGTCAACAAAGTTTTTGGAGTGATTCACTGATAGATGGATGTATCCTAGCTGGTTGAGTGGTATGTACGGAGTGAATTGATCTGAGTAGATGACACTTCCCAGTCAGATATGTGTAGTGATGAGGCAACGAACAAGTGTCTCTCTAGTTCGGTCGGGAACATGGAAGAGCAGCACTTTCTGCGATCCTCGCTCCACTACTCCAAACACCCACAGACCTTCCGAGACTCTCCCTCTCTTATACTTTCTCTTGGCACCAAACTTCGACTCGTCTATTTCTACGGTCTTCCCTAAGCCTCCAAGCTTAATTCCAGCATTCAGGACTTTGTTGCAACAGATTGTTCTCAGCTCACTCAGCGCACGGATCACAGTAGGCTTTGAAAGGCTGGTAAGTTGAACGATTTTGCTTCCCGAAATCTGCATAGCCCAGAGGAACATCAGATGCAGCCAGGTACTTAACGGGATATTAGATCCCTCGAAGAACGAGCCCGACCTTATTGAAAGCCACATTCGACATCGCTTATTCATACAGTGCCACATGTATCCGTCATTTACCCATGTTGTCTCTGTTAGTTCCATATTAGAACCAAATTGAGAACACTGCTGACAGCTCGCTAAAAGCTTCTTACGCACGAAGAAATTAAAAACATTCTGGAAACTTCCCAGTATAACAAAAAGATCACGGAACTCCATGTTTCATAAAGTCCTGATCAAATGCTAGATCATAATGAAATTAGGATCAAGTGTAGATTTAGTTAGGATCAAGTTAGGATCGAATTAAACCAATCACCGTTGCGGAAAAACAGCGAATCACGATGCTTCTTATTAAACCAATCGAATACAAGGAAAAACAACGGTAATTAATGCGGACCAAGTTAGTATCAAATTAAACCAATCACCGTTGCGGAAAAACAGCAAATCACGACGCTTCTTATTAAACCAATGATATGAAAGGAACATGTTGTTTAATGTGACAACTCAATGAACTTAACACCATTAGCATCTATTTGCAACTACGCTCTCTATACTCAACTATGTCTCAACGTGTAACTAAGTGTACTGTCTGCGGACAATCTGGTCATACAAGAATCCACTGTTTAGTGATGTGCGGTTCTTGTAGTGGCGACAGTCGCAAATGTGACTGTGAGCAGCCACCAGTGAAAAAACAGAAGACCAAGAGGGGAAGGAGGGCAGCAGAAACGGAGCAGCCGCAGGTAGCCGCAGCCCCAGGGTCTCCAGAAGCTGAGCCTAACTACAGATCCATTTGTCGACAGCTGCAGCACAAAAATCAACAACTTGGCAAGGCCTACCAAGATCTGAAGGCCCAATTCGACGAGCTCGAAGACAGTTGCCAAGAGAGGGAGGAGGAGGTAGCTCAGGCTCAACAGGACGCTGACGAGATGGCAGACTTGGACCGACAGAATGAACAGTGTATCGCCGCCTACAAAGAGTAGTTGAAAGAAAGAGATGACCGTATTAAGGCCCTGGAGCAGCAGCTACGAACTTTGCAGAACTCTTCAGAGCCATCAGCTGGAACTAATCACGAAGCTGCTGCGAAGGTCAACTGGAACGACCTTGCGGAAATCCATCGACGATACGTGGCAGTGCTCTCAACCCTGAACGGAAAGAAATGTAGCCTGAACAACGCTTACAGACTCGCAGGCACAGCATGCAGCATGATCAGAGACTTCCTCGGCATAGCGGAGCTGCGAATTGTCAATGAAGTGACGTACAAAAGCACCTTGGAGAGGCTGGGAGACCCAAAACTTTCAGTGAAAAGGATCGAGCAGGAGTGTCAAAGGCAGCTGGGTGATCTGTTGCCGTTGGTGAAACGACTTTGCGTTGCAAAGAAGCTGTTACCGCTGGCGTTGGAGGATGCCTTCTATTCCTAGAGGGCTCTGTCAACAACAACAAAAAAATGGCTCCTTTAGGAGCCACCAAGTTTGAAAAAGTCAATGACCAACTCAATAAAGTTTAGCTTAATAAATAAAGATAAAGTCTCGGCCGATGCGTTGCTCAACAGTCGGCCGACGCGTTGCCCGACAGTCGGCCGACACGTCGGCCCACAGGTCGGCCAACACGTCAGTCGACGCGTCGGTAGGATCGGATTCTTTACATTTACCCACTTGCATTACACTTGTTTGGTTTGCAGTAGATTTCTTTGGACTAAACAAGTGACACAAGGCAGCCCAGGCATGTTCACACAAGAGAAAACTGCTAAACAGTATTGTATTATTTCACTGACAAGAAGTCTGTACTATATTTCCTTTGCTTTTTAAAAAAGCAAGAAGTAATCTGTGAACCAGGCATGGCTGTTTGTTATCAATTCTCTTGCTTTTAAACTTTAAAAGCAGTTTTTAAAGCACTGTTGTCCTGACTGTGAGCTGCTTTGTTGTAGATAACACAATAACATGCAGACAAAATAAAATACTGTCTGATCGTCAGATGTGGTTGATCACTGATGTGTCATTTTCAGGTGATGTCTTTGTTGATCTTGCCCTCTTCTCCACCCAGTCTCAGACAATTTTTCTTACCACGAAACTTGGATTTTATAGCTGTTCAGACACTAAAGGGTAAGTATATGTCACACAATGAAGAGAATAAACTATTGCTTTCAAATTTGCAAATGTGTTTTCAAGGCAGGGCGTCAAAAAATTGCAACAGGTCAATTTGCACTGCTCTGACCAAATCATTATAAATTTTCTGTTGTCATGTAGCTGTCCTTGACAGATTTTCGGCCTGAGATTCCTCATTTATCTGGAACCATGCTCTGTTCTGAGTGGCTGTTACATATAAATAATCAGGTGGTTTTTATAAAGTGAATTTCTTATTTGCCAAGTAGGGTGTGGAATAAGAAATTATTGATGGTGAATCATTTTTGTCTGATTGTATGGGGGGTTGTGGGATGGAGATGACCTCATAGTAATTGGGAGAGCCAGGTGGACAAAACATTGGCTTGAGGTCAGGATGCACAGACAGAGTGTAGTGGGGGTCATGTCCAATGATCAAGGGCCAAGTATTTTCCTCTCCAGCCTGGCCTAACTCAGTCATTAAGCTTCTTGTTATATGACCACTGCAGTTTTTTATGTTTTTCTGTCGTGGATGAAGATGCGGAAGTTCTTTATGGTTGAATGTTGGCCGCAAACCCCAGTAAAGTATATATTTTCTCAAAGCTTTAAAACGTATGATTTTATTCATTAAAATCAAACATTTAAATGTTTTCGGAATATAGTACCTGAATATAGGATCTGATAGCACCTCTAAAAACCTGCATAAAAGTTCCCCAACATGTTTTTTTGCCTGATTATCAGGCAACTTTCTCTCCAAATTTCAGCAACAAACGTTGAAAAGTCACTGAAAACAAACTCAAAATCTCCACTTCACTTGCTGAAATTTTTCTCTCAATACACAATGGAAAATATTCTTTGGGGTGTTCTTCCGTGTACTGAGAGACATGCGCAAAAAGTGTAAAAAAAGAATGCTCATTTTAATTACTTAAACAGTAGAGCTCATATCAATTACAAAGAAGACTCGCATGTTGCTTCCAGCCGGAAACATCCTTTAGTGATGTTCTTAAGGCTGGTTTTCACTGGCGACGGAGTGGGAGTCAGAGTCTTAGTCGGAGTCATAAGATCGCTTATAACCTAGTACCTAGTTTATCACACTAGCAATGCTAGAACGCATGCATCTTACATATTATGTTCTACCACAAGGGAAAGCACTCAACGTTCATGAGTAGTCCTGTGAAATGAAATGTATCTTTCACCTAACATATAGTTGACTTTGAAGCTAACTAATCTGTGCATGCATTTGGAGCAAATTGCTTTTGTGCTTAAGAAAATGGCACTACAAGGATAGCATGAGATTTGCAAAACCACATATATATTTTTGCCGTGTTATCAAAGAAAGCAATGTACCGGTAAGTATGACACGTTTTGCGTAATGCACTCGGGTATCTACCCCACCCAGCCCCCCTTCCCACAAGGCTAATTGATTAATTGAAATTAATTAATTAAACGAACATTAAAGTTTACACCTTATGGCGTTATGGTCTTATGGTGTTATGGCGTTATGGCCTTAGCGAACAGCAGCCCCCAATGAACTCATACATTCTTTGTAAAATGTGAGTTTTTAAACCCTTGTTGCACAAAAAGTATTCAATACATCAGGCTCATATTCATTGGTGGAGTTAATTGTACTATGACCTTTCAATATTCAGAACTGATTTATTTGTAGCTCCATCTAAAACTTAATTGCTTATGCTAATGAGGCGAATATAGTAAACAAGGATTCCCCTAACTTGCCACTTAATAGGGGTATAAAACAAAACAAATACACCCTTGGGACAGCAAGCTGACTGCGGCCGCTTAATAGAGGTGGCTGTTGAATTGAGATTTTTATTACAGTGTATAGCTGACAATTTTTTGCAGAAGTTTGGCCGCTGGCTGCCAAATAAAAGTTGGCCGCTTAATAGGGGGCCGCTTAATAGAGGGTTGCTTAATAGGGGGCCCCTTAATAGAGGTTCGACTGTATTTTGACTTCCTTGCTTTATTGTTGACATGTTGCATGATGGCTCCAGTTTCAGTGAGTCACAAGTTTAATAGAACATTTGCCTTCAAAATTCATGCTGAAATCTCATTTTTACTTTTACTGGTAATTTTAGGCATAAAGGCTAATTTTTAAAAGTACACTTGTGTTACATCTAGTATTCTAAGCTAGAAGCACAAATATCATCTAGCATTTGCACTCACATGCCGGTTTATCCATGGTTTATTGTTTTTTTCTTTCTGTGCAACTGGCAACTGATTCGAATATTTCTGCTGATGAATAGAAATAGTCAGCATTTACATTGCTGTTTCTTAGTTCTGGCTTACTCTTATAGATCTTGGCTTCAGAATACTCTTCCATCAATTCAATTTTGAGCTTGGCTGGATACGGAACTATTTGTGGCCACTGGAACTAACTAATTGAAGTCAACAAAATTTGTTTAATGTAATCAAAATATAGTCAATGAAATGCAGCTGTTCACATGGTTAACATCCCAAAGCCAAGAGTTATGTAACAAAAACATGTCATGTTGCACCCTGACAAAAGAGGCCACTCATGGTCCAGAATCAAAACAACAAACAAGCGCTCGCGAACAATCTGAAAAGCAAATCATGTTGTATATACACACTTTGCGATGATGTAATTTGTTTTCGCCTGGCCAAAAACAAAAACACTCTAGTCTGCATTGGGAGTACATTCCCTTTTTTGTTGAATGCAATCAGAGTGATAAACCAGTTCAAAGAAAACTTCAAAACGTCTAGAACAATGAAAGAAGCCACAAAAGAGAACAAGAATGACGTTAGCAGATGGACACAAAATGTACAGCACATGGTTTGGCCACGATGTCACTCATCTTCGCCCCTGTTGCGGGCAGCCAAATCGGTGTCGCAAGATTGCACCAAGGTTAACCTTCCCATGAAACTTGGCTCAAGTCTGCTTTAGGACTGTGTTCTACGAATGCAAGTATTGTTTCTGTTTGTTCTTTTTCGTTATTCAAAATGCCTTAGCGTAATGCAGATATATCCAGCCCATTTTATGAAGCTTGAATAGGTGTAGAAGTTTTCGTAGAGTGCTACACCTCTACGCTTTTATCACCGATCACTTTGTACTTCTTCTCTTACATGTACACATAAAACGGTGGCATGTTGCTATGGTTACCAACGGAGTTTGGTCTGTTCATCAACGATGATTTTTACATAATGAACTCTAGAGCTCTATGATCACACATATCTAAATAATGAACTTCATAGCTCCATGGCTCCACGGCTCCACGGCTCCATGGCTCCACAACAAATTTGACCTATACTTTGAAAACCCTTTGGCTTTTAACAAAGAACTTAATGGAAAAGGCGCAACAAGTGAAGCGACCCCTTCGACTTTTGAAACAGCAGCCGCATTGAATGATGCTGAAATAGGCAAGTTTATTGAGAAAAACAAAATCATAAACACGGAAAGAAAACCAAATCTGACCTGAACGTTTGGAAAAGATGGCGTTCCTCTGTCGGAGAAGTATTGAGAATTTATCGAGAAAAACAAAATCATAAACACGGAAAGAAAGCCAAATCTGACCTGAACCACTGGAAAAGATGGTGTTCCTTTGTCGGAGAAGTACAGGCAATGGAGAGTGTCCCATCAAATGAGCTCAACAAACCTCTATCACTTTTTCATTAATGTAAGAAAGAAAGACTGCATTGAGTTTGAGCCAGGTATGCTATCGTCTTTCCAGTGTAGTTTTGGTCGCCATTTGAGTGAGCTTGGTAAGCACTACTGCCTGTTCAAGGATAAAGAGTTTGCAAAGTCCAGAGAAACGCTTGAATCAAAGCGAAAGCAGTTACATTGAGAAGGGAAAGATGCCATCCAAACAAAGCTCTTGGTCTTAATAAGATGAATTGGAGATGCTTTGGTTGATAAACCAACTCAGTGATCACTCTTCAGAGGCTCTCACTGGTACCGTGTGGCTTAATAACACCATGCACTTAGGCTGGAGGGCCAGAGGTGAGCACAGAAAAGTTCTGATGGGTGACCTGGAGTTATGAAGAGAAAAAGGAACGGAGAAACATGAATATATGTGACCCTCCATACGGAAACATGTCTTATCGACAAAAGCATTTTCTAGGGGGTTTGAGGTCGCTCTGAAACCCTTTGGAAACCTGGTTTCAGAGGGTTTGAAACCCTTTGGAAACCCTTTGGAAACGCTTTGAAACCCTTTTGAAACCCTTTGAAAACCCTTTTGAAACACTTTGAAACCCTTTTGAAACACTTTGAAACCCTGAAGAAACCCTTTGGAAACCCTTTGGAAACGCTTTGAAACCCTTCTGAAACCCTTTTGAAACCCTTTGGAAACCCTTTTGAAACACTTTGAAACCCTTTTGAAACGCTTTGAAACCCTTTGGAAACCCTTTTGAACGCTTTGAAACTCTTTGGAATGCGGAACACGTTGGAAACCCCTTCGAAATATTCCGAATACTCTTTGAAAACCCGATTTGAAAGTGCTGGGGGAAAAATATTCTCCTGGTTTGCATTCGCTGGCGTATGCGCGACAGCACTGCATGTTAATTTTTTTTTTTTTGCAGAAATGTTATTTTGCCACATGACTCGGTACTGATTTGTTTATAGTTGTGGAAAGATCAAAAGATATAACGCATGTAAAACTTCTCCTAAGTTTAAGGGCGAAAATTGCGGACATTTGCAAATGTAAACGCCAATAGGTTATTGTTTACATGCGAGATCAACGACATGCATCATTTGCATATTTGCGTGAGGTGCGGTTTTAGGGAAACCCCTTAGAAACCCTTGGAAACCCTTTAGAAACCCGGTTTCAATAGTTTGAAACCCTTTGGAAATGCTTTGGAAACCCTTTGAAACTCTTTAGAAACCCTTTGGAAACCCTTTGGAAACGCTTTGGAAACCCTTTGAAACTCTTTAGAAACCCTTTGGAAACCCGGTTTCGGGAGTTTGAAACCCTTTGGAGACCCTTTTGAAACCCGGTTTCACCCAAATTTCCATGTTTCATAAGACGTGTTTTCGTATGGAGGGTCACATATCATCTGGCACACTGAAAGAGGCTCCAAGACAAGAACTGGTGCCAAAGAGTTCAGTCCTGAAAGGTACTTCAATCCTCGGATCTATGAGACTGGCAATGAAAGATGTCCTGTAAAGTTCTTTAAGAGTTATCTCACCAGGTGGCCACCTGAAATGAAAAAGCCAGAGAACCCATTTTACTTGACAGGGATGTAAAATGCCAAAGGAACTATCTGGTTTAAGAAACAGCCACTTGGAGTGCACTTGCTGGGTAACTTTATGAAAATGATGACTGCCATGGCAAATCTTGAGGGAAGGCATACAAACCACTCTGCTTGCCTCATGATGATTATAACGCTGAGGCATGTGAAAATAAATCCTCTTGGCATCTTCCCACTGTTGGGACACAAGAATCTTAAATCCATCAACAGCTATTCTACAGTCTCAGAAGAGCAACAGAAGAAGATGTCCTTGATAATCAGCGACAGGTCATTGAGCAGAACTTCAATGAAACCTGTTATAAGCAGTGATTACGTGTTTGATTCTTCACTTAAATTTGTGGCCATAATTTCTTTTCGGTTGAATTTTTATTCCACAGAATGTAAACAGATGTATGCTTAAATAGGAAAACAAAAGCCAGTAAAAGAGGTATCGCGCTGTAAATCACAAAACAAAATACGTGTACAGGTATAGTAAGAAAGGGCAAATGAAATGTGTTATCATAGAGCAACCGAGCCGTAGAAAGGTATGTTCATTTAGCAGAAGAACCATAGAGTCTATTGTGTAGAAATGTGTGAGCGTAGAGCAGTAGAGGCATAGAGTTTATAATTTGTGTAGAAATGTGTGATCATAGAGCTGTAGTGCCATGGCATCCATTTGTGTGATTGCAGAGCCATAGAGCCGTAGAGCTGTAGAGTTCATTATTTAGAATTATGTGATCATAGAACTGTATAGAGTTTTTTTTTATGTAGAAATGAGTGTTTGAAGAGCTGTAGAATTCATTATGTAGAAATGTATGATCATAGAGCAGTAGAGGCAGAGAGTTTATTACTTAGAAATGTGTGTATTTTTATAATAACAGTATTCTAAATTGACAAAAATGTTCAATGATAGAAAACCATAAACATTCCTCTCTGTGCTTTATTTGCTATGGTGACTGTATGCCTCCACAGATGTACTCATTTCCTAGGGCTACCAACTAATTTATTCAAAAAAAAACTTTTAAGTGGAAATGTAGAGTTCTACAAAAATTTATACACTTATTTGAACTTCATGAAACAGGCTGGGCATAAATTCTTAGAGTAGATTGGCAGAGATTTTAGTCTGTGTTGGATGTTTTGTTTCTACTGTTTTAACAGTTGGTGTGATGCACAATCTGCTTAAGCAACATCGTAAAGATGATGATGAATGAATTCAACTTACATGTAACAGGATGAATTTAAGCTTACCTGGCATTTTGCATTTTTTGTCAATGTTTCATTGCGTTCTCGAGGAATGAGAGAACACATCGTAATGTTGTTTTGGCCTGTCTGCAGCTGGGAGAAATCAAGATATTTTGTGAAGACTGCAAATTAGCCACCCCTCCAGGTTTTTTCAGGGGCTTTGGGCTTTGTTTTCGTGTCCATCTGCTATGTCATTCTTGTTCTCTTTTGTTGCTTCTTTTGTTGTTTTTGACGTTTTGGGGTTTTCTATGAACTGGTTTTTTACTCTGGTCGTATTCAACAAAAAAGGGAATGCAGTCCCAATGCAGACTGGAGTGAGACTTTCTGGCCAGGCGAAAACAAATTACATCATCCCAAAGCACATGTATACAAGACGATTTACTTTTTTGATCGTTTGCGATCGCTTGTTTCTAATTCTAGTAGTTTTGATTCTGGACCATATGTGGCCTGTTTGGTCTGGATGTAAGATGACATGCTTTTGTTACATAACTGGGACAACAATTAATTGTTCTGTTCATGAACACGACTTGAAAAATACAGTGAAAAAACCACCAGGACTAAAATACTAACTGCAGAAAAGAAATACAGCTACTGATCCTTCTTCCCAGAATGTTAAACGGATCCCACTTTTTTTTTAAAAAAGTGGATAAGCTAACCGTTTAAACATTTTTCAGAAAATGCTGTGCAGATCCTGAGTTTGAAAACGGATGATACAAAACTTTAAATGGTTTTCATGACCCATTCTAAACAGATAGTAAATGGACACTAAACAGAAAGTATACGCTTTTTCCTATAAAATGGTAAAATGTTAGTGCATGTTTTCGCTTTCCTGGTCACATTTTCCTGAGAACGAAAGGGCGATATTGTGCAAGGGTGGCAACAAAAAACTACTGTTATCAAACTTGTGCCTAAACATTTGAAATATCCATAACTCATATTCAGTGTCACAAAAGATATGAATTTTGAACTTCATATGCTTCCTAAATTAACTCCATAACCATGAAAATATTTGTACAGTACACCTTAAACAATATACTTATGTATAGCCAAAAAATTACTAACATTGCACATCAATTTTACACAGTACTTTGTAACTCCCCATCCTCTTTATGTGCTCATGGTTAGTGCAGTAACTGAGTGAAATGTTTCCTTGATTTAGGTGTACAAATTGTGCAGAAGGAAATTATCAATGCTACTGGTGTACATATCTGGGAAAATGCACCAGTGATGGAAATGCTGATTGCCCTAGGGAGTTTGTGATGCCTAAACAAGTACGTACACATTACTTCAAACATGTTGTATATTCAGGCTAAAACTTGTTTCTGTAAAAGCCAAAAATAATGCTCACAAATCTGCCATACTATTGTCTCACTATAGTTACATAATCCTAGTGGTGGTTGTTGTGATCAAAGTAGAATTAAGTTAAGTCACAGCATCCACCCAAGGGATACCCAGGTCCTTGCACAAGGTGAAGCCAACGACAACCAGAGGCTTTTTATGGAGGCAGGGCAAGGAAAAAACCCTGGTCAGATTGCTCCCTCAAGTAAATTTTGCTCTTGGGCAAGTGAATGGAAATGGAAGTGTGGTGGTTTGGTAGGCAAGTGAAATTAACCTCAGTAGTCTTGTTAGTGAAATTTCAAATCAAAAAACATTTTTTAAAGTTAAGAATGCAAGGTGAGCAAAACAATGACTTGAGAAATGGGTTAATGTAAAATCTAATCATACTTTGCTCACTTTTGTCCTCTGATTGCTATAGTGGTCACCATATTGGAGAGGGTTGTCCATTATACCCACTTAGAGTCGAGTCATCTAAGGAAGCTTTCGACTTGACTTTCCAAAAGTCTATTTGTGAGAGACTTAGTGTAAAATATAGCAATTTTGTATAAAGAATATCTATGGTAATTGGCGACTCGACTTGAGTCGTCACATCTTGTCTCATTAAAAGTTGACTCGACTGATTGGAAGGCTAATGGCTAGAGACTTAGTGTAAAATACAGTACAGTTATGAGGGAGGATAGCAAAAGTTGGCGACTCGAGTCGAGTCGAGTCGCCACGACTTGTCTCGCTAAAAGTCTACTTGACTTATCGGAATTCTAGAGACTTGGCGTAAAATATAGTACGGTAAACCAAAATCAACAAACTGCAAGTCTGCCATTTTGATTTGTTGTCCCATTTTTCACCCTATTAGCAAGTTAGTCCACCTTGCTAGGTGTGTTAAATTTGACCCTGGTATAGTGCTAATCGAGCATCGAGGAACAGAATTAAATCGAACAATAAATTTATTCGTGGATTTGGACGATTTAATCATGGGTTAGCATTAATTGGCTTTCAAACAACTGGGACCTGGTTCTCATTCCCTGCCATTGCTGTGAAAAAACTGTAAGAGAATCTCGCTACTCTTGCCATTGATCATGCAACATGAAAACATCCATGCAAGAACCCATGACATGTGTGTGGATCTGCGCAGATATATGTCATCAGGGTGGTGCAGTTTGTTCTAAAAAAGCATGTGTGGGAGAGGGAGGGAATTAGGGTAACGGTAGGATCATGTTGCGAAAAGTGATTTGAGAAAAACTTTGCAAAAGACACTAAAATTCTCCCACTGTTGTAAAAGTATTGAAAAACAAATTCGGCCAAGTTGTAGAAAAACCTTTCGACTTCGTTTTGTGTTTGTTTGGTGTCGTGGAAGCAAAATAAAGAAATTTAGAGATTTGAGCAAATATTCAGATTGCATGACGGTACGAGTTTAGTGCTACAGCATTTCATAGGACATGTAAATAGCAGTTATCCCCATAAGGTCAGGTAAGAGATGACAACAGGAGACAATGGTAAACTAATCATTCTTTTCATTCCTTTATTTACTCTCTTCTTACTCAACAAGATTGTGTGCTCCCTGTGCTTGCACTAGTTGTATGCATAAGTTTTTGACCTTTGAATAAAGTCTATACAAGAAAACTCTCTACTCTGGTATCGAGTTAATTTGTGATTTTCTCAGAGAAATGCTTAATCATAACCAAAATCTGTTTCAATAGTTTCTTATATTTTCTGCTTGTTTGGCGAGTTTGCATAAGTTTTTGAAAGGAAAATCTGATGCGTAAATGTAGCTAATTTGCATAGTGCAGCGCATTCACTTTCAAGTCCAAGTCAGTGTTTTCAAAAGAGGACTTCACGCTTTTAGAGGCATTATGGGTGATTGAGGCAAATTTGCAAAGAGGCAAAGCTGTAAAACAAATGTTTATATTTATATTTCTGTTCTGATTTCACATTTGGAGATGAAACATATACCGTAGATGGAGAAACCTCTTTTCTAGGTTTACCAGTGTTTTTGAGCCAATTGGGTAATTGTTGTGGGCGCAGGAATTTTTTTACAGTTAAAACCGAATGATTTCATCAAGTCTTGGCTGCTCGAGCCACAAAAATAACCACTCTGTTACTCTGATAAGTAGGCTGTTGCTTAGCTCAGTCAACTCAAAAATTTTTAGTTAATGTAGATGAGGGGTTTCTCTATTTACAGTAAAAATTTCTTTTCGAAAATGAAACTCGGAATGGAAATATCAAGAAAAGCGTGTATTTTGTGGCCTAGTTCCTTTGCGGTCTTGCCCTGATTGCCCATGGTGCCCTTT
>Ga0099808_1231495_pt1 | contig 12622 bp, 9 predicted proteins | sample OrbTnscriptome_2_FD_81140 | JGI IMG/M metagenome (GOLD analysis project Ga0099808, IMG submission 81140) | Coral microbial communities from Puerto Morelos, Mexico - Orbicella T R B metatranscriptome (Eukaryote Community Metatranscriptome) | ecosystem: Host-associated > Invertebrates > Cnidaria >...
CGTTTTCTAGCTCTTTGTTCCTTGCATCGCGCTCATCTTTAAGGTCTTTAATTATTGCATCCTTCACGCTCACCTCACTTGTTAATGTATAGAGCTGTTGGTTCAGGTCATCGACAACTCTCATATGAGTTATTTCTTCTCCTTCCTCTTCTCCTTCACCTTCTCCTTCATCCTCTTGTAATTCATTACTTGGAACTGAGCAAGAGAATGGAAACCCATCATAAGACATTTTGGTCACTTTACTTGAGCAGCACGGGGGGCGAATGCACTTTTTCTGTGGGTATCCCACACCCTTGATGGCCACAGTTCAGCAAAATAAGCCCCCCAGGGGGCACCCACTTCTCCGATTGCCAAGGGGCCTTTTGTGGCAATAAACAGTCTATTTTCCCAATGGCAACCTGATAACCCAGTTAGAGAGAGGTAGTTTACTTTTATGTTTATGTTATTTTGGGTGCAGTACTAATATTCGTATTAAAAGAGATTTCTTAAGACAAAACGGTAAAAACGAACGGTAAAATTTGACGTTTCGGAGTAGTCATGACTCCATTGTAAAGGAAAAATAAATGTTAGATCATGCAAATTACAGCATTTAAAGCGATTTTGGCACAAAGAATTAACATGGAAGGGTGCAAAGATTATAAAAATACTTTCGCACGAATGGAATCTGATTGCACGTTAAGATTTGGCTTTAAATCTGTTATAAAATGCATTTCGTGTACAAAACAGTCAGATTTGTTTCTGCATTTCTTAAGCACTTTGAAACGCTTGAGCAGGTCCTGAGGCATCGTCCTGTGCACGTTCTTATAGTGTTTGGCAATGGCAGAGGATTGTTGTTTATGTCCTTTTACACGATTATGTAAATGTCCGCATGTGTAACCTACATAACCCGCATCACACAGGTCACATTGAAAACTATAAAGAACACACTGCTGATTTACAATTGGTGGCTTTGTTTCTCTCACATTTAGTTCTCGTTCAATTTTTCGGCTCACAAACACAGGCTGGATGGTGGTGTGTACTTTTAGGCTCAGAATCTTAAGTTTTTTCCTCACAAAGTCTGCTGAGAACTGCTCTTTAAATGGTAAAGTTACTCGAATCGTGTCATCTGTCTCTTGAGATGGTGATGAAAGCTGCAGCTGGTCACAAACCTTTGACTCAACGAAACTCTTGATGGCAGAGTTAACGAGGTGTATGGGGTACTTCAAATGGGAGAATACTGTCTCGAGACAGTCACATTTGTCGGAAAAATGTGACAAAGATGAAGATAGACGATGTGCTTGATCAAGCGTAGTTCTCAGTAAGCCATTTTTGTACCGATGGTGAACATGACTCTGATAGTGCAAGAGTAGACCTGATTTAGTGGGTTTTATGTGCACCTTTGTCTCCATTTGAGGTGATCGGTTCAGTAACTGGATACCCAGAAATGGAAGCATTCCATTGCATTCAGTTTCCATCGAGAATTTTACCGAGGAATGTACTTTGCTAAGTGTGTCCAGGAAATTAGAAGCTGTTGCTATATTCAGCATGATGGTGAGCGTATCGTCAACATATCCTTGATAGAAAGAAGGGAGTTTACCCTCTCGCTCAAGGTTTTCTTCGATGTGGGACATGAACACATTAGCTAGTAAGGGACCAAGAGGGGACCCCATAGCCATGCCATCTGTCTGTTCGTACAGGGCTCCATTGAACTGGAATAGTTGTCCTTTGGTAGCTACACTGAGAAGGTCAACAAAATCCATTTTGGTGAGGTTCAAGTCATGTTTTATTAAACCAATTGTTTGTGAAAGCTCTGTTCGCGAGAAACTCTATCGTTTTAAATGCTCTAATTTGCATGATCTAACATACATATTTCCTTGATAATAGAGTCATAACTACTCCGAAATGTCGGATTTTATCGTTCGTTTTTACCATTTTAAGTACTAATATTGTTTAAATTGTCCTTTGTCTCCTTATGTCACATTATGTTCATAATTCTGGGTTTTTGACCTGTCTTTTTTTATGTATTTAATTTATTTTTAATTGTTAATGTAATTTAGCGTAGGAGAGCACCTTGTCGATCTGTTAAATAGATGATGATGATGATGATGATGATGATAATTATTATTACTACAGACAACATTGCTATTTGATCGTACATGCTACTCGAAAAACTCACTGCTCGATAGCTAAGTGTGGATCTCATGTGCTCCTTTTCATTGGCTGATATTTTAATGTGATTTTTCCAGCTTAAACTAATCCATTTTTATTTCCATTTTAATGCTTTTTTATTCTGCTTTTACTTCTTTATCTTTACTTTTTGATAAATTCCTGGGGAACTCTAATAACTCCTCGGAAGTTTAGTCCAATTTCTCCAAAGCGAAGATTCCAGCAAATTTTCTACCCTTGCCAAGCATAAAGTTCACAAGTTCACTTACTCTGTGAAATCAGCACAACTGATTTTAAAACGATTGATACAAGTTTGCAGTTGTATAGTTGCTGTAACAGACTCTGAAACTTTGAAAAAAGCCTTAATCATATTAATATGTGCATGGATTGTCATAAAAAAAAACGTTTACAGACCACAAGTAGATTTCTCAGTCAGTGATCTTGCTTGTAAAATTTTACACCCAAGGCACAGGAAAGTTTCTGCAATTCCCACACTGGGAATATGTTGGGAAATTTTCCCATTATTGAGAAATGATTGGGACAAGATTTTCCACTATTGGGAAGGGAATGGTAAAAGTTTGGGTTACTTTTTCTCAATGCTGGGTTCAGTTTGGGAAATAATGCAATAGTGATTTTAAAATACCAACATTGGGAATGAAATGGGTTTATTTCCCAAAATATGGGAAAATAATGGGGTTATTTTTCCCAAGTTGGGAAATGTCCCAACATGTTATTCCCAATTTTGGGAAATTAAAGAGACAAGAAATCCCTGCATTGGGAAAGGATTGGTTAAAGTTTGGGTCACTTTTTCCCATTGCTGGGTTCAGTTTGGGAAAAAATGCATACTTATTTTAAATACCAACCTCAGGAATCCAATGGGTTTTTTTCCCCAAGATAAGGGAAAATGATGGGGCTATTTTTTCCCAAGTTGGGAAACATTCCAATACATTACTCCCAATTTTGGGAAATTAAAGGGATAAGTTTAGCTTTGTAATTCCCAATATTAGGTTTTGTTTGGGAAGAAATACTCCTAGGGGCTTGGTGTTACAGAACCGGGATTAGCTCTGATCACATTCATCATCTTCAGGCAAATTATCGTGAAATATGTGCAAGTCTACATCCGATTGCATAGAGCGATTCACGAATTCACATGCTCCTTTCCAGTGTCGAAGCTCTGTTTTTCGGTCGGTTGCTCTTTTATTACATTCGAGGCAAGGATAGTGAACATGTCTATAGGGCTTTTCGCTACATTCACAGCCTGAAATTTCATCTCTCGACCAGGTAAAATTTGCTTTCTCAGGAAAGCCACTAGTTGCCATTTTCAACGCTAACAATACAAGAATCGCGGGTAAACAAATTCAGCGCCAAAATGACAACTGAGCCAATCGGGAGGGACGAAGCACAGGCCCTCGTTGTTTCCGGTCAGCAAAAATCATCAACTCAGGCTGCGCTGACATAGCTCTGAAAGTAAGCCAATCATAATGCAAGATACATTTCGGCGCCAACAAATCGCGCCAAAACGCTGGTTTCCTCCCATTTTGTCCTTTGTCAGGTTTTTCGTTGGAGTTTTTATCGTTTTCTTCATTCAAAATGGAAAATTCTGACCACCATACAAGTAATGACAGTGATGGAAGTGCAGCGGATAATGATGGCCACATTTTTGGCGAGGAATTAGCACATAAAAAAGAAGATAATGGAGAGATAGTATCAAAATTGAAGGAGCTCTTCGGAGGGGAAACAGTCACGGTATTTGAAGGTAAGCTTTCAATTTGCTTCGTTGTCAGCTGCCGATAAAACGTACAGTATGCCGTTATCTTTATGATTAAACATCTGAAATTTCAGTCGTCCTTTTGTCTGATATAACAGCGCATTAGGTTAGGTTCCAATATATCAGACTTAATTTAGATAGAACCATAAACTTAACAGTACAGATCCAAACAGCAGCAAAAACTCTTATGCCGTTAATTAATGTTGTTGTTCTGTAGCTACAGATTCAAACTCAATCCAAACGCTTGTCATTTTCAAACAAATGGTAAGCTATGATCTAAATTTTGGTCATCTTCACAACTGAATAATACTGTCCCATGTTTTCAGCTGAGGAACTGCTTACCAAAGATGGTATTGAAGACTTGCTGAACAGGGATGCCGATGCTCCTATCTTTACAAGGCTTGGCTTAAACTATGGAAAAGCAGTTCGCTTTAAATCGGAAATGTCCAAGCTTTTTCCCCAGCGAAAGATCGTCCCTGGGAAAAATGAGAAACCAACCAATGTGAAGCCACGAATGGAAGACATAGCCTCTTTTTCTCCCGAACAAAAGAGTACTTACCTTCTCAAGTAAGTTCGTCTGGAATGCTTTGCTCAGCTACATGTAATATTATAAATTAATCTGAGTCAAGTACCATTTTTTTTCTTGGTTAATTGCAGACGCAAAAGGGTTGGAGTGTTAGCAGCAACAAAATGGAAAGGTATCCCAAAGTTCAATAGCCCAACTATGAAGGCAGAGTTGATAAGTTTTGCTGCAGAAGTTGCACCACAGTGTGCAATGCCTGAAGTTGGATTCAATGAAGAAGGTATCATGAAGCATGTGCAAGCATACTTTAATGAACAAAGAAGATACAGGAGCCACAAGTCAGATTCTAAGGTAACATTCCTGGTAAACAAATTTTGTTTTCTCACTATTCCTAGAATGTATTCCATGCGTCTGCAGTACTGCCATGCTCTGGGCTCTTTGCTGTGTACTTGGGAAGCGTCATTTTGCAGCTACAAGTAAATAAACCTTTAAGGGTGGGTAATTTTAACTGAGAGTAATTTTCACAACAATATACACTATTATTTCAGAAAAAGAACTTTTGTCAATCCAATCCTCACAGTTAAAATGCCTCCTTTTCTCTTGTCTGCAGTGGTTTTTGGGAAGGGGGTTAAATTAATCTGGGGAAATGATAAAGTTTAAATTTTATTGTCAATTAACACATCCCTTATTTTCAATATAGGGAAAATGTCGTTTGACAGAAGACTCCAACTTTCCTGAACTTCCAACTGCCAAGGTTAGTAACAAAGTGTTTGTATAAAACAAATAGAGAATAATAATTATACATGGATATACAGTAATTGGTAAAATGTGATTTTTCAGAAGTGTTCAGCTGTATGCAAAGACAGTTTCATACCTCCAATTAAGCAGCCTGAATGCATGCTTTTGTTTCATTGTCTATGTACATTTCCCTTCTGTCTGGTAAGGTAAAGTTGACTAATAGTTTTTTTTTTTATTCTAGTCAGACAGTGATGACAGTGATATCACTTTCAAGTCCCAACGATTTAAAGCTAGCCAAAAGGTGCATTGTTAGTGATCATTAATTTATATTGTACTTTTAGCAATGTGTTCTAAGAATTTTCAGGATCAATGAAATTACATGGCCATGCTCTTAGAGAATATTATACATGGATATAATTGGTAAATTGTGATTTTTTTTTTTGCAAGTGTTCAGCTGTACAGAGACAGTTTCATACCTCCAATTAAGCAGCCTGAATGCATGCTTTTGTTTCATTGTCTATGTACATTTTCCTTCTGTCAGGTAAAGTAAAATTGATCAATAGTATTTTTTGTTTTGTTTTGTTTTTCAATTCTAGTCAGACAGTGCTAGTGATGACAAACGATTTAAAGCTAGCCAAAAGGTGTGTTGTCAGTGATCATTTACATTGTACTTTTAACAAATGTGTTCTAAGAATTTTCAGGATCAATGAAATTGCATGGCCATGCTCTTGCCAAGGCCAGTGGTCCCTGGCAACTTAGTTTTTGGACCAAACTTATGTGGGGTATTTTCTTATTAGTACCCAGCTGATGTATAAAACTTTATTTTGTGTGACTTTTTTAATCTAGGCAGATGATTGTTTTTTGTTTCGTTTATGGTGTGGCTAATGTTCTTACATTTCCCACAGGGTAGTGATACAAACAATGACCTTGAAGAAACACAGTCTCTAGCAGAGAGTGATGATGATGGAACTGCTTCAGTGGATACTAGTACTGAGAACTCTGAACTTGATGAAACCATTTCAGAAGATAAGAGTCCTGACAATGCCAAACCCAGTGTCCTCCAGTTAAAGCGTGCTTCAGCTTCTGGTGTACAGTCTTTAACACTTAAGTCTTCCCAAATGATTATCAAGGCAGTGTTTGGTGAAAACCTTAATCGTGAAAACATAATGAAAATCTTAAAGAATAAATTTTCTGTGAAACATCATTCCCTAACATCTTTGACAGTTACACAACTAATGGAAGTAATCGCCAAAAAACTATTAAACCATAAATATTGTCACATCAGCCTTGGGGTCAATCCAAGTAACATGAAAATGGATGATATTATTGTTTATAAGGAAATTTCTCTTTGATTAAGAACTGCAGTATCATGTGGCCCAGCTGTAGTGTTCAGTTTACACTTTGCAATACCAGTAAGTATAACTAAACGGTTTAATAAAAATGTTGCTGTTAACAATGATATTGTTGTACCTTAATTTTGTGATTTTATCATTAACCAATATTATATTGCAAGATACATGTGCTTGAACTTATTGATCACAACTCATGCAATCATAAAGCAGTGATATATCGGTTAGAAATTTACAATTTTTCACTTCTGGGATAAAAGTGGACCAAGTTACTTTGGGAGTGAACTGATTCAGTAAAAACCCATATTTCAGTTGTGCCAGGTTTAACTTAAAAGATGCGGTTTACGTGGCCCATATTAATCCCATTGATGGGATTTTCAACCCAGATTTACCCCAAAAATGTGATTTCATTGTTCCAGTCAAATACCAATGTTGGAATAAAAGTGGCCCTATTATAACCCAATATTTGGGATAAAAGTGCTCTATTATAACCCAATATTTGGGATAAAAGAGTCCCTATTATAACCCAATATTTAGGGTAAAAGTGGCCCTATTATAACCCAATATTTGGGATAAAAGTGTCCCTATTATAACCCAATATTTGGGGTAAAAGTGGCCCTATTATAACCCAATATTTGGGATAAAGTGACCTTATTTTAACCCAATGTTTGTGATAAAAGTGGCCCAATATTATCCCACTATTGGGATTTGACTGGAACAATAAAATCACGTTATTGGAATTTATGTGGGTTGACAAAATCCCATTGATGGGATTAATATGGGTCAGGTAAATCCCGTTCTTTGGGTTAAAGCTGGCACAATATAATCCCAATACGGGGCTTTTATTGGGTTTAATTCAACCCAATCTTGGTTCTGGTAGCTTTTTCCCAAACTGGGAAATAACAATAAAATAACAACAAAACCCCACAAGTTTCCCCCTTTTTTCCCAGTTTGGGAACTGCAAAAAGTTTCCTGTGAGGAACAGACAACCAGATATATGTTTAACCAGCATGCAATGTGCAGATGGCAATACTGCAAATTTGCAATAGTCACAACATGCAGGTGAGATGTTTGTCAAGTAGCATGAAATTTGCATGACAATCACTGAAAATGTTCACACAAAACACAGGTGAAATGTGTGTGAAGTAGCTGTGAAAATTCTTTCATCATTCATTGAGAGTTGACAGGTGAAATTTTTGTGAAGAAGCATATGAAATTCTATAACCATTCACTGAGAATTTGCAGGTGAAATTCAGGTGAAATCCTAAGTGAAGTAGCTCATGAACTTGTATTTCAAATAAACGTGAATTAAGATGTAAAACCGCATGTGAAATGCAGGTCAAAAATTGTGTGAAAGGGTTGACATCACGTCACAACATTTTCACACATGTTTTACAAAATTTTGCAAAATTCTACACACATGTGAAATATGGGTGTGAAATGCATGTAAAATGCTCGTGAAAAACATGTGAAACATAGGTGAAAATAACACATTTTTCGCCCAATTTTTTCGACAGGATTTTTCACATGCATACTCCTGATAGTGCAAGTCAACCTTAGATGATAAAGGGCTTTTGCACGTGCTGCATAAGAGATATTTCTGGCACAAATCTCTGAAACAACACCTTTATATTTCTAAATCATTGGTTACGGCATAACCCAGTTGACTATGATGATGCCATATTGGTTAATGAGTTACCAACATTTATATTCCATCAGATATTTTCTCTCGCAAGCAATTGGTCTAAATTTGTCAAGTGACTGAATATGCATCAACTAAAACTGGGGAATATCTGAGTGATATATTTCAATTTTTAAAAAAAATGAGACCATATTGCAAAAAAGTATTGGAAAGATAATAAACACAACAGCCTTCGTCAGCTTCCAGTTGACTTACTAATGCTAAGATATTTGTCCTTGGATATAACTTGTTCCTCAAGGCCCACAGTAATCCTCAAGCTGCGCTCTCAAAAATTGTTTCGCTTTTCAGAACATATAATGTCTGCGGACAAATATCTGAGAATATTTTGCACCAAATGGAGGTTATTGTTTATACTTTCAATGCAAGCTCATGGAATAATTGTTAATTTTTTGAAAGATCAGACAAACTGATGTTTTTTCTTGATCTGTTTCTGCTTTTCCTGCAACTGGCATTTGTCCATAATCTGAGAGCCTAAAAGGGCATAAACCCAACTCAAATAGAAATCAATTCTATCTACTTCATTACCTTGTTCTTGAAGTTCTTTGTTTTTTAAAACGAGCTCGTCATTGAGCTCTTTTATCATTGCCTCTTTGAGGTTGACCTCATTTTTCAGCACATGTGCATTTTGTTTCAGTGCATCCACGACTCTCTATCAAAGAAAAAAGAAAATTATTTAGTTAAATACACTCCCCATCGCTGCACTACACCATACTAAAGTAAAATATCCTGTCTCTTAGAGATCTGTGACACAGTTTGTAGTAGTTAATGCGTAGTTAAGTAGTTAATGCGCATGACCACCTCGATTAGCCTTCGCTTTATGTGTGTAGTATAAATTATTGTCATTTTTAGTCAAAAAAAGTAAACTGTATCTGTAACATGACCCCTGCCATGCCTGATATGGAATGCAGTGCTTGCACTCTTGCATGAATATCCAATATAAGTGCTCAGAATACAAATTTTTGCTTAGGCTTAAGTTAAGAATAATTTATTTCTCATAGATCATTCAAGGAAAACAAGACCCTGATTTGAATTCATTGGCATCTGGTATCTAATATTGGTAATCTTTCGAACCCCTGAATTTAACCATGATTAAGTGTAGCAGTACATTAACAAACAGTTCTCGTAATAGGTCCTTTGCATGATCCGTTCACATGGTACAAAATCACACATGCTGGAACGAGAGTTGCACAGTGGGACTTCCAGAATAATGCAACTCATATCAGTCCACCTTGACCTGCCTTTGTTTTGAAAGTCCCACTGCGCAACTTGTGTCCCAACATGTGTGATTTTGTACTATCATGTGACTGCATCGTACAAAGGGCTTATTTCTAATATCATATGATTTAGTTCTTCTCCTTCCTGAAAACTTGACCCTTCGTCTTCCTCAGAACATGGTACTGCACAAGAAAATTAAAAACCATCGCAAAAAATGTTGGTCACTTTACCTGCTACTTTTGAAAAGAAATGTTTCTACTAAAGTTTCTCTTCATAACTTGGCAGGGTTTTACAGACAACAGAAAAATATCTGTGCCAAGTTACAGTTCACAAAACTTTATTATCCTACATGATCTTAATTATAAGTAAAAAAAGTGCGAAGCCTTTGAGCCGCAGGCAATGTATATTTTCAATTCACCAGTTCCATTTGTTCGGTATGGTAAATTGTTCTATTGTGTCAAAAATTAAGATATGGGATCAGAATATTGAGTACTTTTTACTGTTGTGAGATGCCGGTATGGCCAGTCAAAGTTAAGGCTAACCTGGCTACAAGCAGCTGTGATTCAATTGAAAAGCATGGCAATAGAGCATTAACCATTCCAGGACATTATTCACCATTTGAAATAAGGATCTTTAATGATGTGGTACTTAATCGAGGGCCAGATACAAGGTTGTTCTGTGTCAGCCAAGTTAGAACTAAAACTTGAGTTGAAGCTGACCGTCTCCAAAAAGCTGCTTAGACTTCCATTACAAATGTATTCTGTGCAACAACATTTATAACAAAGTTTCAAATTTTTACTTCGAAAATTTTGACAAATTTGACCACAAACTTGAGCACAATTAATTAAACGTCTCCTATGACTCAGACAAACAAAATGGCATCAAGTAAAATGAAGCTATTTGTCTGCAGTAAACATAGCTGCATGGAGACCAATTTTAGCAGTACTGGGTAGCATTAATTAAAACAGTACCAGAATAACAAGTCTTGCTAGATTCCAACAAAATGGTAATCACATGGCAAAAATAAACAAATTCTCAAGTTAGCGAATCCTTCCATAAAATTTGTTACGAAAGTAGAAATAATACAATAGATGTAAAACAACGACAGAAAACACCAATTGAGCTGTCTCTGTTTACAATGAGAAGCAATAATTAATTTTGTCAAAATGCTCCAACCACACTTACATAGAGTGTAGTAATGCTCATTTGCTTAATAGAGATCTCCAGTCATCCCAGTAAATTGAACCTTAACAATTACAACGTTCACCCGACGAGTACTTAGTTAAAAGCTTGCTCTGATAATCTCTCTTGTACTTGGACTAAGATATACTACGATAAGCTACATTGCCTGCGGCGTAAATAAGAAAAAAACCAGCTGCCAAACCATCATTGGTAGCCATTTCGGTGCCTTATCTGAAACAAGAACTGCCTAGCCATTAATATTATGTCCTATTTTCAAAACTTGTTTTGTAAAAAGCCTGTTGCTTTTAAAGTTCTGTCACTGTCAGTCTATTTCTCTATACTCTATAAATGCTAATATCAAGGAAGAAAAATATATCAAACTGATTGCATGTAAGCAATAATTTGGTGTAATCAATCAGCTTTTTACTGCAATTTAACCATTTCCCTAATGATAATATAATGGTTTTACTGTACGTAGTTTGCAATTTCCAATTTGTTTGCCAGATAGACACCTTCATGCTGCTTGCAGCTACGAAGAGCAAACATACCAATCACTTTGAAGAAATGTTTCAAGCATTCTCTGAGCAGCAGATAAAAGTTTGTCAGGGAATACTGGAAAAAATTTGCTGGCAATTAGTGGACGGGTCTTTAGGGCAGGCCTTTCAAGAAATCCTACAAGAGAAAGGTAGGTTCTAGAAACATTTGTTTTTGATTTCTGCATTACACATCGCTGTCAGAACAGGCTAGTCGGTCGATGTGGAGGAGACAGGGGAGAAAGGTTTTTTTTTAGTTGTTTGATGTTTGCGCACAAAACTTTAATTTTATGCATACAGTCATACAATTTACATGGTATGATTTTTGTTGCAAATCTACCAGTGTAAACTTTCCTGCTGAGAGGTCCAAGAGGTACAGTACCATAATTCATTTCTTGCTATTCTGTGCCAAAAACAACTTTTTCTGTTGAACAGGCAGAGAATGTCTTACAAGAGGAGCTTTGCTTTACCTTGGGGGAAGGTACTGACATAAGCTCTTCCATTAAATGATTTTCCAAGATCTTCCAGCCTGAAATGTAGGCAACAAACTTTAGTTTCCCATCGTGAAATCCTTTCCTTCGTCTGTTTTTCCCTCAGAGGCGAACAGGAAAAAAAAAAACTGGAAAACACACACTTTTTCTCCTGTGCAAGATACATTGTCCATGCCAAATTTAGAAAGCAAAATTGTCCACAACAAGTCCACCCTTGAGAATAATCCATGATCGCAAGATAGATCATGTAATTGCATAATAATATAGTAGTAGTAATAGTAGTTTATTAACATGTCTGGCAGTTGATAACTGAATAATCAGTGCAGTGCACAAAATTGGATACTGATGACTAAGTCTGTTACAATAATAAGTATTACAATAATAACTAGAATCACAAAAACTTAAAAGACAAAATCCATGTGCCATTAGGTGTTCAGTGCCTAAATGGGTCAATTAACTTCGTTCACCATTGACCGAGAAAATTGAACTTGAGGTGATACATGTCTCACTTAAAAGCGACATTTCGCGTTAGTTGAAAACACAATAAGATAGATAGATAGAAACTTTATTAAGAATGCCATCAACCGCCTAGCTGGGGAAAACTCCCCTACTAATACGGGGACATAACAAAGAAAAAACCTATAGCTATTTACACAGCCATGAAGCATTCTTATGAGGTCTGACATTACATTTCACCAGAGTGCTTCAGTGGACGCCACGATTTCATGGCACGGCCGCAGCTCACCTGGAGAAATCAGTGACTCAGTAGGGCCGGCGCTTTTAAATAGTATTCAAAAAGTTAATGTGCTGTGAGTAGAATTCATTCTTAGTAAATAATCTTTGCGCCCTCATTGCTCGAACAGAGAGAGCGCAATGCCTCTGAAACTCTAAGCAGTTCACACGGGCCTCTGTCGGTATGAAATCAATCAGAGCTTGGAGAAAATAGCTCCACTTTAACTAAGTTAATTGAAGGCGG
>Ga0099808_1191874_pt1 | contig 12532 bp, 2 predicted proteins | sample OrbTnscriptome_2_FD_81140 | JGI IMG/M metagenome (GOLD analysis project Ga0099808, IMG submission 81140) | Coral microbial communities from Puerto Morelos, Mexico - Orbicella T R B metatranscriptome (Eukaryote Community Metatranscriptome) | ecosystem: Host-associated > Invertebrates > Cnidaria >...
AAAAAAAAAAAAAAAAAAAAAAAAAAAAAAAAAAAAAAAAAATAAAGGAAAAAAAAAAAAAAAAAACACCAAAAAAAACACCATTATCACTCTGAGAATTGAAAAATCAATTTGGATGTCTTATCAAGAATGACTCTTTCCAGCCCTACATTAGAGTGATATTGACATTTATCGTTTCATTAAATACTGAGAAATGTTTGCTTTCAGCTAAAAACACATTTTTTATATCAATTTTTAACGTCAGAAAAAAAAAATGCCATGAAAACTGTTTCAAAAGGGTCTAACACATTTTGTGACATCATTCCAGGAAACCAGTTGCACACATATCACTTGCCTTGAGTTTGCATGTGTGTGATTTTATTCTGAGCTCACAACTGCATGTCAGAGCCAATCAAGTTCTTGGTGGTGCAAATTAGGCACCTCAGTTAACAAGATTTCATGGCCTGGTTTGATGGATTGGCGATTCAAAAAATGTTAGTTCGAAGTGATTTTCCTTGATTTTAACAGTGGAACCTCACCTTACAGCCACCCTGTTAATAAGTTGGCCATCTCGTTATTACGGCCACTATATTCTGGCCCAAACAAAAGCTCAGTGAAGTTATTTTTTTATTTAAAGAGCCACTTTAATACGCCCACCCTGTTAATGCAGCCAGATTTTTGTGGCCTGTTCATGACCAGATTAACAGGGTTTCACTGTATTTCAATTAACTTGTTATTATCATAATTGCGAATTCTTCTGTAAACCACTTTGGTATATATTATGATCATTATCACTGTCATTGTCATTGTCATTGTCATTGTCATTGTCTTTGTCATTGTCACTGTCACTGTCACTGTCACTATCATTGTCACTGTCACTGTCATTGTCATTGTCTTTGTCATTGTCATTGTCACTGTTTCACTGTCACTGTTACACTGTCATTGTTACACTGTCATTGTCACTCTCATTGTTATAAATGTTATAATTATTAAATTTTATTGTTAATAACAGTACATGTAAATGTGTTACTAAAGATTTGTTTGGCACAAATTCAACATAAGTTTTCAAATACGCCTCACAAAATGATAGAAAATAACAAAATAGAAATAAATACTGTAATTAGATAAGTAAATTGTTATCATTATCGTTATTAATATATGGACTTCATATCTTGCCATTCCCAGAATTTTCGTAGATTTCAAGGTAATGGCAATTTCAAAAGACAATTCTGGGCCGATCCGAAGCACCGATTGCTGGCTGATTTAGACTAATTGTTATCAGTATCGATTTCTTTTTGATTATCATACACTGTGAAGTGATGATCAATCAGTGTCCAAAATACTGCTAACACAAAAACTGACTTCCATTCAGGAGTATCCGGAATCACCTTGTGATTACATTGAATCACACTTCTATGGAAGCTGTGACCTAATATAGACCAAATGTGGTCAGTTTTGACTGTTTTAGTGACTGGACAGGAATGAGTTTTAATTAAGGCGGCCGAACACAGTTTGCAGGCGCTCCTTGTAATTTTATTCAGTACCCCCACAAGGATTGAAAAACAAATATGGTGCTCAGAGAGTAACCATTTCTCTATGTCCTCGTTATCTTTGCTATTTCTCTTCACATAGGACACAGTGTGTGGCAGGTTTTAGTCTTAAGTTAGTGTGCATGTTAACAAATTGCAGATGCAAAGAACTCACCAGATTTTCAGGCTATTCATTGTTACTGAACTAGCCATTTAAATGTAGCACATGCATAGGTAGTTAAAAAGAAAATGGGCCAGAATGTCGTAATGGTATCTAGGAAATACACCTATTGCAGAATTGCACGAAATTTGGCAAGAAAATATTTCAGAAAATAATTGAATAATAATTCAACTCAGGGAATTCTAGTACATGTAAATAATCCAGTTATTCTTCAACTAAGGATAAAAATCTCTCTGTTAAACTATTATTGTTAACGTGCGTTCATCACTAGTATGCAGGTGATGAAGATCGAATGTCTAATGAATTGATTTTCTGCAAATAAACAAAACCCAATTTTGAAGACCTGTTATCCATTTATGTTGCCATGTCAATGACATATACGTCTACAAAAATATCAAAATAGCAAAGTCTGAGCTTTTAAATTGCATTTTTGAGGACCAAAGGATCAAGGGTTAACAAAAAACCAAAAAAAAAACAAACAAAAAACGGCAAATCAAACAGATATCAGAAACTGTGTTTGGCCTCCTTAAGGTGGCTAATACTTTGTTATTCCAGTAACCCAGCTGCCTCAATGGAGTTGCTCAGTAACCGTGGATTCATTGTCAGTGGACTATAATTGGTCAGAGTTTCCCCTTGGTGAGCCAGTTAACCACTTTGCGGTAAGATTCACGCAAGACAATGTATCTGTGATGCTGCCAGTAGAAGAGCACGACAGATCATACCACATTGACAAGGGGCTCTTGCCATACCGTGATTATGTCATGGATGTTGTTGCATTTACAGAGGACAAAATCTACTCCAGTGAAAGTACTTCTGTCAAGACACCTGAAGGAGCTCCAGGAAAGGCACCTCCTAATGTACATATGCAAAGCTTGAAGGACAACAGCATCTTGGTCATGTGGGATCCACTTCCCGAAAAATATGTAAACGGCAAGCTACAGGGTTACCTGATCTTCACGAGACTGTACAAACATGAGTATGAGTGGCATGATGACGGGGAATTAGGACAAATCCTTAACGTCAGTCTGTCAGAGACTCATGTTGTCCTTAGTGGCTTAGATGGAGGTCGGAGGTACCAGATTTCGGTTGCAGCTTTCACTGTAGATGTTGGGCCTCGGTCAGAATGGGAAACAGTCATGGTTGGTTGTGGTGGCAGTTTTTATGGATTTTTCGGAGCATTCAACCTTACTCAGTGGGACTGGGAAGCCCGGCTAGACTGCTCCTGGACAATAAGCAATGCTGGCCTTAGCAATGCAGTTCTTCTTATCTCCGCACACGAAGTGGAACTACGATCTTGCGAGGGCTGGGTGAGAGTTTTTACCAGTGAAGGCAAAGAGGTCTTACATTATGGAGGCTGTGATCCTCATGAGTACGTGTACGGTGAGGTGGTAGAGGTGTCTTTTGAAGGATCAAGCCATTTGACCATTGTACTTCATACGGAACATGAAGGGAGCCATGTGAGATCAGAATTTTGTGTCTTGGAAGAAGGGAAAAGTCTTAGTTCAGCTCAACCTTCTGCTACTCTTTGGAATGTGATGGCGAACAGCACAGACGATGGTGACATTCTTGTAGACTTGACGAGTGATCCCGATGGTCAAGATGCCTCTTTCTATATGATAGCTCTGAATAAAACGGGAGGAAGCCAATATGAGTATGGAGATGACGACGACAAGCCACCAAGATATCTACACATGGCTAATTCGTCCGAGGGTGTGGCTGAGGTGCCAGGCCTCCCTGTTTATAGCGAGTTCGATGCTGTTGTATACCGCGTAGACAATAATCATGATATTTACAGCAGTGAACTATTCTCTGTTCAGACCGCCGAGGGCGTTCCCAGTGAAGGCCCCGGACATGTTGAATACAAGATCGTTTCACCAGACAGTGTGTATATTGAGTGGTCGGAAATATCCCAGGAACACCACAATGGTATACTTCTCGGCTTTTATATTACCTACCGTGCCCAGTGCTCTGACGGTGAAGGATCGTCCACACATGCTGGTTTATTCGATAGGAGTTACACCATCACCGACCTTCAGCCCGGAACCAGGTATGACATTTGGATTGCCGGATTTACATCAAGAGGAGTTGGAGAAGATAGGCACATGGACGTTGCCATGCCTTGTGGAGGACCTCGCACGTTGACGGAAGTAAACGGAACAATATACGCGCCTAATTACCCTTGCCGTTACAGAGGACCTCAATACTGTCGCTGGTCTGTTGAGCCGAGTGGCCCCACCACAGCAATAATGATGTCATTTGAAAATTTTCGTTTGGATCGTGATCATGATAGTTATTGCAGCACGAACGACTGGCTTGGCATTGCAACAGGGAAGTACAATAATGACACTCTTCTTTGCGGCCACGACATGGACCGATTCACACTACTTATATCAGGTAGCCATGTTGAGCTAGCGTTTTTCGCAAGGGAGCATAGAGAAGGAGACGCCTTTGTCGCATCTTATTATGGTCTGGAAGCCGGTGTACACGAAATTGAAGTGCCATCGTGGACTTTGTCAGTCAGCAACATAGAATCGACAAAGGCTGAGGCATCATGGGAAGAGTTTCCACAAAACGCTATGCCTGCACACATTGAACAAATGTTTCTGAAGATCTCAGAGGCAAATAAAAACATCTCCCTGTTACTGCCAGTTTCCGAATGGGACAGATCTCGGCATATAGACAACCTTTACCCGGATCGAAAATACCTGTTACAAGTTGTGGCATTCACAGGGCCAGGCATTGAACATGACATATATTCGAGCGATAGTGTCTCCATGAAGACGAATGAAGGAGCTCCCAGTATGGCACCGCCGAACGTACGCGTCGATAACTATCATCAAAACAGTATTATAGTGCGATTTGAGGCACTTCCTCAGAGTCAACATGGCGGTGATCTGCAAGGATATAACGTGTATTACAAACGTGAGGAGGACCGGCATGATCACAACTACCAGGGAGAGAAAGTCACCATCGGTCCGTCAGAAACACAGGCTGTTATACACGGATTAGAAATAATGGAAGAGTACTATGTTTGGGTTTCTGCATTTAACAGCGAGGAGGGACCACTCTCTTACCCACAATCAATTGTAGTTGGTTGTGGTGGCATGTTCAATCAAACAGCTGCACTGATAACAATTTCCAAATCAGACTGGGATACGAGGCATTGCGTCTGGAAAATACACGATAATGGCTTGGAAAATGCTGTCTTGTTGATGTCAGTACACGTCCTGCATTATGAATCTTGCGGCTACGAATACGCAAAAGTTTACTCAGAAGAAAATGACTTCTTAAGTTATCAAGACTGCTCAGAAGTTAGAGGTGAAGTATTCGAATTGCCTTTTGGAAATTCAAGGGTTATTATCTCCGAGATTCTCATACAGAATAGCAACAGCTACATGGAAACTGAATTGATTGTTTTGAACGGAGGACTTCATTCAGCCCAATCTTCACCTGCTCTCTGGAACATATCTGTATACAGCACAGGAGACAGTGGCATCGCATTGGATTGGTATGGCTACCCCCCCGACCTGGACATCGCTTTCTTCATACTGTCTGTAAACCAAACAACGATTAGCCCATATCACGACGATCACGACGATGACGATCGACAGCTACTGCGCATTCTTAGAACTTTTAACTCATCAGAGTCGACTTTTATCATGAAGGAACTCCCAGCGGCGACGGAGTTTGCAGCAGTAGTTTACATCGTAGACAAGAATAATGAAATCATCAAAAGCGAGCGAAGAACTTTTGGTACAGAAGAGGGAGTGCCAACCGAGGGTCCTCATGTACATGACTGGTCTACAAACACAGCTGAACGCAGCGCCTCGTTTCAAATCAGTCCCTTGGAAGAAAGATATCACGGAGGCCAATTACTTGGTTATATCATTAAATATGCCCCATTGGGTGGTCCAAATAATTCAGAAATATTGCTCGAGGTAGACGTAGATACGAGGAGAGTCAACCTGGTCAATCTAACCGAAGGACCGACATATATCCTTGCCATTGCTGGATTCACTAGCAAAGGAGAGGGCAAGCAGCGAATCTATGCAATAACTTTTTGTGGTCGCATAATTGAGGAACTTGACACAGAAATTCAAAGTCCTAATTATCCTAGTACTCCATACATTGCACCTGACCAACATGATGAAAACCCGCAATGCTACTGGAATATGAGACCTGCAGATCCCAACGTATCGGCCATATTGATCACATTCGACGACTTCCTAATTGGTCGTAGAGAAGACTGGGGTGGATGCAGTGGTGGAGTGAAGTTTTACTTTCCGGGCCAATCGGAGCATGATGATAGTACTGGACTCGTACTTTGCGGAAGGATAGAGAACCTAACTCTTCTTATAACGGATAATGTGTTGAATCTGAAAGCGTGGGGATTTGGCTACCATCGATACGACGATGATTATCGAGACGGAACTAGATTTCTGTTCGATTACAGAGCAGTACCTGGCGAACTCACCACGGTGATAGGTGAGGAGATAGGTTCGTGGAGTGTAGCTCAGATGACGGTTACCAACGTGTCAATCACTCTGTCATGGCCCAGTCCACCAGCCAGCTTTCTTGGAGATTCTGCTGTAGAGAAATACCTTGTTATCTACGGATGGCCAAACAGAAAACTATTTGGAACACAGTGGTTACCTGCAGAACAGCAGAATACGACAATCGATTGGTTGGATCCTCTCACAAATTATACCATCAAAGTGACCGCCATATTAGAAGATGGAACACGTGGTAGCATAAGTTGGCAAGAGTTTCGAACAACAGAAGGGGTTCCATCTCAGAACCCGTACATTTACTGGTATAGTGTGGTCGATTACAGTACAATTTGGGTCAAGTGGCACAGAGTCGAAGATCGTTACATACGTGGTACTCTGCTTGGATATCAGGTTCATATCTTAGAGGCCGAATATCACCATGGATCGCAACCGTACAAAAGAGAAATAACCATCAGTGACCCTGATCAATTTGATTTCAACATCACCGGCCTTCCACCAGCAACCCGATTCCGAATATGGGTGGCTGCATTTACATCCGTTGGAGAGGGAACCCAGAGACATGAACAATGGATTAAAACAAAATGCGGATCGCCATTATACGACAGTGAGGGATCTATTTCGAGCCTTGGATATCCAGATCGGCTGGAATATGGTGACTGTGAATGGGACATTCACCCCAAAAATAAAAGCGTCTTACTATTTTTTGAACATTTGGAGATTCCGCACTCTCACGAATGCAAGGAATTCTACGTCGCTGTAGGGGATGATAGCGGTGTGCCACCCAAACTCCTCTGCGGTCAGATGAGCCAGTTTTTTGTTCTCGTGCAAGCGCACAAGGTGCTCCTTTTATCACACGCTGAAAGAGACATTCATGGAGGAGAGGGATTTCTAGTGTTCTATTCAGCATTAAACCAGTCCGTCTGGGAAGCTGAGCCCCTTGCAAACTGGATGATAAACACTTCGAACGTTGGTATGGCTACCGTAGACGCCGCATGGCCTCATTATTCCTCGGGTCTAAACGAAGAGCTGTTCTTGTATGCGGTGGTGTGCACACCAACTCTTCGTGAAGCTGGACCCACTATACTAACCGTGGAACCTGGTGTGAATAGCTCAAAGGTAGAGCGGCTGCGCCCTTACACGGAATATACAGCACAAGTCATTGCTTTGGTCAAAATTTACCCAGGAGGAGAGATCAGTTTTAAAGGAAGCGCGGAAGCATATTTTAAGACTGACGAGGGAGTTCCGAGTAAGCCTCCGGGAGACATTAAAACAACTACAGACGTCGGCATCATCCGCGTTACATGGCGTCATGTGCCAAGTGACGGTGTCAATGGAGTGTTATTTGGATACAAGGTTTTTTACAGATTGTCCGACGATCGTGGAGATGAAGACAATGGTGCACAGTATTCTGAAGTAACTGTCGGACCCACTGACTTACAAGCAAGCATAGAGGGTCTGATCAACAGTGAAACTTACGAAATAAGAGTTGCAGGTTTCACAAAAGCTGGAGTGGGAGTCGTCAGTGAGGCTGTCTATGCTCGACCAGGTTGTGAGAACAGCGTTCATGAAAAGATACTGGTGTTATCTAGTCCTGGATTTCCAAACGAGTATCCAAATGACATTGAATGCTATTGGGTTTTTGAGCTGGACTTGCCACAGTTTGATGTTGTCGTTGCCATCGATACCTTTCATATGGAGACATCTGATGGCGGACCGAACTGCACAAACTGGGTGGCAGATTTCATGGGACTATTTAATATCGACCCATTGTACGTCGCAGCTGGTCCATTCTGCGGATTTCACCCGAATCCTTTCGCCTTGGTTGGTCGGGGATCCAGGAACCACAAGTCTGTGCTGTATATGCGTACAAACAACGGGTTTACATTTAAAGGCTTTAATGCAACCTACTTTGCTGTTACAGACACTTCAAAGATTAATATTAGTCTTGATGATATTCAGAATCATGAGGTCCAAATCACGTGGCAAGTACCTAATGACGCGGAGGAGATTCAAGAGGTTTTTGTACTTTACAAGCCCGTCGCTGAAAAAGAAATCTGGAATTTTAAGAAAACCAAAATGCAAGAGGCTACACTGCTTCCACTTCAGCCAGGAACGGAATACATGCTTAGGATAGTGGGCTATAGTGCTAGTCAACAGGTCTATGCAAGTGGAGTGGTTCCTTTTTTCACTTTAGCAGAACCAGGGACGATTCCTCAAGGCTTTACACCAACTACAGAGCCCATTCCTAGGATGTACCCGTATGGAAGTGAACAAGGGGACTTGGTCATTACATTCAAATCGAAGTGTCATAGAGTTGTCATATCAAATTATGGTGGAATACCAGTCTATAGCAAAAGACACAGGAAACTAAATATATGCCCCCCTGGTACGATCCAGTTTGAGAGAGACGGTATCAACCAAGGACCATACCGCTTCGGTGAGAGGCCGTGGCTCAGATACACACCGATGCTCGCTCCCTACTGGGCACCCACCGACCTTGGTTCGTTCATTGATGGACCTTCCAAAGTGTTTTATCATGTATACCAGGGGCCAGATTCCTCTGCAATATTGCAGAAGGCAACAGATGACGTCTTGACCGTTTTCTCCTCTGACCTACCCCAGGGAAAAACGTTCTTTGCATCGTGGGTTCTTGTTGTTACTTGGCAGGATATTCGTCACCAGCTACAAAATGATATCACCAGGAATCTGCACAACACATTTCAAGCAGTTGTTGTCACTGACGCAATATTCTCGTTCGTCATCTATAACTACCCTCATGGAGGAATCCAATATTCTGCCCCAACTGCTACTCAGTACTATAAATACTTTGCCAACTACCAACGTAACCCTGTTGTTGGTGTGAACGCCGGAGAGAGAACTGGCTATTACAAAAATCATCAAAGGTCGGGGACTACTGGAATCGAAGCCATCGATAATCTTGTTGGAAATGCAAATATCCCAGGAAGGTGGGTCTACCGACTCGAAGATTCTAATGGCGAAGAAGATGGCGATTTGAAGTGCGAACAATGGTTTAGAAATGACACAGAGACGGAACCGAGCTCCTTTTCTGATCCACCAGATCCTTGTCCCTGTACAGGAGTTCAGGCGTTCTTTGATGAGAGGTATGAATGGGTTGAGCCGGACGAACCATTCGCCTACTGTTTCTACACCCGTTTCGCATCGCGCGATGGCCGTGGTCGAAAGTGTTGTTACTATACCAGTCAGGAGAGGTTTGCAGCCCTTATCATTGGTTTCCCTGGTGGAGGCACCCTCGATCGCTACCATAAGCTGACACCGTCACTGCAAACAAAGCACCTTGAAAGTGACGTGCAGCCTTTCCAATATTGCTGTAAAGAGGCACAAAATCCCATTTGGTGCCATATATACTTTGAGAGGAGGCCATCGGAGGGCTGTGAGGAATACGAGCCGCCTGAGTGGAGTTGGTTGTGGGGCGATCCTCACATTGTTACCCTGGACACCGGAAACTACACATTCAATGGTCTCGGCGAGTTCACCATGGTAGACGTTAAAGACGGGATGTTCCAATTACAAGCTCGAACAAAACTTGCCAAAGGCGAAGGAACAGCTACCGTGTTTGTTGCAGCAGTGGCGAAAGAGGAAGATACAAGCACTGTTCAAGTCAATCTGAAAGACGAAGGAGGACTTGAGGTTCTAGTAGACAGTGAAGTGTTCCAAAACTACAGCAGCTTGACAAATGTCAGTGTCATGCTCAGTGGTTCTGTGGCAGTGTCACGTCCGGAAAACAACTCCTTCCTCGTCACATTTCCGTCTGGAATATCTGTGACAGTCACCGAGATACAGGGATCCCTGTCAATAGTGTTTGCCGCACCCACAAAATTCAAGACTTACACCAAAGGTCTTTTAGGGACATGGAACGGTGACACGCTGGACGACTATCTGAGACCTGATGGGACTACTCTGCCATCCAATGCCACGGGCAGGGAAATACATTTTGACTTTGGATTGAAGTGGCAAGTGATGTCAAACACAAGCTTATTCACGTACAACCCTGGAGAAAACACCACCACTTTTGCCAATACATCATTTGTTCCCATCTTCTTGGATGAACCCATCCCATTTGCAAACGACGCATTAAGACAGGAAGCAGAAGAAATTTGTCAAGGGGATGCCAACTGCCTGTTTGACATAGCTTCCACAGGTGATACGGCAGTGGGGGCGAGTACCAAACAAACGTCTGTACAACTGGAAAGTGAATCGCAAGAATTACAAAATTTCCCACCGAAGATTTTGGTTGGGCCAAGCGAAGTTAACGTGACCATTAACACTACGGCAACCATTATTGTCGTGGCGGAAGATCCGAACAACGATTCATTGACCTTTACTGTTACTGGAACTCTTCCAACGGGGTACTCAAGGTCATCTAACGATTCTTCAATAACTATTTCCTGGAGTGTAACGACCACCAAGATTGACATAGAGTTCATAATAACTGATGGATCCGTCAATACAGTACTGCGTCCGGTTATCAACGTCTGCGCATGTCAGAACCAAGGAATTTGCACTTCCGTCGAGGAAAACAATGGTGATAGCGATGATGACAGCAATGACGAAAGATTCAATATCCTCTCTTGTGTCTGTCAGAATGGCTATACTGGAGATCTCTGTGAAACAGATCTTGACGCGTGTGAGGAGAATTTCGAGCCGTGTTACCCAGGCGTGACTTGTAACGACTTGCCGCCACCCGCCAACGAGACGGGATTTCAGTGTGATCCCTGTCCAAGTGGTTATTCTGGGGATGGAATACAATGCCTAGACGATGACGAGTGCGCTTTGAACACCGACGGATGTGATCATAATTGCATCAACACTCCTGGATCCTTCGTGTGCACCTGCAATTCCGGATTCTTCCTTGATTTGGACCAAAAGACGTGTCAAGATGTGGATGAGTGCTCCCCTGTCGGTGATTGTATGCACATTTGTGAGAATACAGTTGGTAGTTATACATGCAAGTGTAATTCAGACTTTAAAGTGGACGACACAGACCCCAAGAAATGCGTCCCCGAGAATCCTTGTCAGCAAGATCAACATGGATGTGATCACATTTGTTATCAGTCTGATGGGGAAGACAAGTGTTCGTGTAGGGTAGGATATGAGCTGAATGGTGATGGAAAGACATGCTCAGACATAGATGAATGCACCACTAACCAACACCGTTGCGATCAGAGTTGTAGTGATACCGTGGGAAGTTACACGTGCTCATGCGTGAATGGTTTTACGCTGGACGCTGACGGCTTCACTTGCAACGATGTTGACGAGTGTCTGGCGTGGACGTTCGACTGCGAGGATGAGTCCCAGATGTGTGAGAACACCTATGGTTCTTACAAGTGTGTGTGCGCTGAAGGGTTGTACTGGATTGACGGCAAGTGTAAAGGACTTGAGAAAGGTGAAGAACCGCCGCCGCCTCCTACCGCCCCACCACCTCGCACACCATCGGAAGAGGAGAGAAGCCAGTCCGTGAACTTGGACGTCCAGGGACTCAACATCTCAGAGTGGAACCAACCACTGGAAGAGACGTTCAAGACCACTTTAGCAGAGGTAGCTACCGCACACTGCGCGGAAAATAATTGTCAATCGGAGGCAACAAGCTCTAGACGTAGAAGAGCGGCAAATTATGTCACATTCACCGAAGATCAAGTCCATCTTCTGCCCGGTTATCCAAAGCAAATATCTACAGTCCCTCTTCTGGCAAGTGTGGCATTTTATCTGCAGTTCCCACCCGGATCATCAAGCGCCGTCATACAGAAAGACGTCCTGGCCTCCATCGTTAAGGGTTCTTTGACAAAGATTTCCATCGCTATTAATGCCAACATTACGAGTGTAGAAGTTCTAATTGCTGACACGACGACATCGGCATCGACAGTGCACACAACTTATCCCACAGAGAAGGAAGAATCCAAGACGATGTATTACATCATTGGTGGTTGTGTCGCTGGCGCTGTGGTTCTTCTTATTATTGTCATTGCGGCTGTCTGGTGTTGCAAAAGGAAAAATGGGGTTGCAAAACAACGGGTTGACAGTGAAATTTCAATTGAAGACAAAGGCGGAAAGATGGAAATGGACGTGGTGAATTACGGATACCACACAGAGACCACCCATCACATATAAACTGTAAAGTTATCCACACTTCAGTTGTCGAGCAACGATTATCAGCAAATCAGCTTTTGTTGACGCACACGCTTTAATCCAAATTTTATATAATATTGCATTTAAAAAACAAAACAAAAAAAACACCGAAAAGACAGCACTCGAAAGTACTCGAACAATTATAATCAAGCCGGTATGACACAGTC
>Ga0099808_1111875_pt1 | contig 12308 bp, 6 predicted proteins | sample OrbTnscriptome_2_FD_81140 | JGI IMG/M metagenome (GOLD analysis project Ga0099808, IMG submission 81140) | Coral microbial communities from Puerto Morelos, Mexico - Orbicella T R B metatranscriptome (Eukaryote Community Metatranscriptome) | ecosystem: Host-associated > Invertebrates > Cnidaria >...
TTTTTTTCACGGTCAGTCCAGCTCTGTTTGTGGGCACCCTGATCTATTGAAACTCGGGCAAATATTTTGCAGGGATCATTGCTTTAGCAATTAAACTCAACGCGATTGTAAATGTCAATCTGTCCTCGTGGATGGAATAAAATACTCTCATGAACAATACAGAGCTGAAATGCATACCCGGCTTCAGTGAAGTTTGTGTAGCTACTATGCTTCAAAATGATGCACAGTCGGCAAATTTAGTCTACGAAGGACAATAATTCAAGGAAAAGTTCAACCGAAGATATGAAATTTATCAGCGGTTATAAGCAAGATGTAAACGCGATTTTGTTTGCGCCCTATATTTGCATATCATCTAAAGCGGATGATCTAGACCACTCTCTCTTGATATCATGCACTCGCTGTTCTGTCTTTATACACAACTTATCTGAACTGACAAAGTGCTGATGATTTTAGGTAGCGACCAAACGAATAAAAATTTCTTTTGTTTACAAGATGAGTTAAGAATTTATTTGGGACAGCAATACAATAGTCACTTACCACAGTGTTATGTGTGAGCACCAAAGCATGTACATAACACCAGACTGAAAGTATACGAATTGCAAGCTGAAAATTTACGACATGAAATACAACCACTTCAACTATGGTTTGAATTAAAAGTTCTACTATAGCGTCACCAAAAAATAACCAGCCAAACAAACAAACAAACAGAGACAAATCGAGGCTATAAGCTATATGAAAGCCTCTATCCCTGGAAATCCTAAAGCTCAACAGAGTCGAAGAGCAACCTTTCAAGTAATGATAACTCAGCATGCTAAAACAAACACCACATTACAGAATTCCTACCGCCAAACCCCCAAACGTTCATAATATATTGTTCCAGAGCGAAGTTAAAGTGCATTTTAGAGTATTAAAGTACATCAAATAGAACTTTCCTCTGGCATTAAGAGGGTCAATGTCTTTTCCAAACTGAAAATATGTTGGTGAGCTGTAGAATAACTGCTGCCGTGTAGACGGGGAAAAGAAAAGAAGTTAGGTTTTCCAATAAAAACTCAAATATACATAGTTGCTTAGGGATTAAGACAAATGTCAATTCACAATGAAGGAAGCTGAACGGTAAATCTAGGTGGAGAAATCGAGACACAGAAAATATCCTTTACATTTATCAACACAACCTTTACAGATGAGTGAAAATACGAAAACTGCGCGCTAAAGTAAACTATAAATTAAACTAAATTAAGACCTGCAGGCGAAAATTAAAACTCATTTCTTTTTTAAAAGTGCATTCTGGTCGATTTGAAAAGTTGTTATAGGACACTAGATAAACAGAAAACCTTCAGGACTAAGACACTGTCGTCAAAGGTTCGAGAAGTGTTTTTTCCTTGTTTAGCTTTCTGGTTAGGCAAGAACCATGGCAAAACCTTATGGAAAAAGTTTGGTGTTGGTTTACAGTACTTTTAGAATGTAAGAGAAATTAAGTGTCAGCCAAGTCAAAGGACGCCCTGTGCTTGCCCAGAATTTGAATAGAGCAGTTGTTAACAGCGATCGGTGTGAAGCGGGAGTATGCATACCGCGAGGAATAATTGCATCGCAAATAGAACTTCGTAGCAAAATCAGTTTTTCCTATAGAAACAAACAAAATGTCTCACCTTTAAGGGCAGACTTCAAAAACAAAATTAGCCGGTGTAAGTTTTTGTAGGCGTCGATCTTTCTCACTTACAACAGGTGCTGCATAGACATGGACGTCATATTTGTCCGTCCTGCTAAAGCGAGCCAGTTGAGCTGCCCACGCGAAGGGAACACGTGGTTTTCCTAATAAGGCAAGCGTGCGACTATGCGGGGAGTTCCAATTTTGTATTGCCTTCTGAGTCACTCGACTCCAGTATGGGTTTTGATAAGGGGTGAAGATGAAAGAAAAGAATTAAATGGCTTTGTTTACTCATAAAAAGAAAACACAGCCTTTCTTTTCCAAACATATAGTCTTCTCTTCGATGACTTATAAAGTCACTTCGATGGAATCTCATTACCTGTATTTTTACATTGCAGCCCTTCATTGTTAAGTGGGCCGGCCCACAGCCACCGTAGTCTGAACTTCAACTCATTTCCCTTGGATACGATTGGATTCAAATCTCAAATCCTCTTTTGTTTTTCTTTTTTTGCCAAATACTTTGCAGACGATTCTTCCACTTTCATACAATGCAATTGCATGAAGACATTATTTCTCAGAAAAAATCAATTTGTGAGAATAACTGCTAAGAGTGTTCCTTTATGATTTTCATTGTTGTCAGTAGAGCCACATTTACATGAGTTGTATCCCTGGTTCATTTCACGCATTTTTTTTTCGTTGCAACCCAACGGAAATAGCTGCTGACGACGATTTGTTTTGGTATCGGTTCCATGCTGAGATTCATAAAATCGAATCAAAGGAAACTCGCCAAATTTTTGTTTACAAGCCTGAGTACTGTATGAATTAATTAATTTAATTGGCTGTGGCACCTCCGCCTCGTAGAAATAGGATTATGCCTTTCGGAACTAGTTCAATCTAAAATCATTTGAAGGTTTCCTTCGGTATTGCGTGTCATCATTTTGCCGTTTAACTGTTTATTTCTAGAAGGTGATACCTGTCTGTGTCCTCATTTTCATCTCAGTGTATTATCGTACAGAAAAGTGACGAAAATTAAGAAACCCATTCACTAGAAAATATGGTCTTGGTGCAATAACATAACTATTGGGTACTCATAGGAGGAACTAATATAATTTTTCTGCGCTAACTTGTGAGAGCAGACGGGTTCGGCATGTTTTTTCACACCACTGTCACTAGCGACAGAATGATAATACTACTAATAAAAGGTGAAGTGGACACAAGTCTTCGAAACATTGCAGCTGAACAATTTGGGAACGCTGATATGCTCCCAAGACCTCACTAAATGTTCCTAGTATTTTCATGTAAAAAATATTCTTAGTAAAACCTGCTCGCCAAGCACAAGTGGCAAGACAGTCATTGTGATTCATTTTAGTACTGGACATTGCTAATTTGACAAGGTCAAAAGCTCGCACCAAATTGCATAGGCTAACCTATAGGCGTAGCACCCAAAATGTAAGGATGGTAAAGGGAGAAATCACGACCGAGATTCCTTCTGTCCTCAAGAGGAGAGGAAAGGAAAGCTTTTGACCCGAGTGTGCAACTGAGCAAAGCGTATCACATATGATATTAAAAACTCAGTGAAGAACTGTCAATGATGAACCAACCAGAGTTCTGCCTTTAATGAACTCGTGACAAACAGTTGTGCAGAGAATTTTACTTTGACACTCATAAATATTCTTATCTTCTTATCAAAACAGACTCCTCTTATCTACCACGAGCGATTTTTATTGGGATTTTTGGGTCAAATAATAAGCAGTCACATTATAAGTGCTGTCGTTAATTTTCCTCCTTCGCTACAGGTCTAGCAGCATTGCGATTTTTGAAATATTTCAAAATCGAGCTTGGGACAGAGGACAGAAATGAATGCAACATTCTTAGAGGAAAAAAAACTCCTAATGAAAATTGTACAACATTGGAATGGATCACCCCTCATAACTGTATTCAAGCCGGTTTGCTTTGGAAATCTTTCTATTGTTCTCGTCGCATTATTCCTAACAATCGCAGCAAAACAGTCTTTTGGGAGACATCGCATTGGGCCGGTTTTTTGTATATTCCACTGAGTGTTTTTCCCTTTTGAGTTTATAATCTTGATTGCCATTCTGGAAAACATTACGAAATGAGCTGGAAGCTTAGTAAGTCGATGCGCCAACTTCCATGATTCAAACTGGCTGAAATTCATCAAGACAGTTATGAGTTTAAACTATAAAAATTCCCTTCTTTAACCGAAGATATTCCATCACGCAGCTTTGGTATAAAGTGTACATTAAAATTTCGTTTGTAAAGTACCACTTGTAACTAAAGCTAACTAAGTTGTATTACTTACTTTACGCCTAATGTTCTTTCAGCTTATCGGCGGAGACGTCGCTTTGCAGCAGAAGTTCCAGTAACAGACCTTGATGACTGGGAGGGTGAGATAAATGGCTTATTGACTGCAGTTAATCGGACGAGTGTAAGAAAAATGCCTAAGTGACTGTTCAGATAGCAAAAGAGCCGTTAAATGGGCAGGTACACAACAAAGGACATCCGTTAAGGAAGTGGTTTGAGTGGCCACCAGCTACTCAACTTGGGGACTTTAAATGGGTTCGGAAGCCCACTGAAGGCGGAATGTCAAAGCTTAACGCGCATTGGTCAAACACGCGCTCATGACGTGCCAAAGAGCGGGACGTGAACTCAACAGTCAATAAGCAGGCAGGTTGAACGCCATTCCCAATTAAAACCACAGGAAGGGAAGTCACGAATTTTCAATACACTGGGCACAGCGTAAAACAGTTACTCCAGGAAAAGAAAAATGTCGTGTTTATTTTGAAATAAAATTGTTTGACTACCGAGGACAAACACACGCCAGGCAATAGCACAGTTGTGTTCCGCAGATGCGGAGATTCAAACGCGCCGACTTTTAATGCTTTTTAGTGGGTAAATAACTTCAAAAAGCCGTGTAATAAGTGACAGCCACTTCTGGTTGGCGGGCCGTTAAATACCCTTTTAGAGGGAAATACCTTCTGTCGTATCTTAAGATACAGGACACAGCATGTACACAAGTGGACAATTTCTTACCTATTTAATGTTCTTTTTGCCGATAAGAAACACACCTTAAACTATAGTGCGATAAAGAACGAAAAACAAGACTTGTATTGTTTTTAATGAAGCGCAGAGAGAGAAAGCAGAAAGATAATTTAAATGAAATGATATTTAAAATGAAAATATTTTGGGTAGTGCGCGAAATGAGATAAACTCGAAGAGGAAAATTCAAGAATAAACCGAAAGTGAAGATAACTGTGTTGCTGCTGATTCGAAAGGAAAAGAGCAGAGAACATTATGCGGAGCTATTCCCTTTGTATGCGTAAACATAGTAACCTTTATCTCCAAAAACTAGAAACAAAAACGAATTCTTCAGGTTTTGAACAACTCATTCGCATTGCCACTCGCTAGGAGTACGAACGGGATATTAAATTTCTTTTAAGCTCGGCGCAGGTGCGTGCTAATCTCTTAGGTGCGCATTCCAGAAAAACGCAATCAGCCTTAACTATAGCGCAGCAAGAGATTTCTAAACTGTCGGTTTTTCGGCATGACCGCTTCAGCAACACAGCGGGGTAAAATTATTACCTGTAGCGAGCGCAAAGAAAGTTCTGAAGGAGTTTGATTTTATGCTTACAATAAAAGTTCATTACGTTCAAGTCACATTAAGAACGATAAAACAGTCGATGCCAAAGAGCACTTTTATGTCTCCAGATGTTTACTTTTAGCGACGAAGATTCATAATAAAAAGAGCAGGTACTTTAGCTCTTCAGACAGGTCTTTACAAAATACAGAGAACAGGAACTAAAAGTAGTGTCAGCTCATTCTCTCAAAGAGGTTTTCTTTTTTTTTTTCTTTTCTCGTCCTTTCGCCGTGTGCCTTCTGAGAGTTTGTTTCTTCACATAGCGAAAACTTGGTAAAAGATTTGAAAACTCGAAAGATTTGCGACAACAGCGCGGCTATTGACACGCAGTTTATTATGCTCAGTGTACATGCTGAGAGTTCATGCATGAAAAACACTACAATTATTTTTTACAAACTTGGTGCTGAATAAAATGTCAGCATGTAGAGCTATATACGTAAGACAAGGCATTGTAAGGAGCTACCACAGAAAACATGATATTCGGTAAAATGTTCAACGCGCTTTGAAAACATTAAATTCAGCTATGCCGTGGATTAAACTGTTAGTTACTATACAACAGCAACTGTTACATATAGAAACATGCGTAAAAATCTTAAAAAGACAAGATATAAAATGTTCAACATGCGCTTCTCAGTAATTAACTGGGCAAGTTAAGTCGACGGACTGGAGCAGTGAAGTAAACTGAAGAAACTATGTTTGGTGTTTTTTCCTCTTATCTTATTGTTCGTGTAAGAACAATTCTAAATTCTACAAGTTGAGAGAAGACTTTGGAAAATCTAAATTCATTTGATATATTAATACATGCAAACAAAGAAAGTACAAGGTCTCGATTTGTAAGTGAGATTTTTTAGTCATCAAGGCATAAACTGAATTTCACTAGTGTAGCGAAGATATCGTGTTAAAGACAAGCCCGTCAAAAGAGTTTTACTTACTCTGAACGCTGTTGAAGATCAAAGTGTGAATTTTGTAGTAAACGAGAAAGAACTAGCGACAAATAGCGAATCTTGTGTTTACATAAAGTACGGGTGACATTCATTGTGTACAAAATTTTGCTAACTTTGGAAATTTCCGTGAGTTTTTTGTCGATTTGTGTTTAACAATGCTCATGTGGATACGATACACACTATAAAATAAAAGAAAAAAATAGCAAAAACAAAGAAAACGGAAATCTTGAAAAAAAAAGACTTGCATTGCGGCGACTCATTCCTCGCGAAACAGGCGGAGATGGTAAACACCACGTGCGTTTAGAAGTCTTGTGAATGAAATTTCATGTTCATCTACTGAAAATGAAACAAATGAAATCACAAATGAATCTTTAGCTTGCAGCTTTCCGCGCGCATGCAGACAAACGGACCCCGCTCCGCGCTCCACTGCTGTGAATTCACCTTTAGTTAATGTGTTGTGCTATTAGGGCCATTTCCTAACTTTGTTGCAAAAGCTGTTAAGGCGGGACAAAGCAACAGATACACTTACCGCTGGGCTGATAAATATTTTAGCTTTCAAACGTGGTGTAGTTAAAATAGGCAAAGCGACGAAGGTCATGACTTCACAATAGCGGCTTTCAGTTGACTCATATTTGCTTATTGAGCGGCGAAGTTACTTAACAGGAAGAAAGTCTCTGTAGTGTATTATATTCTTTAGGACACTCCTTGAAGAGAAAAACGCAAAATTCAGAAATAGAGCCTAAATGACAAGATGATGCATTTTTTTATGACAAACAGATCTTTTGTGTTAGCTTAGAAACTAGGCAAATGTAATGATGACTGATTTTGTTATGCTGCTGATACAGAAGTACTGTGACTCTATTTGGCCATGGAAAATGAAAATAATAACAGTTTCATTTAAAGGTCTAATATGTTAGATTTCCCCTTCAATAAGGCAATAATAAGATTTCTCATAAGAAGTTTTTTAAAAGATGTAGTTTGAGCTCAACACCAATCATATGAACTTTTATATTCACAAGAGAGATCTTGTGTTATTAAACATAGATGTGAATTATAGTCCCGAGATTTCGTGATTTAATATGTTTTTCATAGTATTGAATGGACTTAAAAACTTAAAAACCAATCAATAAAACAGTTAAAAGCAAACGAAGCATTGGCAACTGAAGCCTTAATCTAACCTTTATTTTTATCTGAGGGGAAACGGCAAATATGCTAAAATGAGGAAGTTAAAAATTGAATTTCCATCTGCAAAGCAAACAAATGTACCAAAAATCTTTATTGCACATCTACCATGTACATGGTATTTCTTTTACTAGAAAATTATCCGTTCAAAGGTTTGGAAGTTGTTCACAGAAATTCTGTACCTTCCCTGGATTTATTCTGTCTTGTAATAATGAAGCCACAACGGAAAACGGTGGTCTTAGAAATACAGTTTACTATTTCGGATTTAGGGCTTGCGGGTTAGGATGGCCATGTACCGAATGCTAAGCTTTTAGGTAACGTAGTTCACTTGCAGCAAAATGAGGCTACGACTCCCAACAGGACTGCTTAATTATGAAGTGAAAAAAAAAATTGCTTCATTTTTGATAATTCCATCGGGATAAAACCGAAAAGAGAAACAAAGCAATCAACATGACAATTTTCTTAGACTGAAACATGACGGCCGAGAACTTGATTGCAAGAAATGAAAATGTCGTTGGCCACGAATACTCTTCATAAAGACCTCATTCCGCGCGGCCTAAAAATAGCTATCTTCGAATAAAATGAAAATAACGAGCATTTAAAGCAAAAAGGACAACAAAGGTAGACAACACAATACCAGTATTAAAGAGAGAGAGTTTTGATTACACTGTTTTAGTCCGTAAAGCCCTAGGCAATACGCTCTAAAACATCAGAATAGCTCTTACAATAAGCAAGGTAATGGGGAAATAACGAAGATCGAAGTTTATAACGAAGAAAAGTTGGGAGAAAATGGTCATGACGAGTTTCTATTTCGTTAGGAAAACATTAGGAGTTTGGTACTTACCTGTGGAAAAAAATCGCTCTTTGGATGGTGGAGGAATTCTGTATTTCAATATAAATGCCTCGGTTTTGGGAGGTTTGCGTGATCTTTGTCGCAGCTTCAAATTTGAAAACCGTCTGTAGAAAACCACTGCTTGATTGGCTGGCAACTTCGGAAAATTAGGGCGTTTTAGGAAAAATACTCGCCTTTTTTAGCTGAAATGGTTGGAAGTTTGCTGGACTCCTCTGCTTGCTCCCTGCCTCGCAGTGTTCAGCTATTGAAGTTGTTCAACAAAGAGTATAATATATTCCTGTCTAAAAATTGCCTATTTGTCTCTGTGCTAGAGAAGGGAGTAGGCACAATTCTTACGCGAGAGGCAGGTATCGCGGCGGTGGCACCAGTCAAACACAAAGGGAATTCAACCATTGAAACAACTGGCATTGAAAAGAAATAATTTTCCACGTAAACATTGACTTAGGTGCAGTGAAAAAGCCTTTTGAAAGAGGAAAATCTGTAAACGACTGTGTTTAACCATATGCCATCTACAGAAGAGTCACTGAACAGAAGCCATTCGAAAGCTCATCAAAAGAACGCGTTCATGAAAGAATTTAGATGAAACGCAACATTCATCCAGCCACTGAACGTATCCCCTGAAAAAACCCTAGATTAAACGCTTGAAAGTATGAAACTAACGAAGGATTGTCGCCTGTTAAAGCTGCTAAGGACTGCGTAACACTTCTTGGCACAATCAGAGAACTGAAACAAAATCACTCCAGGACACAAAAGAAGTCTTGGATTTTCACAACTGAATAAATCTATCTAAAGATTCGAGGTATTTGAAAGACAGTGTTACGAGATAATTTCGCTTCAATGTCACTTAAGTACTGTTCTTTAGTGCTTAACTTTATTTCACATTGACGCGTAAATTGAGAGTGAGCGAATTAGAAAAGAGCAGAAGTTATTGATACGAGCGCGAGGCAAAGCAAATAAGGTGGCTTATTTACAGGTAATGCACTCTTTATATTGAAATAATTTCGCAGGGAAAATTCTCAGATGGTGTTTTCCTTTAGAATTGAATTGCGGGTCAAAACAAACTAAAGGCTGAAAGTGGAAGTGTAGTTTAAAATTGAGTTTTGTATGTACAAGTTACGAAAGAGTAATTATATACCTGTAAAGGAAAGAAAACACAAGGACGTTTTACCTGTATTGTTGCCTTAGGGAAGCATCAAAAGATATAAACAACAGTGAAGCTAATAATCTCACGTACTGATGTAAAGAATTATCTGTCGCCTTCAGATAAAGCATTTGCTAGGTCTCTCAAGAAAACATCGTGTTGGAAACTGAAAGGGAAATGTTAAAGATCAACATTTGCTTTAAATATGTATGGGTCATTACGTCGTTTGCCTTGAATGAGAGCGCAAAACACTTGTGTAGTATGAAAAAGAGAGACAATTTCTCACCTGAAAGGAGCGAAATGAATAACGTGTAAAACTGAATAATGGCTCTGTTTTACTTTCCTTGTCACCAAGGACGGTATGTGCAGGACTTCTTTCGACACATTCGTAAAGAGGCAAGAAACATTCCTCTTTGCTAAATGTTGGATTTGTGAACCTCTATTTGATTCAAGTAATTTTAGCTCTGAAAATTCAGCAGTAAGAAAAGATATCACAAGCAGTACAACGAATAAAGAATTCAATGTTTTAACAACCAGTTTTTGAATGAGAATAGCCTTGCGAAAATGACTTTGAAAGGCACAATAGTTCATTTAATGAAATATATAATGTAAGGAAAGTTAAGTTACACAACTTTTCCGGTGTAGAATTAGGTAAAGAATCGTACGAGGAAACTTAAAGTACTTTTGCTCTGAATTCCGTCTATCTGTATTCAAACTTTTTGCAAGTAATACAAATGAAAATCTCGGTTTAGTATGGCTAAAATGAAACCACTCAAGATGGCGTCCTGGACTACATTACACTGTTGAAAATAAGAACTTAAAATCTTTACTGACATCGAAAAGTATAAAATATGTTCTGCATAGATTTGTCTTCTGGTGCATTCTCTCTGGGAATCTTAAGTCCACCTGAATACAGGAGAGCGCGAGAGAAACAAGTTCTGTTAAGACTCAATCAAGATTCTAACAATTATCTTCGTTACTCATTGTTCTTTGCAGTAAAAGGACTAAAGTACACAGTACTGACAAGAAATGTTAGTATTAAATCGTTATTTTAACGGTTCTCGCTTGGCTAGATCTTATTTCAGAACGCTGGCTTGCTTAGTTTTGAAATAAACTCGCAAAGACATAGACTGGAACAGCCCTGCATTGTTGGCGATATTCGCTTTTGTGAGGCGGCTGAGTGTATTGATTTAGGAGGAGCAACGTGAAACCCAACTGGCTCTCAAGTTATCGTCTTCTCCGGTTTTGACGAAAGTTTATGGAGCGCTAATATTTTGACTTGAACTTTTCCTTGCCAAATGATTCCCATTGTTGCGCAATGTTCATGGAAGTTTAATACGTGAGGGTTAGCTCTTAGATAAACCGGCAAATATGACAAGGTAGCAACGACTTCGTTTCAAGAATTATAACTGATCAAGAGAAAAAACGTACAGAATGAAGTTGACACGAAAAACTAAGGCCTCTAAAAGGTATTGACACTACCATAAAGAAAGTGGCTCTTTACTGCAATTCTCCTTTCTCCTTTTTGTTATTTGATGACCTTTCTCAATAAAAACAAGTCTACACTCAATTCCCATATCTCGAATAATTATTTTGTTATTTTGTCAAATTATAGCCATTTCCTAAAAATATAAATCTGCACGTAAGACAACTTATGAAAGAAAACGTAATTTGCGTTTCCGAAATCTACCTTGTAATTTTGATTTCCCTGTTTTGATTCACGCGAACTGATTGTCTTAAGTTATTGCAAATAAACGAGAACCTCTCTGTATTCAAGCAGCATTGACAAAGATGTGCCAAAGAAATTTTCAGCTCATAGACAATAAAAACAAGTATTGAATAACCAGACAATAACTGCAATGAAAAACAAAAAATAGAAGTCGCTGTTAATCTTTGGAAAGGGACACACACATTCCTCACTTTGATAAATGTAAAACTAATAATATGAGCAAGGTACTTTAGAGCGCAAGGTTGAAAGCTTTCGATGGTCATAGAAGTAAAATTTCTGTTCTGACCGGTACCAATGACAGGTAAAGTATAAAAGAAATTTAATTTACCAGTTGAATACAAGATTAACTAGAACTATACTGGACTGACGTGAGTCTGATCTATAGTGTTCTTGAAATGTACTTGTTGACAGCAAAAAGGCACTGAAATGGACCACCTGTTTGAGAAAGGGAAGCTGTCAAGTGAGACTAATTTTCTGACGTTCCTTGCTTTACAAGAAGTTATTTTTGTCGACGGCGTTGTGCCAGAGGAGTAGCGAACACAATGGTAAATTGTTGTGAAACACAAGGAGTTGAAAAGAAGCTTTGGCCAGCGCAGAATCGTTAGAAGAAAAAGCAGCTTGAGCAGTGTGCTGAAGTTGTTTGTAGAGTCGTTCTTTTTGTAAGATTTACTTGTTCTCTTCTCGTTGTGCGAGATTCACTGCTTGAATTGCTTTAACAATTAGACCTGAATTGAAAAATGACTTTAAATAAATACCCTTGCGACAATAGCTAGGAATATTGTTTGAAATATAAGCAATTGAAAAGTCTTTTCAACCCAATAGAAAAACACATTCGTTGTATACTGTGTAGAGTATAAAGGGAAAATGTGGAATAATCGCCGGCTGATGTTTACTCGTACGAGAAATCACTTTATAGAAAGGCTATTAAATAGAGCAATTCATTCAATTCTATCTACATCGTAGATCCTTTGGAGTAATGTCAACTAAAATACGTTGAAACTAGAATCTTGCTACTAACTAGAATACTGTTGCTAAGTGTCAACCTGCTAAGGCTACCCTAAGGCTAACAACACTGAACGATGTCTTTCTAAATTGTACCTGTGGAAACTTAAATGGGCAGTGTTAAAGATTTGTGAGCACGTCAAAAAAAAAAAAAAAA
>Ga0099808_1025328_pt1 | contig 12275 bp, 14 predicted proteins | sample OrbTnscriptome_2_FD_81140 | JGI IMG/M metagenome (GOLD analysis project Ga0099808, IMG submission 81140) | Coral microbial communities from Puerto Morelos, Mexico - Orbicella T R B metatranscriptome (Eukaryote Community Metatranscriptome) | ecosystem: Host-associated > Invertebrates > Cnidaria >...
CCACGTTCTCCACGAGCTCCGGGCTGACCGTCCCTGCCTGGTGTTCCAGGCTGGCCTGGTTCTCCACGTTCGCCTGGCTGTCCAGGCTGACCATCTGATCCTGGGGATCCTTGGGGACCGGCTTCTCCTCTCTGACCTGGAGTACCGGGAAGTCCTGGTTCTCCCCTCTGTCCAGGGAAACCATCATTTCCAGGTCGACCTGGTTCTCCAGGTGTGCCTGCTTGTCCTGGTTCTCCAGGCAATCCTCTGGCTCCATCCGGTCCACGAGCACCAGGTGATCCGGATTGACCAGGTCTTCCAGGTTCTCCTGCTTGTCCAGGAGTTCCTGGCTCTCCTCGCTCTCCAGGACGGCCTGGTTGACCATCACTTCCTGCTTGTCCTGGAGTTCCAGGTTCACCCCTCTCTCCTGGTGTTCCTCTCTGGCCAGGGTTTCCTCTGGGTCCTTGGGGTCCAGTAGCTCCAGTTGGACCTGTGACTCCTGATGGTCCTGGTTGACCAGGCTGTCCACTGGGACCGGCCTGTCCTGGGAAGCCAGGTGTTCCTGGTTCTCCACGCTCTCCAGGTGATCCAGAAGGACCGGGAGATCCTCTTGATCCAGGTTCTCCACGCTGTCCTGGCTGCCCGGGTCCACCTCTTTCTCCTGGCTGTCCATCAGGTCCAGCTAAACCAGGTTCACCCCTAGATCCAGGGCGGCCTTGAGTACCATCATTACCTGGTTGTCCAGGTGTTCCTGCTTCTCCTTGCGGTCCTCTTTCTCCACTCTCTCCTGGCCGACCTCTTTCTCCTGGCTGTCCAGGTTGGCCGGGTTCTCCTGGTCTTCCGGAAGGTCCAGATGGTCCAGGCAGACCCCTGTCTCCAGGGCGTCCGGGAGCACCTGCTTCACCAGGTTCTCCACGCTGCCCACCAGGGCCGCGCTGTCCATCAGGTCCAGGCAGACCCTGAGCTCCAGGGCTACCGGGAGATCCCTGTTCTCCACGTTCACCTCTCTGTGCAGTAGGACCTGGGAGTCCAGGTTCACCTCTCAATCCAGGCTCACCACGAGGTCCCGGAGCTCCAGATGGTCCAGGCTGTCCAGATGGGCCTTGGGGACCAGCAGGACCCGTGGCACCTTGTGATCCAGGTGTACCATCCTGTCCTGGTGTACCTGGTTGACCTCTTGCTCCGGGCTGGCCACGGTTTCCTTGTGGTCCAGGTGATCCAGGACGTCCTGGCTCTCCTGGTGATCCAGAAGGACCTGGCTGTCCTCTCTCTCCAGCTCTTCCATCCTGCCCATCTAGACCTGGTTCTCCCCTTGCACCGGGTTCTCCTCTCTGTCCGGGACTGCCTCTGTTACCAGGTTGTCCCGAGGGACCAGGTCTGCCAGAAGGTCCTGGTGATCCCGGTTCTCCTGAAGGTCCAGGTGTTCCTGGTTCTCCGCGATCTCCTCTTGGACCTGGCCTTCCATCTGGACCAGGCTGTCCTTGGGCTCCAGGTTGCCCTGGTTGTCCAGATGGTCCTGAGAGACCTGGTTCTCCTCGTGCTCCTGGTGGTCCTGCTGGTCCAGGTTCTCCAGATTCACCTGCGGGTCCTGGCTGTCCATCCTCACCTGCTCTACCAGGTGTGCCTGGACTTCCATCCCGACCTGGATTTCCTGGTGACCCATCTTGTCCTCTTTCTCCTGGCTGACCTCTCTCTCCTGGAGTGCCTGGTTCACCAGAGGGTCCAGGAGTTCCGGTTGGTCCTCGCACTCCATCACGTCCTGGTTCTCCACGTTCTCCGGGACGACCTTGTTCACCTGGTTGACCGGGCTCTCCACGAGATCCAGGATTGCCTTGTCTACCAGGCTCACCTGGTTCTCCTCTTTGACCTTGTGTTCCTGGTTCACCTCTGTCTCCCCTAGGTCCAGGTCCACCCTGTGGACCAGGTCCTCCAGATGGACCAGGCTGTCCTCTCTCTCCGGGTGTTCCGGGACGTCCAGATGGTCCTGGTTCACCTCGGGTGCCTGCTTCTCCACGCTCACCACGTGGTCCTGGCTGACCATCGGGACCTGCTGGTCCAGAAGGACCCTCTACGCCATCAGTGCCAGGTTGACCAGGTGTTCCGGGTGATCCATCCCTGCCGGGTTCTCCAGCTGTTCCAGGCTCGCCTCGCTGACCACGGGGACCAGCAGAACCTTGACGTCCTGGTTCACCTCCAGGTCCGGGGGATCCAGGGCGACCTGGCTCACCAGCCTGACCAGGATTACCTGGCAGACCGGGTTCTCCTCTGTTACCGGGTTCACCCCTTTCTCCTGGTTGTCCTCTTGCACCTCCAGGACCACTAGGTCCAACTCGTCCGTCTGGTCCAGCGGGTCCTGGTTCTCCGGCAGGACCTGGTTCTCCTGGTTCTCCACGATCACCGGATGGTCCCTGAGGTCCTGCTGGACCCAGTCCTCCAGGGGAGCCAGGTTGTCCTCGGTTTCCTCTGGGTCCTGGTTGTCCAGATGGTCCAGGAGGTCCAGGTTGTCCGCCTGGTCCAGGTCGACCAGGTTCTCCTCTCTCACCAGGTTGTCCAGGAATACCTGGTCCTGGTGCACCAGGCAAACCAGGTTCACCTCTTTCTCCTGGCTGTCCTTGTGTTCCTCTCTGTCCAGTGGGTCCAGGAGATCCAACGTCTCCCCTAGGTCCTGGCTGACCAGATGGTCCAGGTTGACCTGATGGTCCTGCAAGACCAGGTTCTCCTCGTTCACCTGGAGTTCCAGACTGTCCAGGTTGACCGGGCTCACCTCGTTCACCGGGACTTCCCTGTTGTCCTTGAGGTCCGGGTTCACCAGCAGTGCCAGGTTCGCCTCGTTCTCCACGAGGCCCTCTTTGTCCAGGATTTCCTGCTGGTCCAGAAGGTCCACCTGGGCCTGGTCTGCCAGGTTCCCCTCTTTGTCCTGGAGAGCCAGCTTGTCCCGAAGGACCTGGCAAACCAGGTTCTCCTCGATCACCGCGAGTTCCAGCCGGTCCTGGCTGACCATCAGGACCTGATGGTCCAGGTGATCCAGGTCCACCTGGTTCTCCATCTCGTCCTGGTTCTCCCCTTTCCCCGGGCGTGCCTCTCTCTCCTGAAGGTCCGGGCTGACCTCTGTTTCCTGGAGTACCTTGAGCACCAGGTTCACCTCGTTCTCCGCGGGTTCCCTGAGGTCCAGCAGGACCGGGTTGTCCTCTGTTTCCAGGTCTTCCTGGTTCACCCCGTTCACCCTGTGATCCCTGCGGACCTGCAGGACCGGGTTCACCAGCGTTTCCAGCTCGTCCAGGCAATCCTGGTTCTCCATCAGGTCCTGGTCCACCTTGTGGTCCTGGTCTTCCAGGCTGTCCATCGGGACCGGCAGGTCCTTGGTCTCCAGGTCTTCCATCAGTTCCAGGCTCTCCTCTGTCACCTCTTGGACCAGGTTGTCCAGGTGATCCAGAAGGTCCAGGAAGACCGGGTTCTCCTCGTGATCCGGGTGTACCATCTCCTCCGGGAGTTCCTCGTTCACCTGGAGAACCTCTCTCTCCAGGTCGGCCTGCTTCTCCTGGTTCGCCTCTCGTTCCTGGTTCTCCTCTTGTTCCAGGCTGTCCATCGGGACCAGGGAATCCAGGCTGACCATCTGGCCCAGCCGGTCCCGGTTCGCCCCTCTGTCCCGGAGTGCCAGCAGGTCCAGAAGGTCCGGCTTCTCCACGGTCACCACGGGGTCCAGGTTGACCCTGGCCTCCTGGTGGTCCTCTTTGTCCTTGTGGTCCTGGTGATCCAGGTTGTCCAGGGAAGCCAGCTGGTCCTACTTCTCCACGAACTCCAGGTTGGCCTGGTCTGCCATCAGAACCTGAAGGACCAGGTGATCCAGCTTCTCCAGGTGATCCGGGCTCGCCTCGTTCACCACGTTCTCCTCGACCTCCCGGAGTACCGGCAGGTCCTGGTTGTCCCGCAGGTCCCTCACGTCCTGTGTCTCCGGGTCGACCTTGCTCTCCTGGTGTTCCGGGTTCACCCCGTTCTCCACGCGGTCCCTGAGAACCTTGTGGTCCTGGCGATCCTGGTTCTCCTCTGTTACCAGGTTGACCAGCAGGTCCAGTTGCACCTGTGCTTCCGGGGTTTCCTTGTAGACCTTGCTCTCCAGGTGATCCTCTCTGTCCATCAGGTCCAGGCTGTCCAGGGAATCCTGGGGATCCGTCTGGTCCAGGCAGACCTGGTTCACCTCTGTTGCCAGGACTTCCTTCAGTACCATCAGGACCTCTCTCTCCCTGCCGGCCCTGTGCACCAGGCTCTCCTCTCTCACCTGGGGGTCCGGGCTGGCCAGAGGGTCCAGGTGAACCTGGTTCACCTCGCTCACCCCTTCGGGCAGGTGATCCAGCAGGTCCAGGCTCGCCAGGTCCTCCAGCAGGTCCAGGAAGACCAGGCTCACCTCGCAGACCAGATGGTCCTGGTCGGCCTTGTTGTCCTGGTGTTCCTGGTTCTCCGTCTGGTCCTCTGTTTCCAGGTTGGCCTCTTGCGCCATCCGGTCCAGGTGATCCTGGCTGGCCTCTCTCTCCAGGAGATCCGGGACCTCCAGGTTCTCCACGCTCTCCTCTAGGTCCTGGGGATCCAGATTCTCCAGGCTGACCTTGAGGTCCTGGTGATCCGGGCTGACCACTTGGTCCTAGTGGTCCACTTGGACCAGGCTGACCATCATTTCCAGGTCTGCCAGGTTCTCCTCTCTCTCCCCTGGTACCAGGGTTTCCGGATGGTCCGGGTGATCCAGGAAGTCCTGGTTCTCCTCTGTCTCCTCGCTGACCTGAGACTCCTCCTGGTCCAGGTTCACCTCTGTCTCCCCGAGGTCCGGGCTGTCCAGCTGGTCCATCTCTTCCTGCAGGTCCTGGGCTACCAGAAGGTCCTGGAGTTCCAGGCTCTCCTCTTGCTCCTGGATTTCCAGGAGAGCCATCCTCTCCAGGTTGTCCAGGTTCTCCTCTTTCTCCTGGTGTACCAGGTTCTCCAGGCTGGCCTCTCTGTCCTGGTGGACCTCCTGGTCCACTTCCACCTGGTCGTCCATCTGAGCCCGGTGTTCCAGCCTCTCCCTGAGGTCCCCTAGGACCAGGTGACCCCGGCTCTCCAGCATTTCCAGGTCTGCCCTGGGGACCAGCAGGTCCTGCCTCTCCTCTCTCTCCCCGTTGTCCTGCAGGTCCAGGACCACCACGTTCACCCTGAGGTCCAGGGGAGCCTGGTTCTCCACGGTTACCAGGGCGTCCAGCTGGACCAGTGGCACCTTGTCCTCCAGCGGGTCCAGGTTGTCCTCGTTCTCCTGGTCGTCCGGCAGGTCCTGCTGGTCCTACATCACCACGGGGACCAGGTGTACCCTGGCCGCCAGGTTCTCCTCGAGGTCCAGGTGTTCCAGGGCTTCCATCTCGGCCGGGCTCTCCTCTGTTTCCAGGTCGTCCGGATGTTCCGGGTGAACCTGGTTCTCCAGATGGTCCGGGTGTTCCAGGTTCTCCACGTTCACCATCAGGACCAGGGGAGCCGGGCACACCTCTGTTTCCAGAAGGTCCGGGCGCGCCTGCTGGTCCAGGGGATCCGGGTTGTCCACGGTTACCAGTGGGGCCTGTTACTCCAGGCACTCCATCTTGTCCAGGAGTTCCGGCTGGTCCAGGCTCTCCCCTCTGTCCTTGCGATCCAGCAGGTCCGGGAGAGCCAGGGGATCCTGGAGATCCAGACGGTCCGGGAGATCCTCTCTCTCCAGGGAAGCCATCCGGTCCAGGTCGGCCTCCTTCTCCTCTGTTTCCTGGGGTTCCTGCAGGTCCTGGTTCACCTCGGTCTCCTCTTGGTCCTGGTGATCCAGGTCCACCTTGTGGTCCAGGTTCTCCCCTTTCTCCTCTGTTTCCTGGTGTTCCAGCAGGTCCAGGTGAACCAGACTCTCCAGGAAGACCAGGGCCTCCCTGGGGACCAGGTTCTCCTCTTGGTCCAGGTCTTCCATCTGGTCCAGGGCTACCAGCTGGTCCCCTTTGTCCAGGATTTCCTGATGGTCCTGGGTTTCCAGGGAATCCGGTAGCACCGTCAGGACCAGCAGGTCCAGGTTGTCCTGAGGGTCCAGATGGTCCTGGCTCGCCTCTCTCACCACGCTGTCCTCTGTTTCCTGGTTGGCCGTCATTTCCAGGAAGTCCTGGTTCTCCACGAGACCCTGGCTGACCACGTTCTCCTGAAGGTCCAGGAGATCCTGGTTCTCCTCTGTTTCCTTGTCTTCCAGGTTGTCCATCTGGTCCAGGGGTTCCTGGTTCGCCTCTCTGTCCATCAGGTCCGGGTAGACCAGGTTCTCCTCTGAATCCTGGAGTTCCTGGTTCTCCACGGTCTCCTCTTGGACCGGGAGAACCTGAAGGTCCACTGGGACCGGCTGGTCCGCCTGGTCCAGGGCTTCCTGGTTCACCTGATGGTCCTGGAAGACCTGGCTGTCCTCTCTCTCCAGGCTGGCCTCTATTTCCTGGTCCTCCATCAGGACCAGCTGGCCCGGGTTGTCCATCTGGACCAGGTCGTCCTGGTTCACCTCTTTCTCCAGGATTTCCTCCGGTTCCTGGTTCTCCTCTCTCTCCAGGAGTTCCCCTTATTCCTGGTTCTCCTCGGTTGCCAGGCGGTCCATCTCTTCCAGGAGGTCCAGGTTGTCCGGATGGTCCAGCAGGACCAGCATCTCCTGCGGGTCCTGGAGAGCCAGATGGTCCAGGTTCACCTCTCTCTCCTCCAGGACCAGCAGGTCCTGGTCGTCCAGATGGTCCACTAGGTCCAGGCAATCCACGTTCACCTCCAGGTCCGGGACTTCCAGGTTCACCTCTTTCTCCACGGTTGCCAGAAGGTCCAGGTGGTCCAGGTCTTCCAGCTTCTCCTGGAGCACCCCGTTCTCCAGAAGGACCAGGTTGTCCCCTCTCAGCAGGTGGTCCTGGGGGTCCGGCTGGTCCAGGTTCTCCTCTGGATCCGGGTGGTCCTCTGTTTCCAGCTGGACCAGACTCGCCAGCAGGACCTCGAGGGCCTTGTACTCCGTCGGGACCAGAAGGTCCAGGCTGTCCAGCTGGTCCAGCGGGACCAGGTTCTCCAGCATTGCCTGGTGGACCAGGCTGACCGGATGGTCCTGCTTCACCTCTGTCTCCTCTAGGCCCAGGAGAGCCATCAGGTCCCGGGGATCCAGGTTCTCCACTTGGTCCAGGAGATCCAGGCTCTCCTCTGTCTCCACGAGGTCCAGGTGATCCCTCTTCTCCACCTGGACCAGACGGTCCAGGCTGTCCTCTTTCTCCAGCGGGACCAGCTTCACCTGGAGGTCCTCTGAATCCTGGGTTTCCGGGTTGACCATCTGGTCCTGGTTCTCCACGATTACCAGGTTGTCCTGAAGGTCCGGGTTGTCCTCTCACACCTCGTTCTCCAGGAGGACCGGATTGGCCTGATGGACCTGGGCTTCCAGGCTCTCCCCTGCTTCCAGGTGGTCCATCATTACCTGGTTGTCCAGCACTTCCTGGAGGTCCTCGGTTGCCACTAGGTCCAGCGGGACCCGGAGGACCAGTAGGTCCAGGTCGTCCAGTTCCTCCATCTCGGCCATCTGCACCAGGCTCGCCAGGCTGACCTCTCTGTCCTTGTTCTCCAGGCTCACCACGATTTCCTGGAGAGCCCGGTGGACCTGAAGGTCCAGCTTCACCACGGTTTCCAGCTGGACCAGGAGAACCAGGTTCTCCGCCAGGTCCTGCCTCTCCACGTTCTCCTCTTGTTCCGGGTGGTCCGGATGGTCCAGGTCGGCCAGCTTCCCCAGCAGGACCAGGACGTCCATCCGGTCCGGGTACACCACGGTTACCTGCAGGTCCTTGTTCTCCACGGTCTCCTCGAGGACCGGGAGGTCCCGAAATTCCAGATGGTCCTGCAGGTCCAGGTTCGCCTCGGTTGCCAGCGGGACCAGCAGGTCCAACGTCTCCCTGGGGACCAGGGCCTCCAGGAGGACCGGGATTCCCACTAGGTCCAGCAGGACCAGCTGGTCCAGGCGATCCAGGGTTACCCGCCTCTCCAACCGGACCAACCTCACCTCTAGGTCCAGGGAATCCATCAGGACCAGGTTGACCACGAGGTCCGTCTACTCCTGCAGGTCCGGCGGGACCAGGTTCTCCAGCATTGCCTTGTGAGCCAGGTTCTCCAGCTGGGCCTGGTCCGCCATCGGGTCCTCTCTCTCCAGGTTGTCCAGCGGGTCCCGCTGGTCCTGCTTCGCCTCTGTTACCACGAGGACCTGGACCGCCTCTCTCTCCACCAGGACCAGGTGATCCTGGGAATCCTGCAGGACCGGCCGGTCCATCGGGTCCAGGTGGGCCTGGGGATCCGGGGTTCCCTGCAGGTCCTGATTGTCCTGATGGGCCAGGCGTACCTCGTTCTCCATCAGTGCCTCGGTTTCCAGGGGGACCTGGTTGGCCAGATGGTCCTTGTGGGCCTGCAGGTCCAGGTTCACCTCTTTCTCCTCTATCTCCCCTGATACCTCCTGGTCCAGGTTGTCCTCTTTGTCCCTCAGGTCCGGGTTGACCTCTGGAACCAGGTGGACCAGAAGGTCCTGATGGACCAGGGCTACCGGGCTCTCCTCTTTCACCTCGGTCTCCGGGCAAACCTGGGAATCCTGATTCACCAGGTGCTCCTCTTTCACCAGGACCACCAGTTGCTCCAATAGGTCCTTGGGGTCCAGGTAGACCATCCTCTCCTGCGGGACCGACTGGTCCTAGACCTCCACGTTCACCACTAGGTCCAGCGGGTCCTGGTTCTCCAACAGGTCCGGAAGGACCTCTTTCTCCTCTTGTTCCAGGACTACCAGGTTGTCCTGGCAGACCAGATGGACCTGGTTGTCCCCTAGGTCCTTGTGGTCCAGTTCCTCCATCTGGTCCTGCTGGTCCACTTGGTCCAAGTGGACCACTTGGTCCTGGGAATCCAGACGGACCTGGAGAGCCAGGCCCTCCTCTCTCTCCTGGCAATCCTGGAGGCCCGCTTGGTCCAGCACGACCTGCTGGACCGGATTCTCCTGGTGGCCCTTGTTCTCCTCGTTCACCTGATGGACCGGATGGTCCTGAAGGTCCTGGTTGTCCAGCAGGTCCTGGTTCACCTCTGTTTCCAGGCTGTCCACGTTCGCCAGATGGACCTGCAGGTCCTGGTTGTCCGCTAGGTCCAGCCTCGCCTGGTGGACCCCTCTCTCCTCCAACTCCTGATGGTCCAGGTTGTCCTGATGGACCAGGTGGTCCTGATTCACCTGGTGGTCCAGATTCGCCACCTTCTCCAGGAGGACCGGATGGTCCAGAGGGTCCAGCTGGTCCGGGTTCTCCCCTGTTTCCTCTTGAGCCTGGTGGTCCAGAAGGCCCTGGAGTTCCGGGCCCACCTCTTGGTCCAGCCCTACCAGGTGGTCCAGCTGGACCTGGTTCGCCAGAAGGTCCTGAAGGTCCAGGTTCACCTCTTTCTCCGGGTGGTCCATCAAAACCAGGACTTCCTGGTCCTCCGGTCCCTCCTGCTGGTCCAGGCTGTCCTGGTGGGCCAGCAGGCCCAAGTGGTCCTCCTGGTCCAGTTGGGCCAGCAGGTCCTAACGGACCAGGTTGGCCTCTTGGTCCAGGTCCCCCAGTTCCCCCTGTAGTTCCTGGAGGTCCATCAGGTCCTCTTTCTCCTCTAGTACCAGGTGGGCCAGGTCCTCCTCTTTCTCCCGGTGGGCCATCTGGTCCAGATGGGCCAGCAGATCCAGGGTTTCCTCTCTCACCTGGGTTACCAGCAGGTCCTGGGAAGCCAGATGTTCCTGGTGGACCACTTGGTCCTGCAAGTCCTGGTGGACCTCGGTCTCCTGCTGGTCCTAGATTTCCATCTGGTCCAGGTCTTCCTTCTGGTCCTGAGGGACCAGGTTGTCCTCTCTCTCCAGCTCTACCTGGGGATCCAGGTGGTCCGACTTCACCAGCATCACCAGGTGGCCCAGACGGACCTGGTGACCCTGGCAAACCTGGTTCACCTCTGAAACCTGGACCTCCTGCTTCTCCTGGAGGACCTGATGGTCCTGGTGTTCCTCTGTTACCCGGTGAACCAGGGAATCCTGCAGGTCCAGTTGGACCAGTGCCCCCGGAAGGTCCTGATGTTCCTGGAGGTCCAGGCTCTCCACGATTGCCATCTCTTCCAGGTGGTCCATCTGACCCTGGTGATCCGGGTGGTCCTGATTGACCTGGAGGTCCAGGGAATCCTGTGCTTCCTTCTGATCCAGGTGGTCCCTGGGAACCCTGTGGGCCACCTGGGCCTGGTCTACCATCTGGACCAGGGTTTCCAGCATTGCCAGGTGGTCCTCTGAATCCAGGGTTTCCTGGTCTACCATCGGTTCCTGGTGGTCCTCTAGCACCTGCCTGCCCTGGGAAGCCTCTGTTGCCATCAGCTCCTGGTGGGCCTTGTTCTCCATCTGATCCCCTACCTCCAGGTGAGCCTGGTGTTCCACGATTTCCTGGAGGGCCTGGTGGACCCGGGAATCCTGGTGTGCCATCGTTACCTGCCCTTCCTGGTGGTCCAGAAGGTCCAGTAGGTCCTGGACGTCCAGGATTGCCATCGGCTCCGCGAGGGCCAGGACCTCCTGGTTGGCCAGCAGATCCGGTAGCACCAGTTGCTCCAGGCAGTCCGGTTGGACCAGGGGTTCTCGAAACTATTCTGATGTTACTGATGTCACATGACCATTGGTTGACCCGCTGGTACATGTCCACGAGGTTATCCGGAGCTTCCAGTTTTATGGTGTATCCAGAATTGTAAGCAAACAGTTGCAGAGTCTGCATGCTGACGACACTTGATCCTATACCGATGAGGTAGATGCCGGCCGCACGCGCCCTCTCTGCTTCCTCTTGGATCGTACGCTCCAGGTCCGGGTTATTGTTGAAGTCTGGGTCCTCATAGACGAAAATGATTCCAATGTTTCTGTTGTTGGGCCTGGTTCTATCATTCGTGTTGTCGTAGAAGACCTCGTTTATGAGCCACCGGATGGATTCGACAATGTCGATACCGGTTCTTGTTCTTGTGGTGTCGCGCTCACCTTCACGGCCCCATATGCGGCTCTTGAAGGTCAAGACACTCATGGAAGAACTGAAGGGAATGGAAGTGAAGGCGCTGCCTCTCCACTGTTCCAGAGCCATCCACAGGGACCGGCTGCTGGTCTGGCGGTCGTACACGCTCAGAGCGTGGTAGTACACCATGCTCCTCGTGAACCGCCAGTAGATCTCCAACGTGTTGGCATCCAGAGCCCACGCATAGTCAAGGTCCTTCAGGAAACTCCCATCCTCACATCTGTATTGTCCTGGATCGTAGCAGATCCGGTCCACAGTTGGGATGACCTGTCTCCGCGCCAGGTTTCCGAACTCTGACTCCCGGACCAGGTTGTCCTCATCATTGCCACCAAGCTCCAGGAGCCGCTGTAGGATCCGCCCTTCGGTTTCACTGTTTCCTTGTCCCACTGCGGATACCACCACATCTATTCCAGCAGCTCTGGCTGCGTCCGCGGCTTCCCGGCCGCTGGGTGATCCTGAGATTTCATTGAGGGCGCTGGTAACCACCAGCACCACGTTTGGTACACCCCTGCGGTCTCCGTTCCTGAACTGGAAGACTTCACGTTGGACATAGGCGATGGCCTCCCCTGTCACCGTTCTTGGCTGATCGGGTCCAAGGAAGCGCAAGTTCCTGATCCGGCCCTGTATGGTACCAGCATCAAAAAATTGATCCAGATAGAATCCGGTGGAAGGGTCTTGTCGATTGATGTTAGACACTTCAGAACCATAGATGACGACTGACACCCGTGTTCCAAGATCTCCAATGGCATCAGCACGTCCCAGTTGCTCCACGACTCCGGCGGCGTAATTTGTGATGGTCTGCCAGAGAAACTCATCCGCTGCACGCTGGGACTGGTCCAGTACAATCGCCAGATCAATGGATCTTCTACATACTCCTTCGTCCGGTGCTAGGACTTGAGCCTGTGTCCTAGCAGACAGACTAGACAGCACCAATAAAACTATACAAAGTTGTAGCAAGGATAGCAGGCTCTTCTTTCTACTGCCCCCTCCCCCTCTGTCGGGAGGTCGACTTATCACAGGCTGTTTCATGTCTTGCCTATACAGGCTCTGTGTGGAAGGTTCGGCCATGTCTACTACCATGGCCTTGCCTGGACAACTTGCCCTATTGAGGAGGGCGAGCTAAAGCAGACAAGGCCAGCTTCAACAGCAGCCCTCGGTCCCTGCCAAACACCTGTCTCTGAAGACGGTGTTCCGGGGATTATCGCATGAGGCTGCCCCGTCTCCGTGTATCCAGACTATGGCTCGGGGACCCTTGTA
>Ga0099808_1660179_pt1 | contig 12225 bp, 20 predicted proteins | sample OrbTnscriptome_2_FD_81140 | JGI IMG/M metagenome (GOLD analysis project Ga0099808, IMG submission 81140) | Coral microbial communities from Puerto Morelos, Mexico - Orbicella T R B metatranscriptome (Eukaryote Community Metatranscriptome) | ecosystem: Host-associated > Invertebrates > Cnidaria >...
AGCCTCTTTCTCCAGTTGCTCCTGTTCTACCTGTTGGACCAGCAGCCCCTGTTGCACCAGTTGGACCACTTGGCCCAGCTTCACCTGTTGCACCAGTGAGACCTGTAGGACCACGTTCACCTGTTGCTCCTGTTCGTCCAGTGGGCCCACTCTCACCTGTGAATCCCTGATCTCCAGGTCGACCTGGAAATCCAGTGAATCCCTGTCGTCCTTCTGAACCTGTTGCACCTGTATCACCATCTCTACCTCTCAAACCAGGTAACCCAGTTGCTCCTGTTCGACCAGATGGACCAGTTGCACCAGTTGAACCATCAAGGCCATCACGCCCAGGAAGACCAAATGCTCCAGTAGCTCCAGTCTGACCAGTTGGCCCAGTTGCTCCAGTAGCCCCTGTTCTACCAGTTGGCCCCGTTGCCCCTGTAAATCCATGTGAACCATCATCTCCAGGTTCACCAGCTGTACCTGTAGCACCAGTTCTACCTGATGGTCCTCGTTCTCCTGTTGCTCCTGTTGGACCAGATGGACCAGAAGCACCTGTGGAACCAGTTTGGCCTGTAGGTCCCGTACTTCCAGTAGCTCCGGTTCGACCTGTGGGACCTGTTGCACCAGTAAATCCATCCAATCCACGCTGGCCTGTTGCACCTACTTCTCCTGTTGCTCCTGTCCTTCCTGTAGGTCCTTCTCGTCCTGTGAAACCCTGACGTCCTGTTGGACCAGTTGCACCAGTGGCTCCTGTTCGTCCAGTTGGTCCTGGTAGACCGGTGAATCCATCTCTTCCGGGCAGACCAGCTTCTCCTGTAGCTCCAGTTCTGCCAGTAGGACCAGTCCAACCAGTGAAGCCCTGTCTACCCCTCTCACCAGTAAAGCCTTGTTCACCGGTGGCTCCATCTCGGCCATCTCTTCCAGTTGGGCCTGTTGCACCAGTGTTTCCTGTGGGGCCACTACTACCTGTAAAACCTTGGCGACCAGGCTGACCATCAAATCCTCTCTCTCCTGTAGCACCCACTGGACCAGTGGAACCAGTTCTACCTGTTGGTCCAGTAGCTCCAGTGGAACCAGTGCGTCCACTGGGACCTGTTGATCCAGTGTCACCATCTGTGCCAGGTCTTCCTGTAGGACCAGTCCAACCAGTGAAACCCTGTCTTCCAGTTGGGCCTGTTGATCCTGTAGCACCAGTACGACCCGTTGGACCAGTTGCACCAGTAGAACCAGTCCTGCCTGTTGGACCAGTGACTCCAGTGTCTCCATCACGCCCATCCAGGCCTCTTTGTCCAGTTGCACCAGTTCTTCCAGTGGGACCTGTAGCTCCAGTATCACCATCCCTACCAGGTCGGCCTGTATCTCCTGTAAAACCGGTTAGACCTCGTTCTCCTGTTGCACCAGTTCTCCCTGTAGGTCCAGTAGCACCAGTAACTCCAGTTCTGCCAGTTGGACCAGTAGCACCAGTGTCTCCATCTCTACCTGGTTGACCAGTATCTCCAGTCCAGCCAGTAAAACCTTGTCTTCCAGTTGGTCCAGTAGCACCTGTTGAACCTGTTCTGCCTGTAGGTCCAGTTGCACCAGTTGATCCAGTTCTTCCAGTGGGACCAGTACTACCAGTGTCTCCATCTCTACCTGGTCTACCATCCTCACCAGTAAATCCTGTGAAACCTTGTCTTCCTGTAGGTCCAGTGGAACCTGTTGCACCAGTTCGTCCAGAAGGACCTGTTGATCCAGTTGCTCCAGTTGGACCAGAAGGTCCTCTAGCACCTGTGGCACCAGTTAGACCAGTAGGACCCGTAGAGCCAGTTGCTCCAGTTCTGCCATCTTCTCCATCTCGTCCAGTAGCACCAGTGAAACCTTGTCTACCTGTTGGACCTGTAGACCCTGTAGCACCTGTACGGCCACTGGGACCAGTAGCACCAGTACTACCTGTTCTACCAGTAGGACCAGTTGCACCAGTATCACCATCTCTGCCTTGCCGTCCAGTATCACCAGTGAATCCTTGAGGTCCAGTTGCACCGGTACTGCCTGTTTGACCAGTGGGACCAGTTGCACCTGTGCTGCCTGTTCTACCTGTTGGACCAGTAACGCCTGTGTCTCCATCACGACCAGGTTGGCCAGTGTCTCCTGTCCAGCCGGTAAATCCTTGCCGACCAGTTGGTCCAGTTGCACCAGTTGCACCTGTTCTGCCTGAAGGACCAGTGGAACCAGTATCTCCATCACGACCAGGTAGACCTCTTTCACCGGTTGCTCCTGTTCCCCCAGTGCGACCTGTTGGGCCAGTTGCTCCAGTTGATCCTGTTCTTCCAGTTGGTCCAGTGGAACCAGTGAAACCCTGTGGGCCTCTTTCACCTGTAGAGCCAGTTCTACCAGTGGGCCCAGTAAACCCTGTGAATCCCTGCCTTCCAGTTGGTCCAGTAGCACCTGTAGCTCCTGTCCTACCAGTAGGTCCAGTGGATCCAGTAAACCCTTGTGGACCTCTAAGTCCAGTTGGACCAGTATTACCAGTGTCTCCTGTTCTACCAGTAGGACCTGTAGCACCAGTTGATCCAGTACGACCAGTAGGCCCTTGTGTACCTGTTGCCCCAGTCCTACCTGTTGGTCCTGTTGCACCAGTAAAACCAGTGGGTCCTGTGGCACCTGTACCTCCTGTTCGACCTGTTGGACCTGTTGCTCCTGTAAAACCATCTCTACCTGGCAATCCTTGCATACCAGTTGACCCAGTTCTTCCTGTAGGACCTGTAGAACCTGTTGCTCCAGTAGGTCCTGTGGGTCCTTGGGAGCCTGTAGCTCCTGTTTCACCAGTAGGTCCAGTGGCACCTGTTGAGCCAGTTCTACCAGTGGGTCCTGTTGCTCCAGTAGAACCCGTTTGACCAGTTGGGCCAGTCATACCTGTATCACCATCTCTACCACGTTCCCCTGTAAATCCAGTGTCTCCAGGTCGACCTGTTGGACCAGTCGCACCAGTGAAACCTCTGGGACCTAATGGACCAGTTGCTCCTGTGAAACCTTGGGGACCTCTTGATCCTGTCGCACCAGTACGACCAGTTGGTCCTGTCGCTCCTGTGGAACCTGTTGGACCAGTAGGACCAGTAGAACCAGTACCACCTGTTTCTCCAGTAGGGCCAGTTGCACCTGTTGCCCCTGTCCTTCCTGGTTCTCCTGTGAAACCAGTATCTCCAGTTCGTCCTTCTGGACCAGTAGCACCTGTAAATCCTTGTGGACCCCTTGGACCAGTATTGCCAGTGAAACCTTGAGGTCCTCTGGGGCCTGTAGAACCAGTATCTCCAGTTGGGCCAGTAGCTCCAGTAAAACCTTGTGGTCCTGTAGAGCCAGTCATACCAGTTGGACCAGTTGCACCTGTAAATCCTTGTGGTCCAGTGGCACCTGTTCGACCTGTGGGACCAGTCTCACCAGTGAAACCTCTTGGGCCTGTTGGACCAGTAGATCCAGTATTCCCAGTAGGACCTGTGGCACCAGTAGAACCTGTTCTGCCAGTTGGTCCAGTAAATCCTGTGTCACCTCGAGGCCCTCTTTCTCCAGTGTCTCCTGTAAAACCCCTTGGTCCTGTTGCACCAGTACCACCAATAGCGCCAGTGGCACCTGTTCTTCCAGTAGGACCAGTTGATCCAGTAGCTCCTGTTGGGCCTGAAGGACCTCTTGCACCAGTAGCACCAGTCAAACCAGTTGGGCCTGTTGCTCCTGTTGCTCCAGTTCGACCTTCAGTTCCTGTTGCTCCAATTTCACCAGTTGCACCAGTTCTTCCTGTTGGACCAGTTGATCCAGTTGCACCAGTTGGGCCTGTAGGTCCAGATGCACCAGTAGAGCCAGTTTCTCCAGTTGGCCCAGTGGCTCCTGTAGAACCAGTTGGTCCAGTGGGGCCTGTCATACCGGTGTCACCATCTCTTCCTCGTTCTCCAGTGAATCCAGTATCTCCACGAGGACCTGTTGGTCCTCTTGGACCTGTAAATCCTGTGTCTCCCCTTGGACCAACTGGACCAGTAGAACCTGTAAATCCTTGTGGTCCACGAGGACCTGTAGATCCTGTTCTTCCTGTAGGACCTGTTGTACCGGTAAATCCTTGAGGACCTCGTGGTCCCAGAGGTCCTGTTGCACCTGTAAAGCCTTGTGGTCCTCTTCTTCCTGTTGCTCCTGTGTCACCAGTTGGTCCAGTTGCTCCAGTGCCTCCAGTTCTACCAGTAGGACCTGTGGCTCCAGTGAAACCTTCTGGTCCTCTTTGTCCAGTAAAGCCAGTGTCACCTCTTGGACCTGTAGCTCCAGTAAAGCCTTGAGGACCTCTTGGACCTGTGTCACCTGTGAATCCCTGAGAACCCCGTGGTCCAAGTGGCCCTGTAGCTCCAGTGAACCCTTGTGGGCCTCTAGGGCCTGTACTTCCAGTTCTACCAGTAGGACCTGTAGCCCCAGTTGATCCTGTTGGACCTGAAGGACCAGTAGATCCTGTTGAACCTGTCATACCAGTAGGACCTGTAGCACCAGTGCTTCCAGTACGCCCAGTTGGACCCATTGGACCAGTTGATCCAGTATCTCCAGTTGGACCAGTGGAACCTGTATCACCCATAGGACCTCTAATACCCTGGCTTCCAGTTGCCCCTGTTCTGCCTGTTGGCCCTGTCGATCCAGTGCTACCAGTGGGACCTGTTGGACCTTGTGCACCAGTAGCACCAGTCTCACCAGTTGGACCTCTTGCACCTGTAGCCCCTGTTGGACCTGATGGTCCTGTGAAACCAGTGTCTCCCCTAGGACCAGTAGAACCTGTGTCTCCTCTAGGACCTGTCGCGCCAGTGAATCCTTGTGGACCTCTTGGACCTGTGCTACCAGTGTCGCCTGTAGGGCCAGTTGCTCCAGTGAAACCTTCTGGTCCCCTGGGTCCAGTAGAGCCAGTTTGTCCAGTAGGACCAGTTGAGCCCGTATCACCGGTTCTTCCTTGTGGACCTGTTGCTCCTGTGAAGCCTTGAGGTCCACGAGCACCAGTTGAGCCTGTTTGTCCAGTTGGTCCTGTAGCACCAGTGATTCCAGTTGGTCCTGTTGCACCTGTGAATCCTTGTGGTCCTCTGGGCCCAGTTGGCCCTGTATCACCAGTGTCCCCTCTGGGACCAATAGGACCAGTAGAACCTGTAAAACCTTGTGGACCTCGCAGACCTGTCGAGCCAGTCCGGCCTGTAGGTCCAGTAGATCCTGTGGCTCCAGTAGGACCAGTTGGTCCACTAGCACCTGTTGCACCTGTCATGCCGGTGGGACCCGTCGCCCCAGTTGATCCAGTTGGGCCAGTTGGACCAGTCATACCTGTATTTCCAACTGGACCTGTCGATCCAGTGTCTCCTCGTGGTCCTGTGGCACCAGTAAAACCTTCAGGACCTCTTGGGCCAACACGGCCTGTTGCCCCAGTGTCACCAGTTGGACCAGTAGCACCAGTGAAACCCTGTCTTCCAGTAGGTCCAGTTGCACCTGTGGCACCTGTTCTACCAGTAGGCCCAGTTTCCCCTGTGAATCCCTGAGGACCTCGTTGTCCAGTAAAACCAGTGTCTCCTCTTGGACCAGTTGCACCAGTGAAACCTTGTGATCCTCTCGGACCAGTAGAACCAGTATTTCCTGTTGGTCCAGTCGAGCCTGTAAATCCTTGTGGTCCTCTAGGACCTGTAAAACCTGTGTCACCCCTAGGACCTGTAGCTCCTGTGAAACCTTGTGGACCTCGCATTCCAGTGGAACCAGTCCTTCCAGTTGGACCAGTTGCTCCAGTAGACCCAGTTGGACCAGTTGGGCCACTTGCACCTGTAGCACCAGTTTCTCCTGTAGGCCCAGTTGCACCTGTAGATCCTGTAGGACCAGTTGGCCCTGTCAAACCAGTAGCACCTGTTTGTCCCCTTTGACCTGTTTCTCCTGTATCTCCTCTTGGTCCAGTGGCACCTGTCATGCCCTGAGGCCCAGTAGCGCCTGTGTCTCCAGTTCTTCCAGATGGACCAGTTGCACCAGTGAATCCCTGAGGTCCTCGCATACCAGTAGAACCAGTGTCTCCTGTGGGTCCTGTAGCTCCTGTAGGGCCAGTTGGTCCAGTAGCTCCAGTGAAACCTTCAGGACCTCTTCGGCCAGTTGACCCTGTGTCTCCTGTAGGACCTGTAGATCCAGTAAACCCTTGAGGACCACGAGGACCAGTAAATCCAGTATCACCCCTTGGACCAGTGGCCCCTGTTTGTCCTTGTGGTCCAGTGGCACCTGTGAAACCTTGTGGACCCCTTGGACCAGTTCGACCTGTATCACCAGTTGGACCAGTTGCCCCTGTGAAACCCTGAGGACCTCTTGCACCTGTTGATCCAGTTCTTCCAGTTGGACCAGTGGCACCTGTTGACCCAGTGCGCCCTGTGGGACCTGTTGATCCTGTAGCACCTGTAGGTCCAGACGGACCAGTAGCACCTGTTGATCCAGTTTGTCCAGTAGGACCAGTTGCTCCTGTTCCTCCAGTTGGACCAGTAGGACCCCTTTGACCAGTCTCACCAGTAGAACCAACAGGGCCTCTAGGTCCTGTGTTACCTGTTGCTCCCATTGGACCAGTAGATCCAGTGTCACCTCTTGGACCAGTAGAACCTGTATCACCTTGTCTGCCTTGAGGACCGGTTGTACCTGTATCACCTCGTGGACCAGTTGCCCCTGTAAAACCCTGGGGACCTCTCTGTCCAGTTGAACCAGTATCTCCAGTGGGGCCAGTGGCCCCTGTAGGGCCAGTTGGACCTGTTGCACCTGTAAAACCCTCTGGGCCTCTAGGACCAGTAAAGCCAGTGTCTCCCCGTGGACCAGTTGCTCCAGTAAAACCGTCTGGACCTCTTGGTCCAGTGGAGCCTGTGTCACCTCTTGGACCTGAAGGACCTGTGTCACCTGTGAAACCTTGTTGACCACGAGGACCAGTGGCTCCTGTTCTTCCTGTTGGACCAGTTGATCCAGTAGAACCAGTTGGACCTGTTGGTCCTGTTGCACCAGTTACTCCAGTGTCACCAGTTGGGCCAGTAAGACCAGTGGCACCAGTAGGTCCAGTGGGACCTGTTCTTCCTGTGTCTCCAGTTGGCCCGGTAGCACCAGTATCACCAACTGGTCCAGTTGCTCCTGTGAAACCTGTGTCTCCTTCTGGACCTCTCTGACCTGTGAATCCTGTATCTCCTCTTGGGCCAGTGGCACCAGTGAAGCCTTGAGGACCGAGTGGACCTGTAGCTCCAGTGTCACCTCTAGGTCCTGTAGGTCCTCTATCACCAGTGAAACCTTGAGGACCACGAGGACCTGTGGCTCCAGTATCTCCATCTGGACCAGTTGCTCCTGTGAAGCCTTCGCGACCTCTTTCACCAGTAAATCCAGTTGGGCCTCTAGGTCCTGTGAAACCAGTATCACCTCTGGGACCAGTTGATCCTGTAAAACCTTGAGGGCCTGTGACACCTGTATTGCCTTGCGGTCCACGAGGGCCTGTTGCCCCTGTTCTTCCAGTAGGACCAGTAGAGCCAGTGGAACCGGTTGGTCCGGTGGGTCCTGTGGCACCAGTACCTCCTGTCTGACCTGTAGGACCTAGTGCTCCAGTTGCTCCCGTCGGACCTGTTGGACCAGTACTACCTGTGTCACCATCTAGACCTCTGGGGCCAGATTCTCCCGTAAAACCTTGTGGACCTCTTGGACCTGTTGAACCAGTATCACCGTCTGGACCTCGAACACCTGTGAATCCTTGTGGACCTCTCGGACCAGTATTTCCAGTATCACCTCTAGGACCTGTAGGACCAGTGGCTCCTGTGAACCCTTGTGAACCTCTTGGACCAGTGCTACCAGTATCTCCTGTTGGACCAGTGGATCCTGTAAACCCACGTGGACCTGTGGAACCTGTAGAACCCCTTGGGCCAGTAGCTCCTGTATCCCCTGTGGGACCTCTTGGACCACTTGCACCAGTTCTCCCTGTGGGGCCTGTAGCTCCAGTTGACCCTGTTGGACCAGTGGGCCCTGTTGATCCAGTTGATCCTGTAGGACCAGTGGGGCCAGTAGCACCAGTGGAACCTGTAGGACCCGTTGGACCTGTCAGTCCAGTGAAACCTTGGGGTCCTATGGGACCAACAGGACCAGTTGAGCCTGTGTCACCATCACGACCTCTGGGGCCCGTGAAACCAGTATCTCCTCTTGGGCCTGTAGCTCCAGTGAAACCTTCAGGTCCTCTTGGCCCAGTAAAACCAGTATCTCCCCTTGGGCCAGTGGCACCAGTAAAGCCTTCCGGCCCTCGAGGTCCAGTATCTCCAGTGAAGCCTCGAGGCCCAGTTGCCCCTGTGTTGCCATCCCTTCCTCTTGGACCAGTTGCACCAGTGCGACCAGTTGGACCAGTGGAACCTGTTGATCCAGTGGGGCCTGTAGGTCCTGTTGCACCTGTGCCACCAGTTGGTCCAGTTGGGCCTGTTGCTCCTGTTCCACCTGTTTGGCCAGAAGGGCCAGGGCGTCCATCAACACCTCTATTTCCATCACTTCCAGGATTTCCAGGTGTTCCAGCTGGTCCACGAGGACCAGTAGCACCTGTAAATCCCCTAGGTCCCAAAGGACCAGTCGATCCAGTGTCTCCAGTACGACCTGTTAGCCCTGGTGGGCCAACATCGCCTACTTGTCCAGGTTGACCAGGTGAACCTGTGTCTCCCCTTGGACCTGTGGATCCAGTAAATCCTTGAGGACCACTTGGTCCGGTGTCTCCAGTAAACCCTCTTGGGCCAGTTGCACCTGTGTTGCCATCACGCCCCCTTGGCCCTGTAGCTCCTGTACGTCCAGTGGGTCCTGTTGATCCGGTAGATCCAGTTGGACCTGTTGGACCAGTAGACCCTGTGGACCCTGTGGGACCAGTCGGACCTGTTGCTCCAGTACCACCAGTAGGCCCTGTAGGTCCTGTCATACCTGTGTCACCTCTCTGACCAGTGGCTCCAATTGGTCCAGTTGAACCAGTGTCTCCTCTTGGACCAGTTGACCCTGTAAATCCAGTTGGACCTCTCTGTCCAGTGAACCCTGTGTCACCCCTAGGTCCTTGTGGTCCAGTATCACCAGTAAAACCCCTGGGTCCTGTGGATCCTGTGAATCCTTGTGGACCTCTTGGACCAGTATCACCTGTGAATCCACGGGGACCTGTTGCCCCAGTGAAGCCTGGTCTACCTGCCGGACCTTCACGCCCAGTTGCACCTGTATCACCAGATGGACCTGTTGCACCGGTAATTCCATCTGATCCTCTAGGGCCAGTGGCTCCAGTACGACCTGTTGGACCAGTGGATCCAGTAGCACCAGTTGGGCCAGTAGGACCTGTTGATCCAGTACCACCAGTTGGACCCGTTGGTCCAGTTGCCCCACTTCCTCCAGTTTGTCCATCACTTCCTGGTTGTCCTGGTCTACCATCAACACCTCTTTGTCCAGGTGATCCATCTTGTCCTCTCTGTCCTGTAGCTCCTACTGTGCCTTGAGGTCCTCTTGGCCCAGTATCACCAGTAAATCCACGAGGACCAAGGGGACCTGTGCTTCCAGTAAAACCAGTAGGACCAGGTCGTCCAGTAAAGCCAGTATCTCCATCTGGACCACGGAGTCCAGTAAATCCAGTATCACCTCTAGGTCCCGTGGAACCAGTAAAACCTTGAGGTCCAGTAACGCCTGTGTTTCCTTCAGGACCGCGTGGCCCAGTAGCTCCAGTTCTACCAGTAGGACCTGTAGATCCTGTGGATCCTGTTGGACCAGTGGGACCTGTTGCCCCAGTACCTCCAGTTGGTCCTGTAGGACCAGTTGCACCAGTGCCACCAGTTGGACCAGTTGGCCCAGTTGCTCCATCAATACCAGGCCTGCCATCATCCCCTCGAGATCCAGGCAATCCATCAAACCCAGGCCTGCCAGCTTCACCTGTTGCTCCTTGTTCACCTCTGTCACCTGGAAAGCCAGGATCACCTCTTTGGCCTGGTTGTCCATTAATTCCAGGTTGTCCAGGGGATCCGTCTCTTCCAGGCTGACCTGCAAACCCTGTATCACCCTGTGGTCCAATAGCACCAGTAAAACCTTGTGGTCCAGATGGACCTCTTGCACCTGTAAAGCCTTGTGGTCCCAGAGGTCCTGTTGTTCCTGTTGCACCTTGTGGACCAGAAGCTCCAGTAATACCAGTTGGACCTCGTGGTCCAGTAGCTCCTGTCCTCCCTGTTGGGCCTGTTGAACCTGTAGATCCTGTGGGACCAGTTGGGCCAGTAGACCCTGTTCCTCCTGTTGGGCCTGTTGGACCTGTGGCACCAGTACCACCAGTCGGGCCAGAAGGTCCCGGCATTCCAGGTTGTCCATCATTTCCTCTCTGTCCATCACGTCCTGGCTGACCATCAAAACCTCTGGGACCTTCAGGCCCTGGTTCTCCTTGTAAACCTGGTCGACCATCAGGACCTGTTAAACCTGTAGCACCTTGCGATCCACGAGGACCAGGTAAGCCGGGGGTTCCTGGTGTGCCTGGTCTTCCTTCAGGTCCAAAAGGACCAGTTGCTCCTGTGAAACCTTGTGGACCTCTGTCTCCAGGAAATCCAGGCTGACCTGGCTGACCAGCAATGCCAGGATTACCCTGAGGACCAGCTCTTCCAGTTGCTCCAGTTAATCCAGAAGGGCCTGTAGCCCCAGTGCCACCAGTAGGTCCAGTTGGACCTGTGGCACCAGTTCCGCCAGTTGGGCCTGTAGGGCCTGTTGCCCCAGTACCTCCTGTTGGCCCTGTAGGCCCAGTAGCACCTGATCCACCTGTTTGACCTGGTGATCCAGGTACTCCATCATTCCCTCTTGGTCCAGGTTGTCCATCAAAGCCTGGAAGACCAGGATTTCCTGTTGGTCCAGGTTGTCCAGGTAAGCCTGGGTCTCCTCTATCTCCTGGTCGTCCATCAAAGCCTCCTGGTCCTCTTTCTCCTGTAAATCCCGTGGGCCCACGAGGGCCTGGAAGGCCTGAAGAGCCAGGTTGTCCAGGTTGACCAGTAAATCCTTGCCTTCCGTCCTGTCCAGGCACACCAGGAGATCCGTCTCTGCCTGGATTACCTGGTGAACCTGCTATACCACTTGGACCAGTGGCCCCAGTTCTTCCTGTTGGCCCAGTTGATCCTGTGCTTCCTGTAGGACCTGTTGGTCCTGTAGAACCAGTGCTTCCAGTAGGACCAGTAGGACCAGTGGAACCAGTACCTCCAGTAGGTCCTGTAGGACCTGTAGCACCAGTGCCTCCTGTTGGACCAGATGGACCTGGTGATCCTGGTTGACCTTCAAATCCTGGAGTACCTGGTGTACCTGGAAGACCATCATTTCCATCTCTTCCACGAGGCCCTGGCAATCCTGGTGTACCAGTTGGTCCTGGGGATCCAGGAGTTCCATCTCTGCCAGGGGCTCCATCAATCCCTGATGTTCCTGGTGGACCTTGTGGACCAGTAAAACCAGGTGGCCCTGGATTTCCATCTCGTCCTGGAGTTCCTGGAGATCCATCTCTACCATCTTGTCCAGGTAGACCAGTCTCTCCTCGGTCACCTGATGCCCCAGTTCTTCCTTCTAGACCCCTAGGACCAGTACTTCCTGTTGGACCAGTTGGACCTGTTGCACCTGTACCTCCAGTTGGTCCAGTTGGTCCACTGGCGCCAGTACCACCTGTAGGTCCTGTTGGTCCTGTTGCACCAGTACCACCAGTGGGACCAGAAGGTCCTGGAAGGCCTTGCGAGCCGGGTCCTGAAGTCCCTTCACCTGGAGGACCGGGAGGACCAGGTAAGCCAGTTGCACCATCAAGTCCATCTCTTCCATCTCGTCCAGGAATACCTGCAGCACCACTGGCACCAGTTCTTCCCTCTGGTCCAATAGGTCCAGTAGCTCCAGTTGGGCCAGTTGGGCCAGTGATACCAGTTGCACCTGTTGGTCCTGTGGGCCCTATAGGTCCTGTTCCACCTGTTGGTCCAGAAGGGCCAGTCGCTCCTGTGCCACCAGTCTGGCCTGGATTTCCAGGAATTCCATTACCACCACCTCCGGATCCAGGAGGACCTGGAGGTCCCATGGCACCAGGAATACCAGGTGGGCCTCTTTGCCCAGGTAGTCCTTGGCCAGGTGAACCTTGAGACCCAGGAATACCTTGTGGACCAGGTGAGCCTGATGCTCCTGTCCTTCCTTCAGGACCTCTTGGACCTGTAGCACCAGTTGGTCCTGTAGGTCCAGTTGTTCCAGTTGCTCCAGTAGGGCCTGTTGGTCCTCTTGAGCCCGTTC
>Ga0099808_1072299_pt1 | contig 12122 bp, 6 predicted proteins | sample OrbTnscriptome_2_FD_81140 | JGI IMG/M metagenome (GOLD analysis project Ga0099808, IMG submission 81140) | Coral microbial communities from Puerto Morelos, Mexico - Orbicella T R B metatranscriptome (Eukaryote Community Metatranscriptome) | ecosystem: Host-associated > Invertebrates > Cnidaria >...
TTGCTAAACTTTTCGAAAGTCGATGGAAGAAAGGAGAGAAGAATTTTCACTTGGCTTAGCCCGCAACTCAGCAAGCAAGAGCACTCACCGTCAAAAGGAAGCGGAACAGGAACCTTGGACATTTGGTTTAAATTTATTAACCAAAGTTCATATTGGCCCATGTGGTTATAAACAGATGACACATTGCTCATTAGCTACAGCTAAGGCTGCCAGCAAGGACGGATGTTAGCTGTTGCTCTGATGTTATATCAAACAAAACACCTTTTGAAACAATTATTTAACCACGAAAGCAGCATTGCTGTGGATGGCAATCATATACCTTAATCTTGGTAAGTGACTGCTCGTGTTTACTTAATTATAGCTGAGTAAGCTGTAGGGTGCAATGGCAGCCATGAGCTAGCTTTTGATTGTATTCAGGATGTAGAGGTCAGATTTCATTGCTGTTTTCGACCTGCCAATATTACAAAAACTTATTTTTGCGGATGCTAGCCATCTGAACATTACAGGCCTGTGTATTTTGTATTTTAATATTCCTTACATGGCAAGTCAAAGAATATGGTTCAAAACAATTTAATGACAACTATTTTTGCAATCTGAATGATGGAGAAAATGCCCAAAATGGACAAAAAAATTTCTTGTTTACTTCTTTTCCATTGTGGATCTCATGAAGTTAGAGCTCATCAAATGAGTGGAATGAATGTTGATTACCAAACTGTACTTCATGCTTGTAGCCTTTTAAACAGTCTTCTTTTGAAATATGCAGCAACTTTACAATGCAAAGTTAAATTGACATCTTTCATTAATAGCATTCTGTATTGGCATCTGTGATTTTTGTGAAAACTGTAAATGTACAGTATTGTTAAGCATAGAATTGAATAGTTGGATAGAAGAACAAAAGCGTACATGTATACAACTTTTACATGCTTAAACCAAGCTGAAGGAAGTTGACAATGTAAGCATGTTTATCCATATCATGTGTCGTGTTTTCTCACCTGGTTGTACTCTACAAAGCAGTAGAATTGCAGCTTCATTGTTTACTGTAGGACTGTTTTCATTGGCAACTGTAGTTGAATTACAGCACATCATCACTATTATACATTATTTTGGGAATTAATTCCTAAAATAATGTGAAAGAAAAAAATTGTCCCTAAGGTCATTCCCCAGTATTGCATTGCGCATCCCTACCGCGCATAATTTCACACGATTAGCGCGCGCACATTAAAAAATGGTGGCTTGTTCTTTACAACTGGACCTTGCCATAGAGGTAAATTGTCATTTTCTCGCAAACGAGTATGGTGACCTATCATTTTTTTCTGTTGTTTTGAGTTGAGTAATAAATTTCTCTGTGTAAAATAAATATTCTCAGTGTAGAACAAAAAGCAATCGTCGGAAACGTAAATTTAGCAAGCAATCGTGACTAGTATCATGGTGCTATTATAAGGATTTATATGGGTATAAACAAGGTGCTGTTGCTCCTAAATGAACATGGGGACCCGTAATTTTTATTTCAAATTTTAAGTTCCTACAATATAAACAATCAACAGGCAAAGTTTTACAAAAATCTCAGTGCAGGTTCTATTTCAGTGGAATGACCTTAATTAATGATGAATTGTGTTTACATTGCGAACAAATCGTAACAGATTTCAGACAAAATATTATTTACATGTGGATAATTGAATTTTGCTATTCAAAACAACTCGATCACATTTGATTTCATTTACGTTACCAGGACTTGCTATTGGTAACTGACGAGATGTGGATAGAACTGATGTACAACTAGTAACTTCTTCCAATGTATTTCAAATCAAATTTGATAGCCTTTAAAATATGTAAGTACTTTTATGCATCCCTGGCTGTCAAGGCTTATTCAAATGCTCTGATTTTTTAGCTCACCAAAATATTTATTAATCAAAATATAATACTATATCGGTAAAAGAAATCCGTAGTGGGTTAGTCTGACCTGGAAAATTTTAAAGAAATCTGCATGGCATTTGATGTCCCCACGGTACACAAAGAGAGTTGATAAATTCACTTGTAAAACATGCCTGCAGATTCTTTGCATAAATGAACATGAAAAGCATGTGCATGATGTTCAATGTGTTTACAATGGGAATGTCTGTTCTTAAAATTTCCAGCAGAGAGAGTTTATACAATAGAAGCTGGCAGTTTGCAAAGTGCTATTTATAGCCAATTAGAATGTGTCTAACACAGCATTTCTGAATATGAACTTTTTAAGTGGCAATGTCGTCAGCGGCATCAGATTTTGAGCTTTAAGTATTTGCTTTTCAAGTTCCCTTTAGAGAGTCTTTGGGTGAATACATGTATCTATCTTTGTATAGCTGTAATACATCATCAAATGTGTACAAGAATGCAAGCCACATACATGTAGGTCATTGTGCTGCTCTGTGTGGTGACGTTGAAACAAATCTTATACACAGTATCGATCCTACTCTAACAATCATTAGTAGAATTCTACTAGTATACTAATGCAAATGCTGCAATCTGATTAGCTGAGCCATTGCACACTGTCAGCCATTAGTGTGCAGTAGCTTGGTGTGGTCTACAAAACTGCAATGTTTCCTTGTTTCTCAGAAGTTTTGAAAGAACATTTAGAAACAAACGAATAAACGAAATTCCTTAGAAAATTGAAAGCAGGGCTTTTACGGTTCCTTAGATTGAAAAAGCTCAGAATTTTTAAAGAAACTGATAAGCGCGCTTACACAACTGCAAATGTCAAATTGACAATTAATTCAGTCCGTGTGAATTCTCTAAAGCATGAAGTCTAATACTAACACCAGAAATAAAAATTTTGGAATCGTTATTTGAAGGAAATTTCAGTCAGAATTCTACTAAAACAATTAGATTATTTGCTGTTGATTTCTATAAGGAGACAGTTGATCATCTCATTTCTGTCACCTTGTAGAAATCTCCAGCTCTTAATCTAATTGTTTTTAGGCACCATATGATCAAGGTGATATTATGTACTTTGGTGAAGATGCTGGAAAACAATGTGTTGCTATGAGTTTGAGTGCTTTGATTTATAATAAGATAAAGGGAGAACATAGCTGTAATGACCTGGTACAAATTATAAAGATGCTAAATCAATTATTGTATTCAATACTGTCACAATGTACAGGACAGGTGTATTCTATGCAAATGGAATTATCATCAATGATTGGAGATCACTATGTCTGAGAAAAATACATGTAATTTACTAGCTTAATTAATTACAGTGAAAGCTGCACGAGTAATCTACATCATTTGTGATTCAGTAATTGGGGGATATCAGTACATTATGTCTGAAGACAGGGCTTTTGAATCACTCTTGTCACAAAACTATTCTTCATTTATTCTGACAATAGAATATATCGGTGTGAGTGTCTATAATCATACTGATAATGGGAGTTATAAGATATTTGATTCTCATGCAAGAGATGAATACGGTAGAAGCCATCCCTCGGGTACATGTGCACTATGAGAAGTACCATCCATTGAAAACTTAGTACAGTGTTTTCAGACTATTATAAACACTCACTCGGTGACAATTATGAACTCAGAGGAGGGCAGATTAGTACACATGAAGTAACTGTAGTGAACAGTGTGAGAGAAGAAGACTGACCCGAATATCGTCAAACGCATAAGTGACGTCACAACTCAAATCAACTTCACTACGACTACTGTAGCTTTCACTTTCATCTATCAGTCAGTTAAAATAAGCAATGTTTTCATGATGATTACCGTTTCATGATAATTCTTTGAGACGTGCATCTGTGCATACTATTTTTAGAATCGCTGCGCCCTGCAAATGATCAACACTCGTGGTAGCATGTCTAGCTACAGCCCGACATGTGATCTTAGATCGTCTTGTTTCAGTTAATCTGCACAGTTTATAACACTTTATAACCCTTAGGTTATAATCCTATAATTTCAAATTTAAATAGTTAAACAGCAGAATACTGTAACTTACAGTTATTTTCTAAAATGCAAACAACATTTTTCAATAAACTAAAACATGCTTTGAATTTCCCATTTCATCTTCATTTGTCAATGTTTAACTGTTGTGCATTTGAATTTTCACTGAGTGTAGAATTATATTATAGAATTATGCCATAAAATTTATGTTAACAGTTTGAACATTTAAAATACACTGGAAATAAAGAAGAGCAATAGTACTTTAAACAGAGTCAAAACCACTAACAGCAACAAACAAAAAGAAAACAGCAACAGCTAAAGAAAGTCAAAAGAAAGGGATAAATGAAAAGTACCTCAGCTGTTGGTTTAGAGTTCAATTTTCCCATATATATATATATAGAGAGAGACGGTTAAAAGTGCTTCCTGAGCCAACAAAGATGCAAACCAAAAGGATCATGAGGATTCAGTCTCTTTTATCTTGCTTGAAAAATCAAGGTGAAAAACTCTGAGAAGTTGTTTGTTGATATAATCTCCACAACTTGATAAGAATGGCCAACATAAGGGATTTTGTATAAGTGTGTTGAAGTGTTATCTGATTTGAGTGGGCAAGTCTGCACGTCATGTATTTGCACAATTGATTGTAGATTAACAGACTAGGTACATGTACATGTACATGAATGTATGATTTTGTCACAAGGAAAACCAATCCAAGTGTTGTTAATCTTACAAACTCCGTCCACTAATCCTGGTTTGTAAGACATACTGTATGGGCGAAGCTGAAATAATTTATGAACTATAGAAGACCAGTCAAGGTCTTTTTATGCAATGTAGTACTATTTAAGAGATAAATGACAGTTGTCCAATGTTATGTCTAAGAGTGGTAATTTCTCCCTGGCAAAACATATCCAAATATCTACCAAAGTGCCAAAGTGTTGGCCGAGTGTCAGCCAACAGTTGGCGACCTGTTGGCAACCTGTCGGTACCCTGTAAGTGGGTCGTAAAGTGAAATGATCGTAAACATTGACTTACCTATCGCTTCTACAACTAGATGCATTTGTAAAAAAGGAAAAGTCATTTCAAAAAGATACTGTGCACAGTACTTTCAGTAGTTAATATGCCATTTTTGCATTGGTAAGTGAAACTTGCCCAAACTGGTTCAATTTCATTTATCTGCCTTATTAAAAAGTTTTTCTAGTTCCCAGTACCCTAAATGCCTGGCCTTTGAAACCCTGTTAAGAAAGTCTTTATTTGTTAAGAACTATTTGATCTGTTGGTTCATTCTCTTTTGCAAAGTGGGTGCCTCCCAAAGGAGCCATTTTTTATTATGAGCAGGATGATATTCCTACTCAGAGAAGCGTGGATCAAAGGTCAGAGAGATTAATTTCCTTTCCCTCCGCATGGCAGTCATCATTTGTAGACAATGTTGCAAATGTTTACGACATGCCTGCTCTAACTGTTTCTCTGAACCAGTGTGGTCATGAGTGACAAGCTTGTACTCTGTGGCATTGATGATCTTTAACTTTACAATCGCGATGAAATCCCTGATGGTGCAGTGGGGGCATCTTGCTTGCTGGAAGGCATTGGCTATACTGCATTGTTGTTTTTTTGGAGGATGGCAAGTACTCTGCCGTAGCTTTCATGGATGCTTTCAAAGCTGTGTGTGCTGACTCAGTGGGCTGTCTGCTCCCCAGGCTCCTAATCTACTGCTGCTGCATTAGTAGCCTGCAAACTACGTATTTCCTCCTGCATTGCCAAGACGCAGGTTTTTGCCTCGACCAGGGTTTTCTTAAGATCTTTGATCACTTGTTTTCATTGGTTTTTACGAGGTTGGCAAGTTCTTGGGCATCACTGTTCAGCTCCTCAATTTCTCATTTTTTTTTTTTAAGTCAGCTGCCAGTTTCTTGTTGTGAATGTGGAGTGCCTGGAAAGCCTCTCCGACTCATTCATGGTGTTGAACAAGGTAATGTGTCTGTAATGAATCAGTAACCTGTGGGCCAACAGTTTACCGACAGGCTACCAACAGCGGAAAATGGGAGCCCTTGTTCACTATTACCCATTATCCAGCCTTCGAACAACTGAGGCCAGAAGTTTTACCTTCTTCTGCGGTACTTTGCACTCCTTCGCATGTCCACCAAGGACTGAGGCTCAGTCCTACACACAGGACATTAATATTGTTGTCTGTTCAAGTTCCCTTCTGGCAGGGTTGTTACAGTTTTGTCAAGTCGATAAAGAATCTTGGAAAGCAGGTGTAAGTGTGGTAGTGATGCCACTTTGGAAATGACAATTCTTGTTGCAAGGAAACTGTGCTGGTTTAATACATGTATACAATGTAGTGTGTAAAATCAAAGCAAAACTTTACTTGCTAATTATTTTGCAAATACTTATTTTAAACATTTGAGTTTTAATAGAAAACCAGTTTTGGATACTTCATTATGTATCACTCCATCTTCAGTTCAAGGATGGTTACAATATTATGTGACTGTATTAAAAGTCTACAGATGACAAAATTACTTGTAAATAATAGAAGCTAATTTCAATTTAAATGTGATATCTACAAACGAAAGTCTTTAACCCTGTCTCTTGAAAATATTGCAGTAACTTTGATGTGCTGTGCTATTTGCATTGAAATAGAATTGGTCTCTCACCCATTTGAGTAAAAAGCTCTCCATTTCTGTATCCATTGCATCTCTTGTCTTGCTGGTACAGTAGAATACTGAAACCAAGCTATCACCAGACTACTGGTTTTGTTGGTGTGGTTTACTGTCTTGCTGCCTTCAGACAACTTCTCATTGTTTTGTGTCCTCACAGTTTGCTAAAGATTATTTTCCAGTATTTGGTGGTGTTTCCTGTTTGTTTGTCTCCTTTTCAGAAGTTTGGTGTGTCTGGACTCTTAAATCAATGGAGTTGGGTTGACTTTCATGAATTCTTTTGTAACCTTTAATTAAGGGACCACAGTCAAGCATGAGCCTGATTAGGGTCAGGCACTTCATCTCTGGCATTTTCTGTTTCAGTAACAAATTTTTTCTATGTAATTGCACTCTACTTGCAATCTCAAGGAAAATCTTATTAAGCCTTTACAAAAAGCTATTTTGATATTTTTATGTTTGATGTCATATGGTTATTTGGTGGCACATGCATCCCATTGAATGCAAAATTATGTTTGAACGAATGTAGTCTGTATGCGACTACAATCCTGACTCGCAAATCATGACATCCTATCTTTTTTGACAATCTACAGAGTAACTACTCAACTTTTCTATTGTAAATTCTGCAAATAAAACAAATAATTTACATGTAGCAGTTAATGTATATCTAAACCAAAAGCAGATTAGAAAAAAAGAAGTGGCAAAAAGCTACATGTAGTGAACAACTTAAATAGCACTGCCTCACTGTGATCAAGTTGTACGTAAAAGCTGTTCATTATTGTGTACTAAGTGAGACATGTGAGCCAAATGATAACCACAGCAGCATGCAAAGAAAGCTGATAGTTTCTGTTCCTTATTCTCTTTTTCAGAAATTTGGCATCCCTGTTTCATGTCAATATTCACATCTTGAATTATCAAAATATGCTTACTCCTATAAATTTAGTTGTAACCATTAAATCAGTGGCAAAATTCCAGTGACGCTGCCTAAAAATGTCTGTAAATACAGTGTTATTGTTTTGTGGGATGTTGGATTCCTAGTCAGGGCTACTTGGTTATTAGATTACGCGAGTTTAAATTGCTTGGCTAAATAACTGCATTTGTTTCCTGGCCATAAGTTATTTTTGTCACGCAGCAAGAGTTGTTTCATCATTTAAGTTAAAAATTAAGGTACTTTTTTCATGGGTTAGTCACTGCATTCTGAAATATTTATGATGGTGCTACATGATAAGAAGATGCTGTGTTTGACATCTCAATGATGTTCTTAAGCCTATGTTGCCACTGTTGCAGAGTTGTGAATAATACTTTGTTCCTTACTTTGTACTTTTTTTTGGTGGGATAAAGGCTATTTCCCTTACATGTACATGTATGTTGCTGTGAGGTGTCCACTAACAAATGCTAAAGTGAACACTGTCTTACAACCAGTGTGACAAAAGAAAGTACTACTTTGTTGCAAACATAAGATCGTGACTACAATGGTCACTGGTGCAGGATTTTGTGATTCTCTTCTTAAGACATGGAAGTCTTTTGCAGTTATCATCATTGCACTTTTCATCTTAAGTTTACTAATACTCAATCCAAAGGCTCCTGTATTTTGAGGTTTGGCATCTTGTCGTAATTCCATTGACTTTACCAAGTTAGTATACGAATAGGTATGGAGTGTTGTTTTTCCAAACGATGCCTGCAGGTTCAAACACATATGGCTTTGATTAAATATCTCCTATTTGAGATAATAACAAATGTGTGATAAAAAAATGATATGTTAAATGTTAGGGTTATGCCAGTCTTTAAACTGACTTAGTTCAATCTCCTCTATGATGTTGTTGTCCTTTCTGTTATCTACAAAATGAAATTTTGGCAGGGTCTAGCTAGATGCCCTCTCTGGCTTTGTAAGCATTTTACTGTTGCTGTTAAATTGCTTGATGGGATCATTTCCAACATGGCTTGGCCAACCGATGGCTTCCTCCTTGATTTTGAGCCAGGTGTTGATGCATGGTTGGATTTCGAGTATCACATACAACATCCTTATCCAATTCTGGTCAACACCACCTGCCTGTTATCCGACGTTGTTGAGTGGTGTGACTGCAAATGTGACTTCCCTTGAGCATGGGTTTCTCTATCCCTTCTTCTTCAGAGGTGGCACACAGAGGGAAGGTCAAGTTGCTGTCTTGTCAGAGTGGTATCACAGGATGGTACATTTGGCGATGCCCAAGAACTTGGCGATATCCGTACACTGTCTTGTGTTCTATGTGGTACTTCGTATTCTTGTTCACGTAGGGATACAATGATGTGAAGTTGTAGTACCTCAGCTGTTCCCCATTGTCAACATCAGCCAGCTGGTAAAGCATGATGGTGTTGGTGTGTCCACTGCAGAAGGCATCTCTTGGCTCTAAGGGGTCTACAAAGTTGAGTGTCCACAAAGGTCTGGATCTCCTCTGTCCTTTTTCATTTGCTTTCACTGACATTCCCAAATTTCGACAACATTATAGTGTTTTGTCCCTCAGGTACCTCATTTTCTTCTGAGAACAGCAGTAAACTTTGTTCACTGAATGATTCTCCAGGTGTCAGCTGTTTTCACTACAGTTTGGTTGGCAGGTTGGGCAACCATGCCAGAAACAACTGTGGAACTCATAGATGGTGTTGGTGAGTTTGTTGTAGCTGTCTGCCTTGTATCGACGGTTGGGGGATGCTGTATTCACCCTCATTGGCTGCATGTCGAGTGAGATGGGATTGACTTGGGAACCTTGGAAAACACTGTTCCTGCCAATGCAACCACTCCAGGGTGACTTTAGAGTGATTGCTGTTCATCCTTAGTCTGTTTAAGGGTTCTGAGGAAATGGTGTTGGGCTGCATACAGCTCTGACGCAAGGTCTCAATTGCAGGTGGAAGCAAGGGCGGCATGGTTCAATGTGTTAAACTTACAATGTAGCTTCATTTTGGAATACTGTCTTGAAAATGAGGCAGCCTTGTTCAATCTATCTGACTCGCAGAATTCCATCAACTCTTTTTGAAGTCAAACTGGATGTTCTTTGCCACTTGCTCATGAAACACTGTTATGAACAAGACTTGCTAGACTGAAAAGCATGTTGAAGTCAATAAATAGAATCTCTAATGAAAGGTACTAGACGGGCGGCAGCACGCTGTTCCTGGGTTTTGGATACTACTGGTAAAGGCAAAATGGACCAATAATTACTGATCGTTATCATTTTGCTGGTGACCTGGAGCCAAATTAGCACATTTCCTCTGAGTAGGATGGAGACCATTTTGCGAGCCAAAATTAATACAAGCTGTTCAAGATGGGGCCAGGACATCAGCAAATTTCTTCAAGATGATGTTTGGTGTAAGTTATTAGGGCCTGTTGCTTTGTTAATGTTTATATATCTTAATAAGGTGGCAAAATTGTCGGCGAGACTTAAATTTTTGACAGGGTGTTTTCTGTCACTAATAGTAAAGAAGAAGTGAGGCCATTAGCTACAACACTGTCATTTTGATGACCATGCACTGACTGAAAGAAATGGCTGAAAGCATCAGAACAAGCTATATTGTTGCAGTAGTCATCATGGTCATTTCATTGAACTGTTAGTTCAAATAACTCAAATAAAATGGTGGTTCAAATTTCTGGTTAATTTTTTGATCAAGAAAAGTGTTAGTGGAAGCTTGTTGAAATTGTGTGTCAAATGCTGAAGGAAAGTGTTTATTTCAGTTGTTTGGGTATATCGTGCAACGGTAAAGAAGATGGTGGGAAGGAGACTAGGGAATGGTCAGGAGAAAGGTTGGCTTATATCTTAACATTGTGATTGGCTGCAGGTAATCCTTATCTGCTATCTTGACACGCAGCACTATGACCTTCCTGTAAGTACCAGGAAAACCTCTTGAACATTACATTTCTCCCTGACCTGTTTTTGTTCAGGTGTTAGGGCTGGCAGGTATTTTTTTAATTAATTTTCTCCAGCACTTGGTGATGAAATCTTGTGCAAAGCACCATGGATTTCTGGGGTTGAGTGTAATGTCATTTGATGACCCCAGGTAAAAACTAAGTTGTTCTCTCATTTGCTTGCTAAGGAAATGGTTTGGTTTTAAACATGCTCATCAGTGTGATGCTGCTGCAATACACAAGCTGGCAGGAATTGAAAATCCCTTTCACTTCTGTGCATTTCCGTCTTCCTTTCAAAGGTGAACTTGAGATTGACAAACATTTTCAATTGAATGTCCTCAGGAAAAAAGCCAAAAGCTAAAGAAAGTTTTGAATACTGAGTAACAAAGGGTTTTGCAGAGGAACAGTCGTTTAATTATCAACAATTCCCATTTAGGGCCCACAGGGACCTCAATTGACATTCTGAGAGTGACCCTTCTAGTCCCAGTTCTTCATTGTCTTTCATCATACTAACACCAGTTATAGGGTTAAATTTTAAGATGGGTATGTGAGAGAATCAGTTTTATAATGTAACAAAATTAACAAAAAACAAAATGATGTAAAAAGTGTGGATTTCCATCACAATGATGAAAGAATAGGCGACCGGTTAGAATACTGTATTATAAATTTTAAGATATTAAGGAATAACCCTCATATGCAATAGTGGAGATCCACGGTAAAAAATAGTAAAAAATATTAAACTTGCTGGAAATTAATCATAAACTAATATAGTTACAATAATGTCATAAGCGAAATGTTGCCATACTGATATCTTTACTTCCATTTCATAAGAAAAGGTCTAACTGTGATATCCTGATGTAATGCAATCAAATTGAGGTAATTTGTTATGAAAAGGAACATATAAAATGAATATTGTTACAGTATTATAGTGATGTTGCTTAGTGTGATATTCTGGGTAAAGAGTGCAAAAAAATCTTTTTTTGTACTTTTCTTCCTTTAGATTGTGAAAGTACATTCAATTATTTTTACATGTACATCCTCAGAAAGGTGACTGCTTTGAGTCCTAAGGGTATCAGTGACTTTGAGAACATCAACATTCTTTCCATTTAAAATTCATGTCGTTGATTTTGATCAGTCCTACTATAAACTGCTGTGGGGTATTGACAGAGTTGATGATATGGCCTAACGCTTGTTAAGTTTGTACAAGACTCCTTCTCGACCAGTGTGACAAAAGAAACTACTTCATCACAAAATTTTAGACTGTGACTGCAATGGTCACATGGTGCATGATTTTGTGGTTCTTTTTTTAAGATGTGGAAGTCTTTTGTAGGTATTGTCATTGCACTTTTCATCTGAAGTTTACCACTATCCAATGCAAATTTAAAAAGGCTCCTGTATTGCAAGGTTGTTTTCTTTGGCGTCATGTTGGGAGCCAATTCTACTGACTTTGCGAAGTTAGTACACAAATAGGTATGAACTGTAGTTTTTTTTCCCAAATGATGCCTGCAGGTTATACATCAGGGTTATGCTAGTCTTTAAACTGACTTAGATCAATCTCCTTCATGTTGTTGTCTTCTCTGTTATCTACAAAGTGGAATTTTGGCAAGGTCTAGCTTGATGCCCTCTCTTGCTTTGTATGCATTTAAATGTTGCTTTGGTTCATAGGATCATTTCCAACATGGCTTGGCCAACCG
>Ga0099808_1100337_pt1 | contig 12098 bp, 8 predicted proteins | sample OrbTnscriptome_2_FD_81140 | JGI IMG/M metagenome (GOLD analysis project Ga0099808, IMG submission 81140) | Coral microbial communities from Puerto Morelos, Mexico - Orbicella T R B metatranscriptome (Eukaryote Community Metatranscriptome) | ecosystem: Host-associated > Invertebrates > Cnidaria >...
GCCGCTGCCTTGGATCAATGTCCCAACAGTCTCTCATTACATCGTAAACTTGTTTAGGGCATCCCTCTGGACAATCCATACGATGCCCTCTTTCGATCATCTCAACTACACTATCTATGTGCTAGAAAAAAATGAAAGTGATACAGATAAATAACTTCAGTGCTCTCCTGTGTGAACTCACAGCTGTCCACCACATACAAAAACAACAATAATGACAACAGCAAAACAAGCTTTACCAATAAAATGGATGGTTCAATTCAGACTTGTTTTCAGATCTGCATTGCTCACTGACAGATAGCTTTCTCAACTAAACCTGTAACACTATGCCAGTATACTAATGCCTTAGTGAAAATCATCAAAAACAAAGAGTGACATGGTAGCTTTTCTTGGAACCTAACTTAGCTAAATATCTCACGGGGTTTCATTAACGTTTTCAGCAGGAGGGCCACTGGTTTTCACAGGCAGGCAAAACATTTTGAACTGGACTTCTTTATACGAAAAACGTTCCGGTAGATGGTCAAACAAGGCGGGCAAATCATCCTCAGTTAGTCAATTTGCCCAGTGCCTGGCCCTTACTGAAACCCCTGATCTCAGCTAATGAGCAAGTGATGTGCAGTATAGTAAAACTCATCATCCTATTACCTTGCTGAGTCACATAAGAATAAATCCTGTATTACTTACCACTCTGGGGTATGGTGTTCTACCAAATGAGAACAATTCCCACAATAATACACCATAACTCCACACATCAGATTGTGTAGAAAATCTCTGAAAAATTAATGAACGTCACCAATTAGCATCCTGACCATTATTAACTCAGTTTTTCAGTCCTTGTTCTCTGGCCATGGTTGTTTCCTTGCAGATATAATCACAAACACCAAATTGCAATTATGAGCAAGCTCATGTTGTCACCATGAGTATGCCACCTAGTCAAGGTAAGCTTCGCTGGCCAGACCCTAGTCCCTCAAAGGTTCAAAGGACAAGACAGCCCCTTGACCTCCAGGTTGGCGAAGGGGGTGGATCAGATGAGATTACAGAAGCCCCTAAGACCCTAACAACAACAACCAATCATTGGGAAAGAAAGTTTTAAAGCCATGGAATTTGTAACAGAGAGTGTGCACACCAAATCAATACATCCAAACCTAGATATAATTCATGAACATGAAAAAGTTGTGGAAATACTCGCCTGCAGCTAATGTTCCCACAAAATTTCAAATTCTCTGAGACTTACACTCATGGTTCTATGACTCATAGTAACAAAGGAAACGTCTTTGTTTACTCAATAATGAATCCTACCCCTTGTTTAATTGCTTCAGGTGCAGTCCACTTGATAGGGAACTTTCCTCCTTCTAAATTGAAGTTAGCTTCTCTTGCAAGTCCAAAATCTGACACCTGCCACAAAAATAGAACACTTAATAGGATAAAACAAAATATCGAAACAAAATACCAAAAATTAATACCCAAACTTGGGGGGAGATATTGCCGTATTTGCTCAATTTTTTGGTGGTAATTGTAGTTTTTGGCACCCCCAATGGCCCCCACTGAAAGTCATAGTCAGAGAGACAGCACAATCTTGAGGACGAACATAATGTATGTTACTGGCTAAGATAACAATGACGATGGCAAGTAGATCAGAAATCCTGGACACCTTGCTAATCACAAACTTCAGATATGAGCCTTATTCACCAAATTAATGTTAACAATGTTCTCTCTAATGACAGAGAAATGAGCAGACGAAACCTCACTGTAGAGCCATACATAAATCGCAAAGCCAAGTAAAAACTCATTTGGAAGAATGCAAGCTAGTGATATATAATAGTCTTTCACAACTAGAGGAATTCATTTGCCATCAGCATCTAACTGAGATTGTGTCCAGGCATGGGCTATCCAAAAAGATTCAGATTGTATCATAGTAGGTTGTTCCAAATAATTACAATACATGGCATACTTTTGCTGTTCCATCTTCATGTATAAGAACATTCCTTGCAGCCAAGTCCCTGAAATTAAAAAAAAAAAATGCACACCAGATAATTTACATTTAAATTTACCACACAAGGTTGTCCTCTTTTCTGAAGACTCAGGTAAATGCTCTTCGATTCACCACTGGAAACCTCCCAAAATGCAAACTGGAACTTTTGGTTGAATGGAAAGTGCCCATGGAACTTTTTTACTCTATCATATTTACCAATGTTAAGAACTTAATCTATTCTATGTTCTCTTCATCTATAATTTGACTTTGATTTAAGATTTTTTACCTGTGAACCAAATTCTTTGACTCCAAATAATGCATACCAGCAGCTATATCCCTGCAAAAAAAAAAATGAAAAATAATTTACCTTTGTAGGAATGTATTTAACATATAGGAAACATACACATCAGTCAGTGATGCTACCAATAAACTACTTCTAACTAAGCTAAACCGTTGACACAGTGACTGCTACAAGCACTCATATCAGACTGCTCAATGAGAGTCTGACATGAAAGTCTTCTCAGTCTACTGGGCCACTTTGCCAACAAGTACAATCACTTGGCAGAAAGCAGCTTGAACAACACAAGGGTCCAGATGCACTAGACAAATTTTTGTAGGTTTAGCAAAAATATATGTCATCAGTTCCATTCTACTAGTGCACACAGTGTTTACTTTCCTACTAAAATTTTGCCCAGCCGTACCAAGCTTCAAAGGGGCCGTCGTCCTGCCTTGGAGCAGGACAAATTTTGACAAGCATCTAAACCGTCATATTTTACAATTTGCAGGCATTAAGCTGACTGAAAATGTCAATGAAGTAAATTTGATCTTGGTTTTAGAGTCTATGCATTCAGGCAGAAGCCTGCCAAAATATTTAATTTTTGCATGGCAATCAAGTTGTGGAGATAGAGAACAACGAATAACAACCATTATTCCAGCTTAGAGAGGTTGAATGCGACTCCATACAACTTCTACGGCTCCCAGATCTTTGTTCTAGTTGCACCTTCAAGAACAAGTAATTGTGGATTGGCTCAATATTCAAACCGTTTCAGTACAACAACTGCTACAGACCAAAACAAAAATGTGGCAAGCCAAGAGCATTCAAGACCCGACAAAAGCAGAAAAAGGGAGACAGGTTCAACAAAACAAGCCGGAAAATAAAAAAATATGATTTCAACATGATTGACACTTGTGGTAATCAAATATTTTGGTGTTTTCAAGGGCGTATGTGATTACCAAATTCAAAATTTGGTGGAGATAAAATTTGTCGACATTTTTGGCAGAGCCAAGTAAATCTTGTCAACTTACTGCATACAATGCCCAACCTATTGTAGCCTATTTTATGTTTTCAATACAATAAAGCATTCTTACCTAGCAAACCCTACAAGATCTTTCTGCCCAATAACAGTCCGGCCCCTAGTCCTTAAGTATTCAACTAAACTTCCCTAAGATAGAATTGCCAAATGTAAATAAAACATGAGAGATGAGAGAACAACGTTAACCAATCAAATCACTAATTGAGAACAAAGGAAGGCTTCATATGATGATCATAAACAAACCAAAGAACTTAAGAAATACATTCAATAGCTCTACAACAAAATGTGCAACCAAGCAAGTTAATCCTATCCTATCCTCCTATATCTCTTTATGCCATAAGGCACATAAGGCTTCGACATTCTCTTTCCAACCACTACGGTTTGCTGCGAGGTTTCTGACATTCGCCCATGACTACCAAGCAAGTTAATGAGAGCTGTAAACTTCTCAGGTAACTTGTTCAGTTTTTGCTTGATTGCATAAGGGTAGTCAAACATTTGCACACATCAGAGTAATAATAATATTATTATAAACACTGCTATCAAGATGGGCTCTGTGTAAAATAAATAAATAAATAAATACATAAATACATGAAATAAATAAATAAACAAACAAATAAATAATAATCATTAAAATAAAATATAAAACATGCACAAACCTAAAATAGTGCAGTCCCAATCACCCACACTGGTGATTGAGACTGCGCTGTTTTCCTGACATGTTAAGACGGATTCCGCACATAGGTCAAGCAATAAGTGCAACAAGAAGCTATTTCTCAGAAAGAAATGGTATTTTGTTTCTGGAAAGGTATTCAAAGTCTGAGAAAGGCTGGGGTTTTGATATCTTGTGCATGAGAAGTCTTGGGGTGAGGGGGATATGTGCTAATGCGTTGCTTTGCACCGCACTGATCTGCTCAGTTGTCAGAGCCTGGGGTTTTTCGGCTAGGTGAGGTTTAGTACTGAATCTATTGTAAAAGAGAAAGGGCCAATTAATTTAAGTTGTCTACACATGTATAAGTTATTACAGTCAACGTGCTTCGAAACGTATTTAATTGTGATACTTCACTTTGACTCTGCCCTAGGGGAGGGGGGGTGCTCCCTTATATTGGCTATACAGCTATGTCCAGCATCAGAGGGACATGTTTTTTTATGACATTTTAGTCAGAAGTAGAGTATCGATTTTGGTCATGTTGGTGTCAAACTGGGTATGGTTTTTGCACTCTAGTCTTGAATTAGGTATGTTTTTTAGAAGAAGCTACTTTTTTCATCATTATCGATAAGACCAGCAACTAAAGCCATTCACAATATCTTTAATATCATTCTGAACTAGAGAACTATGGCAGGTCTGAAACAGGGTATTAATTTAAGGGTCAGGCCATAAAAAGGTGAGAAAAATCACAGACTTTGGTCTTAAATAGGGTAAGTATTTTGGGAAGTGGGCCGCACAGTTCCGCCAAATTTTTCAGAAATTTAAAGTTTTGTGTGTGAAGCTAAATAAAGCTAAGAGGCAAAAGCATTTGACGCATAATTTTTCTATTTCTGTGACAGGCAGTTTCGAATCGATGCCGTACTCTATGTTTCATTGTCAGTGACGCAGTATATTTTTCTTTTCAGAAAGGACACCTCATGTGTGACGACAGTTGTGCAATTATTCCTCCACTTTCGCTTGAATATTGTGAAGCTAAACTAAAAATCCTATCGGCATTTTCATGGAAACCAGCTCTTGAAATGCCACGGTATGTCGAAATACAAGTTTTCATATTTTTAAAAGCGCACTCTAAGAAGTAAAGCTACTGAAATTGTGGCAGAAAATTTGGGAAATTCAGCTAAATCTGGAAAATGTTGACACCTACGATATGAAGAAAACCTTTATAAAAAAAGCCATATTGTGCCTATTTTGCAATATACCAACACTAATTAAATTACAATATGATGAATTAGCTGCCTTCCACATCGTATCTGTAGTATCATCCAAACGCACCAAGTGCATGTTCTTTTCCCGTAAACAGCCACAGAAAAGGGCAGGATTGTTATTCCCGTATCGTCCAAATGCACCAAGTGCGTGTTCTTTTCCCGTAAACAGCCCCAGAAAAGGGACGGGATTGCTATTCCTGAAAAGTGTTCTGATTAACCAAAATTATGTCGCCGTAGTTGTGATCTCAGTCACATTTAAATCAAGCACGGAAACAGATATCTTCGTTTCTCTAGAATACATCGTTTCAGTAAGACTCAGGAACATTTAAGTTGCCAATTTTTTCTACCTGCATGACATTTTAATTTCCTTTTCTTTCCGTGTCACGAAATAAAATTTAGTTTCGAAAAGTTATTTTTGCTAAACATGTTTACCTTGTGAATTACAAGCGTTTACCCTGATAATGTTCATACTCACTACGTCAATAAATCACTCTGAAACGGAAAAGAGTACCATTTCTTTGTTGAACTAAACAAAACTGACTGCTTCCGTCGGCTCAAAATATCACATTAGTGGACAAATTGAGTGGTGTGGCGGTGTCTCTACTTCGCAAATATACTTCTTTTTCACTATCACTATCAAGTCCAGTTTGCAGTTTTCTTGTGTAAGATAATACCAAGAAACGAGAGTTTCATTGAAATGTTGCAAATTTTGCCGCCGTATTTTCATTAACAATTACGAACTTTACTCTGACTGGATATTACAAATCACTATATAAGTAGTTCACCACTGAACTGAAAACAATACCGTTTTGTTTCCAAGGAAACAAAACAAAAATTATTTACTAAAAATCTACTCATAGCACGGTAACTTAAATTGGAATACTATTTAAGACATCTCACTGTAATTCATTTCTCTAGGTGACCCCGTGATTAAATCTTCAAGCATTCTCGAGAAATTTAATGTCAAACCTCGTAAGAAAGCTTAAAGCAAATGGGTTATTGTGTTTTCAACTAACGTGAAATGTCCACTCTAATAGAAATATGGATAACTTAAAGTTCAATTTTCTCTTGCGGGGTCAGCTTGAGAGCTAAGGTCTCGATAAGATCTTCCTACATGTACCTTTATTCAAAATATTACCATGCCATGAGGCTTTTTTGTCATTATTGCTCGAATGTTCTGCGGAAATCATCTTAATAGTTGATTAACACTGCTCAGAGCCCAGCTTATTATTAGCTATTAAGGTTACTTCCCACCTTCGCAAGTGTCCTTGGGCAAAAAAATCGTACGCGTGCCAGTTTCAATAAAAGCCCAACAAACTATATATCAGAAGAAAGCTTAATAAATGAAGTTTACGATAAAAATACAATTTAAGCGAGTTTTTCTTTTAGGAAGTGTCAGGACCGGCTAAGGCATGACACGACCGAGGGTTCTTCTACTGAATTTATCGGCTATCGGATGCTCCCACAGAAGCAAAGTGGCTGAGCAGTCTTATTCACAAGGCATCCATCAACCAAAGTGTGTTGGGCTTTTCGATATTCTGATTGGTTATCTAGATATCCCCATCTAAAGTTGGAGTAGCTAAAAATATACAAGACGTGTTGCGTAAATGGACACCATGGGAAAAATATGTTAAGTATCCAAACTTCCCGACACACTTTCGCTTGCCATTATCCCTGGTATGTTCTGGTGAAATGTCACGAAAATCCGTCAAATCTGCATACCCCATAAATTTGCTCAAAGTGGAGGTATTCCTCCCAAAATCAAATGCGAGATTTTAGCTTGTGAAGATTCGTAAACAACTCATGCCGCGCCAGGAGATTATCTTGCCTTATGAAACTGCAAACCAATGGAACAACAGGACCTCTTAGCAACATGATTTTCCAGGAAAAGCATCACATTGCAACCTGTTTTCTGTCTCGTTGTCACATTGAAGAGAAAGAAACTTAAACGGACAAAGTAGCCAAAGGCAAAAGAACAAATGCACGATAAAAACAATACCAAATAACATGAAATACCAGCTCCAAGAGGAGCGTTTGCCGCAAAAATTTCCCCTGGCGGTTTCGTCCACTTAGTGATAACGACACCTTCCTGGTTGATTAACTTTATTCAAAAATACATTTTTTCTAAATAACTTGGCCGCTTTTTGAGATTTTTAATATTTTTCTTTTGTAAACTTCAGATAAAATGACTGACTTAAATTTTGTCAAAGAAAAGAAAAAAACAATTTTTTTGCCCTTGAAGGTGGGAAGTAACCCTAAGACATGTAGAGATCCAGCCTTTGAACTCAATCACTTACCTTTCCACAAAATTCTGTTACAATGTAAATAGGATTTCCATCCAGTGACACACCAAGTAATTTCACAAGGTTCTTATGACTTAAATTCCTGTCAATCACAAAAAGTGCACACAGTATACATGTATCCAGACATAACTAACAAGCAGTGATATCAGTGAGTAATGGATTGGTAATCAATGACTAATCAAATGATTAGTCATTTATTATTGGCCATTTTCAATGAATTATCGATAACTAATCTATGACCAAAGAAAATGTGGCCTATCAATTACTCATTCATGACATCAATTACCTACTGATTGCCTGTAGATGGGTAATCAATGAATTAATTCACTGATTAACCATATGTTATTACTGTATGTTGGACATATAATACAATTTACTGGTTACTGACTTTCTGGTTATAAATCTTTATGTGTATGGCTTGAGAGGATAATAATAGGCAGAGGAATTTAGGCAGTTACTTTGGTTTTGGTTTTGGTTTTGGTTTTGGTTTTACTACAGTTTGAGATTAGCTGAGTGGTTGGCAAGTAATTGGTTGGCTTTAGTTTTAAGATGCTCAATTGAAAACAGCTCTAAACAGGGAAAGAAACTGAATTAATGGAATCCAAGACTCCTCTCTTGTCTATTACAATGTATTGGCCATCAGTGGGAAAAAGGAAATGGCATGCAGGAGTTTTTTTTTTATTTCTTTATTTTGGATTTGCATGGTTTGTGAAGCCAAAAGATTATATCAATCACTAATCAATGTCATCAATGACTGATAACTGCAATCAATGAGTGATTGACACAAGAAATGACTGACAATTCTGTGGCCTACTGATTATTCATCAATTACTCCTTGATCATCTGCAATAACTAGTGATTAATCAAGTGATAACCCATTGATTACCAATTAATTGAGGAGCTGAGTGTGCATAATTCTTTTATAGAAGCACAGCTGGAAATTATGTCCTAGATTTCATGTTGCAAGATCAATCACCGCCCCTCAGTCCTTTGACGTAAAAAAATATGTTCGCTTTTTCATGCTATGTTCTCAACCAAATAGAAGACGGTGTTCCTTTGTTTTCTAAAAAAAATAGTGCACTTTTGAAATCTAGAAAAATTGCTGAGTGCAGTCGCATTCCATTCATGTGTCCACTGGCAGTTTTTCTAGATCTCGAGCATGCAGTGCTTTCTTAGAGAACATGGAATATCATCTTCTGTTTGGCAAATGATCATTTTACTAGAGAAAGCACTAAATTGTAATTTGTATTCACAGCATCTAAGGTTCAACGTACGTCATTATAGAAGCTTCTGCTAGGAATGTCTGAGCAGCATGGCTGTCATCTAAGAGTGATTTCACAGCTACTTTCTGTCCTTTGTATTCAGCTTGAAGGACATCTGAAGATTTAACCAGAAATGAAATGCAAATTCTTGGTCTTTTCGGGCTGGTTTCCATCACAGTACTAAGGACCGGAGCTCAAACACTTTTGTCGAGAAAAACCTGTTTCCATCCCATCTTGTGGACAATGTAAATTAAGGTCTCAACAAGTTCTTTGCTCAGAAGTACACAATACCATTAAAATCAGCCCAAGCAACACTTCCACACATCATTACAAATTACCTTTTCTTGGTTCTTTAGCATAGGATAGAACAGGCCATAATATATCAGGCATATTTTTACAAGTGGGAGGCGTGGTGGCCTCATGGTTAGTGCGCTCATTCCGGGATTAAGTGGTCCGGGTTCGAGCCCTGGCCGGGGACATTGTGTTGTGTTCTTGGGTAAGACACTTAACTCTCACAGTGCCTCTCTCCACCTAGGAGTATAAATGGGTACCGGCGAATTGTTGGGGAAACCTAACAAATTGCGGGGGAGTGACCTGCAATGGACTAGCATCCCATCGAGGGGGAGTAGAAATACTCCTAGCCGCTTCATGCTACAGAAACCGGGATAAGCTCCAGCAGCTATGAGCCTTTCAGCTCCAAGGCTTAACTCTTCACACATTTTTACAATGATGTAAAAAACATATGCTACACACATATATGCATCTAATAACCAATGTCTTAAGATTCTCCAGAACAGTATCATATTACATGCACTTACATTAGAGTCTTAGTAAGCATTACTGTTCTTACCTCCAAACTCTCCTTTTCCAATTGACCTTCCAAGATGTAGTTCATGGCGCTGAATTGACCAACCCTCTACAATATAAATCAGAGAAACCAAAAACCTAAGCCAAGAAACTTGTGTACCATATGGGTTGATTTAACTATTTCTCACAACAGAGAGAAGTTATTTCCATACTGTATATATATAAATCAAACAATAATTTATGTATGCATGTTGAACAGGGTTGAGTGTTTACATATGAGATGAATACAATTTTCTTTTTCAGCCTTTAAAATCAATGTTTTGGCACTTTCCTTTCCATGATAATTTTTTTGAATTTAAAGAAAGGAAGACCAAAGGAGTACAAATTCAGTGGTCAAATGTGAAATTCATTTCCAGTATGCAGGGCAATAAAGAGACACCATTGAACAGATATTTTACATGTACTGTATATGTAGGCCCGAGAATGAAAAGATGGGTTAACAGTTTCCAGTAGAATTCTGCAACATTTAAAAACATTTTTCAGACAACCCAGGAGACAAAGATTCAAAGCTGACTTGTAGTAGATCTCCTGAAGAGAACCTTAGTTAAGAGTTTCTGATATCCTTACTCTGAGAGCAAAAAGTAATCTGAGCCACAGCAAGTACTCCAACAGTTCTATAATTGGCACAAAGTCTCATAGACAACTCCTTATTATTGGTACTTATTAAGCGGGAAAATGGAAAAACTTCACTTGACTATTTAATGGTTGCTGGTTGCACCCTGGCAAAAACAATCAATCAAACCAAAAAAAGTATAATGCAAAGATACAAGCATCAAACCTTTTTTAAAGGAGTCTGGATCAACAGAGAAATCAAATTTTCCTCCTTTCTTTTCCAATGGTTTTGCTAGTCGTGTACAGAGTCCATCTGCATCATCTTGATAGTGCTGTACACAGTGCAAAAAAATGTGGTTTCTGACATTGCCAATGCTACATCAGGAAATTGATTACTTATTAAAATAGGGGCTTATCGTTTTTGGGTCTTAAATGAATTTTCAATCAAATTTTATTACATGTGTTGCTATAATAAGATTTTAAGTTCTTTTATCTTAGTTTGTAAATTTACTAGGTGACTGATTGAGAAATTTGTTTACTGTATAGTGCATCTGGGCAGCAATGGAAATGGTGTTATACAATTTAAGTGTTTTAGAAAACACCCTGTAAGAAAGTGCTCCATAAAAGCTGTATTTCTATAACAGTAATGATAATAATAATAATTTAACGATAATGATAACCATAATGATAATGATAACGATAACGATAACAATAACAATAATGATGATGATAATAATAATAATACTAATACTAATATAATGATAATTTCTTATATAGCACTATTTACAATAAAAAAGATCACTTATAGTGCTTTACAACAGGTTTCATGACAATAAACAGAGCTTGTAAAAAACTTGAATTCCAGCTTGCCCTTTGGACAAGCAGCTCTCACATTTTGCTTGACCTGGGCAAGTCTCAGTTTGCTCTTTTTTCATTTAGTTGGCAGAAGACTCATCTGAGCCCTTAGCCATCGAGCAAGTGAGAATGAAAAGTTACTTGCCCCCAGGAAAATTCACTTGTCGTGGTCAACAAGATGGCACTATTTTTGAGCCCTGATAAATATTTTACACGGATAAGGTAAAAATGTCTACAAAGATAAATAACTCCTAAATTACAATGTATAGATAATGTTAACAATAGTGTACAAAACTCAATAGAAACACAGAACCAGTGTGAACTGTGGACATAATGATGGGGCAAGCAAAGATAATTTATGTTTTGACGTTCAAAGTAAAAAAAAGTTGTTTTCTGTTTGTTTGTTTGTTTGTTTTTTTCGTCAGAGTGTTTTCTAAGTGAATTAACTGATACATAAGGCATTGCTTTTTCCTTACTTCCAATTTTCTTCCCCTTCTTTATTAAAAACACCACACTTGAGTGGATGCTTTTAAAACTGACTTTCAGCCACCATTAAACCTGAATTTAAGTCTGAAAAAATGTGCCACTGATGCCATCTGGTGACACCATGTAACCTTTAGCCTTAATGATGCAAAACGAAAAGCAATGTTCTGTCAAGGCCATTCAGTTTAAGAAAAAGATCAACTAAAATAATTACAGTTCTGTAATAATTTGAATTTAGCTCCCCCTGCCAATAAGCACCCCCTTTTAACAAGGACTCATCCATAGGTGTTACTTTTTCCACTAACTTCAAATAGGCACCCCCTTCCAACAAGTGACTGGTACTTCTCTTTCTTGTATTTTCTTATCATTAGCATCACAATCAGGGTGCAATATATACGTGTATTTAATAGGTTGTACTTGCATATAATAATTATTATATAATAAGCAAGTAAAGTACTTATCAACGAGTAGTCACCTACCTCTACAAGCTTTGTGAGATTTTCAAAGAAGCTATCATCATCAACTGTCAGTTTGTTATCATCTGTGTACCTTACTCTGTAGTGCTCAACTCCTACAGCAGAAC